>MAAC01018253.1_pt1 | contig 34039 bp, 30 predicted proteins | sample 1115981 | NCBI WGS metagenome assembly MAAC01 (sample SAMN04961126, study PRJNA320927) | seawater metagenome | isolation source: sample BD02T64 sea water enriched with oil for 64 days | place: USA:Gulf of Mexico | collected 2013-07-27 | reverse complement strand
ATTGTTACCCATGAAGATGTGATGTTCTATGCGGGTGGTGATCGCCTTTGTTGGAAGGAGGGTGAGTTCTGGTTTGGTGATTTTGCACAGCCCCATAAATTGCATAATCAGAGTGATGTCGTTCGTGTGCATTTGGTGGTTGATTGTTTGGTGAATGATGCGTTGTTGGCATTGTTTCCGGTTGAGACGGTTGCGGATATTGAGTCCCAGACAACGATTACTCGGCATGCGCCAGCGGTGGATGTGGATGATGAGGTTCGTTCTCAGTGTGATGGAATCTTTCGGTTGCCAAAAAGCATGTCACCTTTGCCTTTGTTTGGGCGAATGGCGGTTGAGAATAATCAGTTGCAGGCGTCGATATTTGGTGTTCCATTGCCGTTTGGGTTTGATGCTGTTGAGGCTAGAAAGTTTAAGTATTTGGGTAATGAGATTTCGTTAGTTAAGGGGGATGAGCGTGGTGCTACGTTGTCGTTGTTTAATTCTAAGACGGATAAGACGTTTGCCATTGAGGTGATGAAGGATGTGAGCTTTTTGACTAGGGCTTATATTATTTTTCAGAAGACGGTTGTTGGTGGGATTAGTTGGTTGGTTAAGTTAAATAGTCGAAATCAGCAGCGTTGGAAGAAAATCACGGGTAATGTTTAAATAGTTTGATGTTGGAGTGTTTGGCGGATCTATGAGAGCGCGCTTGATGAGTAATATACCCTTTCAGAAATCGCAAAAGATCGCATCCCTGCGTGCTCGACTGCGGCGGAGCCTGCCCCGCGAGCAACGCGAGTGCATTGGGTATCCGTGCCGCAGACGTTTCTGAAAGGGTATATTACTCATCAAGCACTTGTTGTTTAACGGCTAGAGTGTTTTGAATAGCTGGCTTTTTAAACCAATCTTATCTAAGTGTTTCTACGGTATTCTGTGCTAACAATCGTGAGAATGTGATTCTTCCCGTATCCATTGCTAGGTGCGTTGCGTCATAAAACATCGAGGGTGCAAATGCTGGGTGGTCTTGGTAATTTCTAACGGTAACCTGTTCTTCTTTTTTCAGTCGTTCTAGTAATGTTTCTTGCCTTTCTAGCGCTTCTTTACTGGTTGGAATAATCGTACGATTACTTGGCATTAATACGATTTCTACATGATTGGAGAATGATTTGAATTCTCTAACGATGTTTTGGAAGTCTTCAAAAAGTGGTTCGCTAAATTCCAAATCAATGATGTCGCAACATTCAATACGGCCTTGAGCATCAAGTGCTAGTGTTTTTGGGTAGCGCATGTTGTTGGATAGTGCGATTGCGGCTGACTTGGCTTTTGATGAGAGATCCATCATGTCTATGAGGCCGCCTTGTGTTACTGGGTTCCATACGTGTGATTTTTTCGTAATGGGGTGTTCTTGAGTGATAAAATCACGGAATTGTTTTTGAATGGAGCGTCGGTCTGATAGGTTTTGTAGATGGTCTTTTGTGAATTTTCCAATCGATGGTGCTTGATCTTGTGCTGCGCCAACGAGAAATCGAATACCGCCTGTGATGGCTTCTGCTGATACGCCGTTGCGTATGTAGCGGATGCTTAACATTCGTGCGTAGCGCTCTGTATCTTCGAAGGCTAAGTTGTGTATTTCTTCTGGAGACATGAGTACGGCAGATACTTGCTCCGTCATAAAGGGTCTGAAATTTTCACGTTTCTTGGTGGTTAAGAAGGGGTTGAATTCAATGATCGCTAGATCAACTTTTTTACCTGAACGTTGGTAGGCTTCCTTCATGCGTTTTGCGAGTAATAGCTGATAGCTGGGTTTCATATTGCCTAGGCCCAGGTTGAAGCTTGTTATATCAATGTCATGTTGGTTCTTTAATGCTTCATCATAATAACGTGGTGAGAAACCATCTTTGATCAGTGATGAACCAAAAACGATGACGGACGGTTCTTTGGTATTAGCAATGTAATCCAGCGAGTCAACTACGGAGCGAATACGTTGGATGCCGAAGACATCGCCGGCATTTTTTTCTGTGCTGTCGGTAAATGCATTAACTAACCATGTGGCACTGCCAAGAATGACGGTGGCTAGTAGGATGGTGTAAAGTGCAGCTTTTTTAGAACTGGAAATAGATGAACTCATAACCTGGCTCCCCTATAAGAATCATAAATGTTTGACCGGCAATTAGCAGCGGTAGTACTAACCAGTATCGTTTTAAAATACCTTCTCTAAATCGAATGATGCTGTAATCCAGAGCGTGAATAAAAAATATGGTAATCGCAACAAGCGCTAGAATGACACCAGCATAAGGTGCTGCGGCGATTGATGTGTCTGGCATATGAAGGAATGCAATGATGGAGAATGCGTCCCCAATACTCTCTGCGCGGAAAAATACCCAACCAATGCAGACTAAGTAGAACGTAAATAGCCACATACAAAGCGTGAGCAGCTTACCTTGTTTGTTACTGAAAAACTTTCCAATTCGGGACTCTCGAATCATGTGGGTAAGGGAAATGATGACGCCGTGATAGGCGCCCCATACGACAAATGTCCATGCAGCACCGTGCCATAAACCACCCAGTAACATGGTGATAAATACGTTGCGAATTTGTTTGCCGCCGCGGTTTCCACCTAGTGATATGTACAAATAATCTCGTAACCAGCCGGAAAGCGACATGTGCCAACGTTTCCAGAAATCAACAGGGGATATTGAGAAGTAAGGCGTATTGAAGTTCAGTGGGATTTTAATACCTATGATCAGCGCGATGCCAATGGCAATATCGCTGTAACCGGAAAAGTCTCCATAAATTTGCCCGGCAAAGGCGAGTACGCCGGTAACGGTTTCTATCCAGCTGATGGGGTCGGGGTTATTAAAAAGGGTTTGTGCCGGGAAGGCTAAAATATCAGCGATGGTCTTTTTGACAAGGCCAATGGTGATTAATACAAAGCCGTATTTAACATCGTTGATGGTGGGGGTAGGGAAGTTTTCAATTTGCGGCAGTATTTGTCGGGCCCGTAAAATTGGGCCTGCAACAAGTTGTGGAAAAAAGGATAATGTGGCGATAAATGGCGTGAAGTTTTTTCGGGCATGTGTGTCGCCTCGGTAAACGTCGATGGTATAACTCATACTTTGGAAGGTATAGAAGGATATGCCGACGGGTAATACAATTTCTAAGGTTCCCAGTGATACGGGGGAACCAAAAAACGTTAAGGTTTCCTGTACCGAATCAATCATAAAATTGGTGTATTTAAAAATCCCCAAAATACCGAGATTAACGACGATTGAAATCAGTAAAAAGCGCTTCTTTTTGATTTGGTCGTTAGTACTATCAATATGTTGAGCGACAAAAAAGTCGATGACACCACTAATCAACAAGAGTGGAATAAAACGATAATCCCAACCTGCATAAAAAAGTAAGCTGGCGGCAATAACAAATAATGCGCGGCTATTATTTTTAGTGAAAACAAAGCTGTAGAGTAAAAAAAATACGCTAGCAAAACCAAAAAAAAGTGGGGTATTAAAAAGCATCTAACCTAGTCCCAATTATCATTGCAGGGGTGGATAGCTAAGCGTCGCAGGAGTGGTGCTGCCGATAATGATCGGACGAAGAGGGATTGCTGCCGTTGATACTGCTATTATTATAGTTGTTCTTGTTGTTACTATTATCGTTACTATTATTGTTGCTAATGTCGTCTATGTTGTTATCTACACATGCTGATGTGTTTGTTTTTATTATGTATTTTGTTGATTTTCTAGAGGCTTAAGATGACATATCCCCCTCTAGAAAGTCGACAAACTTTAGCATTATTCACCACCGTAAAACAGTGTCTTTATGCACATTCCTTGTAACGCTATGTTTTCTAATGGCCTAGTCTTGTACCTTCCATTGCACGGTTTCCCCTGCGTAGAACGGCACGATAGGCTTGCCATCTGCTAGGACAATCTCCTCGGGGACTTGCCAGGCTTCTTTCACGAGGGTTACTGTGCCGGTATTTCGGGGTAAACCGTAGAAGTCAGCGCCGTGATGGCTGGCAAAACCTTCAAATTTATCTAATGCATTTAGCTCATCAAACACATGAGCGTAAAGCTCAAGGGCGCTCCAGGCGCTGTAACAGCCGGCACAACCACAAGCATTTTCCTTTTTGTGTTTGGCGTGGGGGGCTGAATCTGTACCTAGGAAGAACTTGCTTGACCCACTAGCGACAACGGCACGTAACGCCTCTTGATGGGTGTTGCGCTTTAACACTGGCAAACAAAAATTGTGTGGACGAATACCTCCAACCAATAAATCATTTCGATTGAGCAAAAGGTGTTGAGGTGTGATGGTGGCTGCAATGTTACTAGCGCTTGCCAATACAAAGTCAACAGCGTCAGATGTCGTGATATGTTCAAAGACAATTTTTAAGCCTGGGAACTGTTGGCTAATGGGTGCTAGGTGCTGATCGATAAAAACCTTTTCTCGATCAAAAATATCAACATCACTTGTTGTAACCTCGCCATGGATCAGCAGTAACATGCCAATTTCGGCCATGGTTTCTAAGGCAGGGTAGATGTTACTGATGTCGGTGACTGCGGCATCTGAATTGGTTGTGGCCCCTGCGGGGTAAAGTTTGGCGGCGACAACGCCTGCAGCGAGTGCTTCACGAACCATCTCAGGGGTAGTGTTGTTTGTTAGGTAAAGCGTCATTAAGGGCTCAAAGTTACTACCTTTTGGGCGCGCTGCCAAAATACGTTCTCTATAAGCACAGGCTAGTCCTGCATCGGTGACAGGCGGGACTAAGTTGGGCATTACGATGGCCCGTTGAAAGCAACGGGCGGTGGCAGGTACCGTTTCAGAGAGCATATCGTCGTCTCTAAAGTGCAAATGCCAATCATCGGGGGTACATATAGTAAGTTCTGTCATGGGGATTCCTGGGTCGATAGATGGCGCTATTATGCCTGAAATGATAGGTGGTTGCCTGTAAATGATGAAGGCGACATTTTTCCCTGTTTTTTGTCGTGATAAGGCGTGGATAACGATATTTTTGATTGTTAGAGTAAAAGCTCTATATTTAGTAATGGTGCTGCTACTCTTCTATTGAGCATGTGCCAGGTCAAACACGGTCGACTAGCATAATTGGTTAGGAACAGTCAGTTAGGCATACACGTTAGGAGTAAAGGATGCTGTTTTCACTTCAGGTTAAAGGTTACAAAGGTATTATTGCGGGTTTTAAGGTTCTATCAAAGGTATTACCTATCCCCAAGCCCACGCTATTTACTGGCCCCGGCTCATCTTTAGAATTGTGTACCTCCATGGCTCACATGGGTACTAAAAAAGTGTTGATAGTAACGGACAAAGTACTTCTTGAGATCGGTTTGTTAAAACCTCTACTTGCGAAACTGGACTCTCTGAACATTGCTTATGCCATTTATGATGGTATTTTGCCAGACCCTACTAATGAACAAGTTGACGCCGGTTTGTCTGTGCTTGAAAGTCATCGCTGCGATGCGGTGTTAGCATTTGGTGGAGGCTCATCAATGGATGCCGCGAAGCTGATTAGTGCGAGAGCGACGAATAAGAAAACGGTGAATCAACTTCAGGGTGTGTTGAAGGTAAGAAAAGCCTGTTTACCGCTTTATGTTATTCCAACAACGGCGGGAACGGGGTCTGAGGTGTCTGTTGGTGCAGTGGTTTCTGATCCCAAGACCCATAAAAAATCCTTGGTGATTGATCCAAAACTGGTTCCTAAAATGGCTGCTTTAGATGGTGCGTTGATGACAGGGTTACCTCCCATGATTACCGCTGCAACGGGCATGGATGCGTTGACACATGCAATAGAGTCTTATGTATCCGTTATCGCATCAGAAGAGACAGACGGCTATGCATTGGCGGCTACTCGATTGATTATGGAAAACTTACCAAAAGCAGTAGCGCAGGGCGACGACGTTGATGTTCGGCAGGCCATGGCTATGGGCTCATTTTATGCTGGATTGTCTATGACTAAGGCTAGCCTGGGTTATGTACATGCAATATCTCATAGTTTTGGTGCCAAATACCGAACACCCCACGGTATTGGTAATGCTTTGGTGTTGCCTCATGTTTTGGACTATTCAAAGCCTGCCGTGGCAGAACGCCTTGCGAAGCTTGCACAAGTGAGTGGTCTGGATGTAGCAAATAAAAGCGACAGTGATGCTGCGCAGTTGTTTATTGATCGTATTCGAGAAATGCTCGAAGCGTTTGGGTTGTCAACAACGCTGGATTTGTTAAAACGAGAGGATATTCCAGAGTTGGCAAAAGCCGCCTTAAAGGAGGCGCATTACAATTACCCCGTGCCCCTGTATATGGATCAAAACACTTGTGAAGGCGTGATTAGAAAAATGTTGGCAGTATAAAAAGAATTATAGAAAGAGCCCTTGGAGTATTCTCCCATCCCTACTCATACCTAGAACGGGGGGGCTCTTGACGAATTGATACCCCTGGCTAATACTGCTCGATTGATGTTGTTGAGTTGATATTACAAAAAGCATGAGTAAATGGTGGGCAAGTGCGTGGTGTAAATCGCGTTATATCGTGATATTTGTTATGTTTTCCCTAGTGCCCTCGTTATCTGTGGGCGATTCATTGCGATCAGAGTATGCCTTTTTAGATAGCATTGTCATTGAGGAGGACGTTCCCGTTGAGCTATCTACAACAGATGATTGGCAGTTTAGCATCGAACAAAATAATACCGGGGATACCGATGATTCTAGTCGGCAGTTTCTCTCCTTATCTAAATATCAATTGTTTGCCGTAGATGACAGTTTTGCTTTGGGCCTTGAAACAAACACTTTTGATGATCAGCATGCTATTAACTGGGCTTACGACAGTACAAGTATTGGTGAAGCACTGGGTGCTTTGTGGATAATCCAGTGGGCGGGATCCTACAGCGTAAATCATCTAGAAGATCAGAGTGAATCTGAGTCAGTGACAGACTTGTCTTGGGATAGTGGTGTGTACCTTTCATCCTATTGGGCTGATGATAATATTACGTTAGGTGAATCATGGTCTTTGCAGTGGGGGGCTGGAGCTCGCTGGCAAGCGATTGATATCGGTGTTGATCAATTTTTTGAAAAAGGTTCTCGTAGTCAGTTCTTGTTGCCAGGGTTGAAAGCGTATTGGCAGCAATCAACGCATCGCTACCAAAGTGAAGGTTATCTCGCATATGAACGTAATATGGGGGGCGCGGCAAACACAGAAAATGTTCAGCTTCACGGGACAGTGTGTGCTGGTTTTTTCACAGTAGAGAATGACGGGTGTATTGAAAGTCTTGATGGTGTTAGTGATCTCGACATAGGAGAGGACTTTCAGTTGTTGACGGTGGGGTTTCTGCACGAAGTGGGTTTGGGGAGGCAGGGTTATGACACTAGCCGCCATCGGATCGCGGTGAATGTCAGGGGGCAATACAGCTTTGGTGAGCGCTTGCTTCCTCATTTTCAATATAGCCTTGGTGGACTTTATTCCACTCGCGGCTATGAGGAGCAATTGGTCGCAGGAGATGATGCGCTAGAGGTGACGTTGGAGTACCGCTATTCGCCACTGGCAGCTGAGTGGGCGCAAGAAATTGATGGGTGGCTGATTATTTTTTATGACTGGGGGAAATGGCAAACAAACCCCCAATCGTTAACGATATCAGCGATAGATTACTCGGCTCAGAAGCGGGTAGAACGTAATGGTGGTAGCGGTATAGTACGGTCTTGGGGGGCGGGGGTTGAACTCCGCTTGTGGAAATATTCGTCTTATAATGCTCACCTGTATCTGGTTTGGGGTAGAGCTTTGGAAGATGATGGGGTTGAGGTGGATGCGGGGGAGTCACGATTACATGGCTATATCCGGGTCGGTTTTTAGAGGGCCGTTTTTACAGGACGGTTTTTGTAAATAATGTTTCTTTTTTGTCAACCAATTCGTCTTTATTGCGTTATTACCTGTATTGAAGGTATTAAACGAATGTGGTGTCGGGAAACCGAATTAGGAATGTATCTTGGGAGTCAATAAAATTGCTAACATGATTGAAGGCATTGATGGAAAAACGTAAGGCGTTAGATCAGTTTTTACTATCCGTGCAAAAACGTGCATTTCATATGGCACGGATAGCCACGGGTAGCGATGATGATGCCCTGGATATCGTACAGGACACGATGATTAAACTGGTTCAGAAATATGGTGAGAATAATGAAGATGAGTGGAAACCATTATTTTATCGTATTCTGCAAAGCCGCATTTATGACTTTCATCGAAGACAAGCCGTAAAGAAAAAAATATTCAGTTGGTTTAGCCTATCAAAAAATGATGAAGGTGAAGACGAAGACCCAATACAAGTGGCCCCAGATCCGCGAGAAATAACACCAGAAAAGAAATTGCAGTTATCACAGGCGACAGATCAACTAACTCAGGCAGTATCGCAGTTACCGTTACGTCAACAGCAAGCCTTTCTGATGAGAATGTGGGAAGGCATGAGTACGGCGGAAACAGCAAATGCAATGGACGTGACAGAAGGCAGTGTAAAAACGCATTATTCGCGCGCGTTGACGGCATTAAGAAATCAACTAGAGGGCCATTGGTGATGAATGAAAACGAATTCTTAGACAAAGCCAAAATCACCCTGGATCAACATGAAAGTGAGCTTGATGGCAAGACGTTGGCTCGTTTAAATGAAGCCCGTTATCGAGCGTTGAACGCTGAGGAAATCGGGGCAGAATCAAGAGGTAGATCTTGGTTTGCTTGGGGCGGGGCAGGAGGTCTTGCTACTGCTTCTCTTGTCGCTGCCTTTTGGTTGATGAATCCGGTTTCGTCATTGAATACACCGGGAGGTAACGTGGCAGAAGAATATGTTAATGCATCTGGGGTACCGCTAACTGGAGCACCGCTAACTGGAGCACCGCTAACGGAAGAGGCAATTTCAGATGAGGATATTGCCATGTTAGATAATATTGAATTTGTTGCATGGTTAATGGAACAGGAAGAAAGTAATGCAGGCTAATCAGTTTTCGATAACAAATACCTCAAAAGGTGCACTAAAAATACTGGCAACATTGTTGTGTTTAACCAGTATTGCGATTGCAGAAGATGTGCTTTCGGTTGAGTTCTTAGATTATCTCTCTGAATTTGAGGGGGGTGATGGTGAGTGGCTTGATCCAATGGAGTTAGAAATGATGGCACAGTTAGGGCAAGACTCTGATGAGGTTACGAACTCGGTTGATACAAAAAGTGAGGTAGGCGGAGATGAACAATAAAATAAGCCGCAAATGTATTCAACGAAAACGCTCGCGATTGATCGTTGTAGCGTTGATCTTTGCGATGTTCAGTTACTCAGGGTTGTCTGTAGCTGATGAATTACAGTGGACAGCATTAGATAAGCAGGAACGGCGAATACTACAATCCTATGAAGCTACATGGCAAACGTTAACGGATACTCAGCGCAAGAAATTAAAAAAAGGCGCTGCTCGATGGCAACAAATGTCGCCAGAGCAAAAGGCGGTTATGCAGAAGCGTTTTAGTCAATGGAAAACCTTGCCTAAAGAGCGAAAACAGAAATTAAAAAAACGCTTTGCACATTTTCAATCGTTACCAACAGCAGAGAGAAAAGAATTAAGGAAGAAGTATCAATGGTATAAATCTTTACCAAAAGAGAAGCGTCAAGCGCTTCGCCAGCGCTGGAAAAATGTGCCCAGAGCAGAGAAAGAGGCAATGCGAGAGCGATGGTTAAAAATGAAGCCGAGTGAGCGGCGAGCCATGCGCCAACGCCTGAAAAAAATGTCACCAGAACAGAGGAAAAAGTTACGAGCCCATATGGCTGAATAATGCCGTTATGGATGTGAATGATAGTTCGGAATCACTTTTGGGGGAGGGCAGATTAGAAGAGTAAGTTTGTAGCGTGGGGGAACCAATAACAAGTACGTTTGACAGCGGCTAAATAGCCGAATACACTGAGTGCACACGTGAACACTTAATGTTGGTTTATTATGAAAGAAAATACCTTGAACATCGAAGATGATGCAGTGGCGGATGTAACTCAACGTACGCAAGAGAATGATGTCGATGCGGGAGGATCAGACGGATATACCGGTAAAGACGTCGGCTTTCATCTCATCCCGAAACTAGCTTCTATGGCTCATGCTGCGTTAAACGGAGCTGTTGGTGACACCTTGCATAATAGAGAGCATGTGTTAACTGTAAATGAAGGGTTTTATTTTCGAGGGAACCCCGTTAATAACCTGAATGCAGAGTATGTTTCAGGAAGTGCCTCTTCTCGTAAGCTTATGATTTTTCTACACGGCGCTTGTTGTAATGAGCGTATATGGGAGTTTTCGCCAAAAAGCATAGATCCGGAAACTTCCGATACAGAACTTACTGATTATGGTATTCAAATTCACGATTCTTCGGGGTATCGGCCTTTTTATTTTCGATATAACAGTGGTTTGTCCATTGCACTGAATGGTGAGAAATTTGCAGAACACCTTGAGCGCCTTGTTGATGAATTGATGGTTGATGTAGAAGAAATTGTCCTGGTGGGGTACAGCATGGGGGGGCTGGTGATGAAGTCGGCTCTGGCGTGGGCATCGGAGCATGATGCTAGCTTTCTCCCTCTAATCAAAAAAGCATTTTATCTTGGTTCCCCTCATTACGGCGCGCCTTTGGAAAAAATTGCGAAAGTTGCCAATGCAGTGTTAGAGCGGTTACCGTTTTTGGTAACCCGGCTTGTCAGTCAGATCATGGGTTTTCGTAGCCAGGGCATTAAAGATCTGGGCTTTGGTGATGTGACACCCTATACCGGGGGTTATTGGATAGAGCATATTGAGCATCATTTTGTTGGGGGAACATTACATTCCAACGAGAGCCATCCTTTATCGTTCTTTTTAGGTGATTTATTGGTGAGGCAGTCCAGTGTTTTCCCAATGAAAGATCAAGGTCATTTTATAGAGCGGGGGATTGATTATCGCTATCGGCTATTTCCTGGGGTTAATCATGTTCAGTTGCAGCGAAATTTAGGTGTTCTGCGCTATATTGAGCAAAATTTATGACAATTGCTTGGTAGCCTCCGGGTAACTCATTTGAATCGAATTTTACGATATCTTTACTAAGATATTTGTAATCAGGTATTGTGACGTAATACTTGTTGATAGAGATGAATTTGTTATGCCAGAAACACGTGCGATTGTGCAGGCGTTAAAAAAATCCCTGCGTGCGGCCGATGTTACCTATGTTGATGTAGCGGTGGCGCTGGATTTATCTGAATCCAGCGTTAAACGTTTGTTTTCGGATCAGGACTTTTCGTTAAAGCGTCTCGACCAGATTTGTCAGTTAATGAATATGGAAATTTCAGACCTGATGCGGCAACTGGATCAAAGCAAGCAACAAATTGAACAACTTACCCTAGATCAAGAGCAGCTGTTGGTGTCTGATATGAAATTGCTTGTGGCAGCTATATGTGCGCTTAATCATTGGTGTTTTGATGAGATTATTTTACGTTACAGCATAGAGAAAACGGAGTTGATTCAGCACCTTGCCAAGTTGGATAGGTTGCGATTAATAGAGCTGTTACCCAACAATAAAATTAAATTGTTGATCTCGCCGCACTTTAATTGGATAAAAAACGGCCCGATACAGCGGTTCTTTGAAAGCCAGGTGCAAACGGACTTTTTGGATTCCAACTTTTCTGGTAAAGGCGAGCTGCGTGTTTTTACCACAGGAATGTTATCTAGAAGCTCTAATAATATTCTTATTAAACGAATGGACAAGTTGGCCCAAGAGTTTCGCCAGTTCCATAATGAGGATAGTAGCTTACCACTGGAGCAACGGTTTGGTTCCAGTATGGTGCTTGCAATCCGCCCTTGGGAATTGGCTGCATTTGAAAACCTTCGTCGCTCAGAGGATTTACGTGTCTTTTGATATCGTGTTGATAGGATGAGATGAGACGTTGTTGATGGAAAAACTGTTAAAATAGCGTAAGATTCTGCGCCCTGGTTATCGGTGTCTATCATGTTGCCTATTGCCAGTATTGAGTATTTTCAGGGTCAGTTTTCAGAATCAGTTTTTAAGAGTTATTAAGGTTGTATGAATATTAAAAAGTTATCTCAATGGTGTTTAGGCGTTTTATTGTATTTATTTGCTGTTTTAGCAATATCACAGCTTCCCGCTAGTCATCATAATCAAGCACCGAAGCCGTTTAGTTGGCCAGTCAATGCTATGTCTCCAAGTGCACCATTATTGGCTGGCCATTGGCAAGGAACCTGGGGAGGGGAGACCGCAGTATTGCAGCGACAAAGTATCGATATGCGATTAGTGGTAGACACAGAGCGTGTAGGAGAAGAGGTTTACTTGTCGTTAGCGCCTCATCCCGCTCGATCACAGAATATTTCAGACGCGCGTTACCCTGCAAAATTTGAGGAATCTGGAAACGTTATGACGGTAGCCGATGCGCTAGGTGGTCATTATCGATTTGAGCGAAAAAGTGACAATATACAGGGTCGATATCAATCAAGTAGTGGTGACATTAGTGAGTTAACATTATTTCCCATGAGAAATGATGGCGTGATGATGCCGCTACTCGGAGACAGAGGAGAGGTGGCATTTTCATTGGATATGTTGGGTCTAGGCAGTGTGACGCTGGATGATTTTGGGAATTACCTATTGTTTGCTGTGTTCTGGGATAGCTTATTTCAAAGTGTGATCTATTTTGGTTTGGGTGGATTATGTGCGGTGTTTTTTTACCGGGTTATGCGTAAGCGTTGGGCGTGGCGAAAGATTCAAAACAGATGGCCAAATTGGAAGCAGTATCGCCATGAGCTAGTTTATTCAGCCTTAACCTTGGTTGTGTTTGGCTTGAGTGGCGGACTTTTTTTATACGACAGTTATAGCAGTATCACCCTTATGTACAGCCATGTGGGTATGTATGGCTGGGGGTATTTTTGTTTTTCGATAATTGTTATCTTTTTATTGCATGATACGTATTTTTATTGGGGGCATCGAATGATGCATATCCCAGCATTGTATCCCTATTTCCATAAAGGCCACCACCGTTCCGTGGCTCCCACGCCTTGGTCAACGTGGGCATTTATGCCTTTGGAGGCTGTTGTGCAAACGGCCTTTGTCCCACTAGTTGTGTTTATTTTACCGTTGCATTACTCCGTTATCGTGATTTTCTACGCAGGCATGTTTTTACGTAGTTTGGTGGGGCATACCGGGTTTGAGGTTTATCCACGTTTTGTAGTGACTAACAAATGGTTGCGTTGGATAGCCACCGTAAGTCACCATGATATGCACCATCGTTATTTCCACTACAACTATGCACTGTATTTCACTTGGTGGGATCGGTGGATGGGGACATTGCACCCAGAATATCAACAAAAGGTTGAGGAAGTTCACGATAGAAAAGGAATGCTTGTCAACCAATAAAGGGGGCGTGCGTTAGTTAGTTATACCAAGTGATAAACGAGGGACTGACACATGAAACTTCTTAAAGCCAAATTAATAACCAGATTAACAACTACGGTAAAAACGATACTGTTTGCGTTGTTATTGGTTTCTTTGGTAGGGTGTATACACCCTCACCGTGGTCATCGGGGTGTTACGGTACATAAAGTTGTTCCTCATGGTCAGGTGTGGGTTGCAGGCCATTGGAAGGTACATAAGCGAAATAGGATGTGGGTAGCGGGGCACTGGAGGTAGCTCTTTGTTTGTCTAACGGCATCTCTGAGGTATTGTGGTTAGCTTTGACAGACTGTGGTTTTTTGTACTTCGGCTCGTTTGAGGTAAAAGTGATTGAAGCACCGTTAAGTATAAACCCGCTGACTAATGCTAAACATGAAAGAATGATGGCTGCTTTTAGGGATTGATGAGAGGTGTTTTGGTAGCGCATTGAAGTATTTGCTCAATTCGAGAGTGGGTTATCCAATTTGTCGAGTTGGCGATATTATAGTCATGTCTATAAAGTAGAACAATCGCTGTTACACTTTATAGACAAACACATCGGTGCAGATACGAACGCTTACATTGGCTAACCAGTCAGACGTGTTAGCGGGTCGTGTCTTCAGGAGGTGTTTTGATGGCTCTGTAATGCTCAATCGACATCAGTAACTTGCTGTGGCTCGTCTCATTTTGCCCTGACTTAATATAGTGTTGAACTGCGTCGTACAAGTGCTCTAAGTGAGTGAGCTGGTAATGTTGGTTGAGTAATGCTTTGGCAACAAAGTGAGGGTCTTCACCGGACTCCCGCATTCTTGCCGCTTCATCTAGGGCACTTGATAGTTCTTCTTTTGTTGGGATTCCCATGATATTTTTCCTTGGTCGCCGTCTTGAGTTAGGTGCGCTGAAGGTGTGTGCTAGTCGAGTGTAAGCCTCTATCATAAGCCCCTATCGCCCTCTCTACTTATTAGGTTATGCCTGGCTTAATGATTCGTCAAATTTCAAAGTATACGCTGTAGACTTGTTTGTTTTGACCGCGTAGACTGGTTTGAATCTACGTTGCATGACCATCGTACTAACAACTACATTGGAGAGACATTATGTCAGAGCTATCGTTGCCACCAGGCCCTAGAGGGCTGAAGTTCAAAACAGCCATGAAGATGGGGTTGGGGATATACAGTTTCCTGGACGATTGCTATGAAACATACGGAGATACCTTCTCCTTGTTATTACCCGGTATGGCCCCTTTTGTTTGGCTGGCAGACCCAGTCAAAGTAAAAGCTTTTTTTAACTTAAAACCTGACCAAGTAGACCAATCTAAGCTGCCTATCCCTATTGATCTTGGTGACCGACAGACCGGGTTTCTTAACGGCAAAGAGCATCAAGAATCCCGAAAAATTGTTATTCCGCCGCTCATTGCGGGGCGTTTGCATGCGCGGGCAGAGGTAATGCATGAAATTGTTGAGAGTCACCTTAACAATTGGACGGTCGGCGCGCAGTTTGATACACCACGTATGGTGGGTGATATTGCGCTCGATATTGCTTGTTACACTTTGTTCGGTTTAAGAGAAGGGGAAAGGAAGGATCGTTATGCTGAGCTTATGCTGGGGTGGATTGGCGCAGCAACCAATAACACCATGTTTGCTTTGGGTACGTTGTATGGGCCCTTTAAGTTTAGAAACAAATTACACAGTGCTTATTTAAAGCAAACGGCGAGTGGAAAGTTTGGTGATGGGAAAAAAGGTTTTTTCCCTTGGAAACAAGCCATTGACCTTAAGGTTCAACTTGCGGATATGATGCGTGAAGATATTCGGCGTATTCGGCGTGAAAATGATGAGAATGCTACGGATATGTTCTCTGCAATGGCTCGCTCTACCTATACCGATGGCACCTTGCTCGACGAAGAGCGAGTCATTGCAGAGGCGATGGGGGTGTTGGTAGGGGGACATGAAACCAGCGCTGCCAGTAGTGCGTGGCATATGTTATGGATGGTGAAGCATCCAGAGGTGGTCACAAAATGTCGAGAAGAAGTGCTGGCATCCATTCAAAAAGAGGGACGGTTTGATCCATTGGCCATTTGTGAGCTCCCATACTGTAATGCAACGCTTAATGAATCGATGCGTTTAACCCCTTCGGCTGTTGGGACGTTGCGTTACTTAACGCAAGACACAACATTTGGTGATGTGACCATTCCAGCGGGGACCAATGTGTTAGCAGGCGCTTATTTGATTCATCGGCGAAAAGATATTTGGGGTGAAGATGCGCATGAGTTTCAGCCTGAGCGTTGGTTAGATGGTAGGTTCAAACCAGGCCCATTTGAATATTTCCCGTTTGGTGGAGGCCGTAGGGCTTGTGTGGGGTCTAATCAAGCAAAGCAACAGTTACGTATAATGTGGGCGAATTTCTACCGTCGTGTTGAGTTTGACTCACCTTATGCGAATAACGACGAATGGCCAAGCCAGATGCAGGTGAGCGGGCAAACAGAACCGCAGGATGGTGTGCCAGTGACGGTAACCAAGATTCTTCCTGCAGATACCGGTTGTAAGCAAGCGGCGATAGCAGAGCCTGCGTAAGTGGTCGGTGCCAGTTTAGGTTTAACCTAATTTTGGCAACGACCAGCCCTTATTGATCGCAAGTACGCGAATCGCAAAACAGATTGCCATGGCGGCGCTCTCCGCAACGCCTTCGGGCAAAGTTTCGGGCAATAAAAACACTGATAGGGAAACGTAGGTCACGCCTCCTATCAGCGCAGCCGTCGCATAAATCTCCTTGCGTAACACCAAGGGGATTTCATTTACCAATAAATCACGAATCATCCCCCCAAAGGTGCCTGTCGCCATCCCCAAGAACACTGCAATGAGTGGTGACATGCCAGCATTTAGTGCAACCTGACAACCAATAACATTAAATAGCGACAAGCCAAATGCATCTGACCATACCAGCCAGCGGTCAGGAGCTGTGATCCGGGATACAAATGGGGTGGCAACGATGCAGGTGATGAGAATGACCCAAAAATATGTCTCATCCATCATCCAAAAAACAGGTGTTCTGCCCAAGGCCATATCCCTAAAGGTGCCACCGCCAATGGCAGTGACCATCGCGAGAACAATGCCCCCATACCAATCTAACTGCCTATCTTTTGCAGCTAAAAGGCCGGTTAAGGCAAAAATTGCGGTTCCGAATAGATCAAACCAATAAACCATTGAGTGTGCTCGTTATAGGTTTTAAGAATAGATTCTCTGTATTGATAACGTGTTAATTGTCGCTATTGCTGGAGGTAAATCAACTGCATTGGGCAAAACCTATGAAATTATGAGTAGATTCTCTACAATGCGAGCCACAAATTACCGGTAAAGGCTAGCTGGTAAAGACTAATCAGTAAAAACTAAAGTAAGGGTGACGGAGATGGGACTATTTAACGGTATACAAGACAAGGCTACGCTGGGAGCTTGCTTATTGCTAACGTTATCATTATCAGCATGTGACACAAAGGCCCCGGCTGAGCCTGTAGATGGCGCTGCGGCAGCAGTGACAGTCAAAGCCAAAGCGGCAGGTGTTAACAGCGATTCCGCGTCAGCGTTGGCAGGGCAGGCAAATAAGGTAGCTAATGTAGCTACGGAAAAGCCGAAGAAAAAATTGAATTTAACATTGTCTGGCGATGTGACGGTCTCTTCAGCAAGAGGTTTGAGCAATGCCATTGATGTTGCCGAAAACGACTTTGATGAAAACGGCTTTGATGACAAGAATACACTTCCTGATATGTTTGGAGAAAAGCAAGAAGGAACCACTGTGGGTGGAGGGATTCTTCGTGATGGAGAAAATGAAGATTATGTTGATTCCATTCAAGGCGCTGAAGTTAACGTTGAATTCAAAATAGACTAATATTCTAAGTAGAAAATTGGGCAACAAAATTTTAAGCGGGAAGCAAGAATGGAACAAGTGGATGCGGTAGTTATTGGTGCAGGTGTTGTTGGTTTAGCAATAGCTGCCCGGCTAAGTCGACACCTTTCAAATGTATTGATCATTGATAAAAATGCTAGCTTTGGAGAAGAGACCAGCAGCAGAAATAGTGAAGTGATTCATGCCGGAATTTATTATCCTAAGAACAGCTTGAAAGCTGAGTTTTGTGTTGCAGGCAAGCAAGCACTTTATGAATATTGCCAGCAAAGGCACATACCTCATAATAATATTGGCAAACTTATTGTGGCACAAAATGCTGAAGAGGAGGCCTACTTACAAACAACGATAGAAAAAGCCGCTGCAAATGGCGTTGATGATTTGGACTGGGTAAGCGCTAAAGATTTACGGACGATGGAACCGAACTTATCCGCAAGTGCCGCACTAATGTCACCCTCGACGGGTATTGTTGATGTCCATAGTTACATGCAAAGTTTGTTAGCAGAAATAGAGCAAAACAATGGCCAGTTTGTCGCAAGGACGGAAATGGAATGTGTTGAGTGTTCTGACGGTGATTTTATTGTGACATTAAATTGCGAGGGGGAGGAGCTTAAACTTTCCAGCAAATATGTGATTAACAGTGCGGGATTGTATTGCGAGCAGGTCGCAAAACGTATCGATGGGTTATCTGAACAATTTATTCCTGCGCTGCATTGGTGTCGTGGACATTACTTTACGTATACGGGTAAAAGTCCATTTCAACAGTTGATATACCCAGTGCCTGAAGCAAACGGTGTTGGGTTGGGTATTCATGGAACATTAGATTTAGGTGGGCAACTTAAGTTTGGCCCGGACACTCAATATATTGATTCGTTGGAATATGCAGTATCAGCTGATTTGCGGGGTAAATTTGTTCAAGCAATAAAGCGGTATTTTCCTGGTATAGATGCAGAGAAACTACAGCCTGCTTATTCGGGTATTCGTCCAAAGTTACAAGCCCCAGGTGGGCCAGCGGAAGATTTTTGTGTGCAAGGGGAGACTGTTCATGGTGTGCAGGGATTGGTCAATCTGTACGGAATAGAGTCGCCGGGTTTGACATCTAGTTTGGCGATTGCACAACATGTTGCCAAGCAGTTGGGGGTAGAGCCTTCTTAGTAAATAGGGTTATGTACTGATGGGGGTGATGAGGTGAAAGGCAATAGCCCAGAAGTGGCAAAATGCACCCCCAATAACAAATAAGTGCCAGATTTCATGAAATCCAAAATGTTGAGGGTATGGGTTAGGCCATTTTGTTGCGTAAATTACAGCGCCTCCTGTGTAACTTAGACCTCCCGCAATTAACCAATGTAATGCGCTGTCGTTAAGGTTTTCTGATAGTGGAGATATTGCAAAAAGTATCATCCAGCCCATGCCAATATATATTAAGGTGGAAAGCCAGCGAGGTGCGTGTATCCAAAATATTTTTAACAGAATGCCAGTGAACGCTAAGCCCCAGATTACCGCGAGTAATGTCCATCCCACAGTATCTCGTAAGGGTACCAGGCAAAAAGGCGTATAGGTGCCAGCAATCAGCACAAAGATCATCATATGATCGATACGTTTCCATACTTTCTGTGCTTGTTCGGAGACGGGTAGGAGGTGGTATATTGCGCTAGCCATAAATAGCAAGAACATAGAGCTACCAAAAATGGCGAAAGACGTGATATGCCAAATATCTCCATGCAGCGTAGCGTTGACGGTAAGGATGCATAAGCCAGCAATGGCTGCAAATGCTGCGAATAAATGACTTAGACCGCTGAACGGTTCTCGAAACGCTGATTGCATAATTTAGGTAAACAAATGTTCATTAATTTGAAAAGGCTCGAATAATACCGCTCAGTAAGGATTCTTGCAGTGTAATGTTCAGATGAATTGTAAGAAAATGTCACTTTGCTAGGGGTGATTGTTAAGTGTTAATGTCATGATGACTTTGCGGTCAATATTTAAAGTTAATATATATCAGATAGTTACATCTATATTTTATGCTTTTTCTGTGCCTCTGGTACGTGTGTTTTGACTATATCGTTTTTTGAGCCCTTCACCAGATTTTGCTAGCATACGCAGCATTATTTTTAGAGTTACGAAAACCATGACGGAAAAAGATACGACAGATACGCCAAAACCCACATCATTAGTGCAATGGTGGACACAGGAAAAAGGTAAGTTATCTCAAGCAGAAGTGCTGCGGTTATTGCAGGAAAATAAAGGGCGATTAGAAAAATCACTAGCCTCTATCCATGAGCGAAACCTGTTTTATCGCGCTACGAATCGCCTGTTTGCATTTTTTGCTGTTCTGGGTGGCTTTGTCGATAAAGTAAAAGATGTTTTGTTTGCTCTATTGATGAAAATCCCAGCGCCGAATAGCCTTAAAAAAAGCCTGCAAGCGATTGTGGATGAATTTAGTGTTAAGGGTGTGGTGGATTTTCTTCAAGTTAAAGTGTATTCCTTAAGAAAGGCCCCTCACAATGAACGTGCGGTTCAGCTGATGGATGAGGTGATAGCTTACGCATCAACTCATGGCTTGGATTTCAAAAAGCACTTTCCTGAAATTGGTGACAAATTTTTAGCTCGTCGTGACCAGTTGATGCAGCACAGCTTTTTTAAAGAGTTTAGTAAGTCGGGTTTAGAACGTTTTTTGGCGACACCTTTCTCATTTAATCGATCGATTTCCCCGGTTTTAGAAGATTCAGCGATGTGGCACAAAATATTTGTGTTTTTGGAAAAGAAAAATATCGCAGATATTGTATTAGTAGGAGATGACGACAGGCGTGTCTCGCTTAATGACGATAGCAAAGCGGCGGTAGGCTCCTCTCAGGTTGTGCGTACATTGTACGAGGCATCCGTACTGAAAGCTGCGGGGAACCGTGTTTTTATTATTGGTCATCATGACGGCTATTTGGGCCCATACTTTGTACGAAGTGTGTTACGACGTTTAGGCTTTGATAACCTGGCGGCAAGCTGTAATACCGTTGTTGGCCCTCGAATGTTTTCGAATATCGTATTAAAAAGCGGCGCGAGTAATGTTGGAAACCTTTTCCTTACCCTGCCTTCTCAGAAAACGACAGAAGTTAAAGCTAACGGCCTTGCTGAAGAGCTTCAGAAGACGGCTCGTCGAACACAGTTTCTAATTAAAATGCCAAATTCTGGTTTAAAAATGATTGAGAAAATGACCTATTCAGAATTTATGGCCAGTATTTTGAATGAGGATAGTCAGCGCTTTGATGAGGTGACGACGGATCTTGATGATCTTGATAAGAAAACTTTATCGGATTATTTGGCGCTTAGCCGACAAAGCAGTGGTGTGGAGGATTTGGATCGAGCTGATTACTATTTATTCAAAAGTATTATGTATGAACCTTTTCTGATTTTTCCTGAAGGATCTCGTTCTTATAAAGAAGATAATGGTGATATCACCATGAAATACGTAAACCCTCGTTATATGCAGGCGTACATAAGACCGGGCGATGTAATTCTACCAGTTAATCTTGTCGGTGGTTCAGATATTACCAATGGTTGGCGTTTAAGTCCGGCGATATTAGGCCTTTCTGTGGGAAAACCTTATCAAGTCAGTGCTGAGATGATTGAGGATTATGAAACTGAAGGTCTTGACGTAATGAAGACGATTGCAGCACTGCCAAATATTAAGAAAGTTCACTTTAGTGATGATGTACAAGCGGGCAGTCGTCGGTAGTTTTTCAGCGTGAAAAAACGCCTTAAGTGTAAGGCCGGACTAGCTTTCTCAAAATGCCGTAATTGATATACCTGCTACAATCAGTGGATAGAGCACATACCTTCTGCGGAATATCCACTGTGAATATTATGAACATTTACACGCGACTCTTTGTCATTCTCACCATAAGTAGCCTTACCTTTACCTCGTTTGCCGATGAACCGCTAAATGCCAAAGAACCTATTCGTATTATTACGAATAATTGGACTAGTCAAATTGTCTTGTCCAATGTTACGGGGGAGGTGTTTCGGGTAATGGGTTACCCTATTGAATACCTTTCAGTGTCAACCGCAGAGCAATGGGGCGCTTTGGCACACGGTGTTGCTCATGTGCAAATAGAGGTCTGGGAAGGCACCATGTCAACTATGTTCAACCGAATGGTACAAGAAGGGGGAATGGTCGACGTAGGAACTCACAGAGCCACAACGCGGGAAGAGTGGTGGTACCCCCAATATGTTGAGCGGTTATGTCCCGGTTTACCCGATTGGCAGGCGCTGAAATCTTGTGCGCAGATATTTTCAACACCGGAGTCTGCAGGTAAGGGCGTGTATTATGCAGGGCCCTGGGAAAAGCCAGATGAAGCGCGAATTCGAGCACTTGGCTTAAATTTTGAAGTTCATGTTTTGCCAAAAGGGGATGACCTATGGGTACAGCTAGAACAAGCTTACAAGCAGAAAAAACCGATTGTGCTTTTTAATTGGACTCCAAACTGGGTAGAGTCTCGTTATGCCGGGCATTTTGTCGAATTCCCTGCCTATACTTCTGAATGTGAAACAGACCCTAGTTGGGGGGTCAATAAGAGTTACCTATATGACTGCGGGAACCCAAAGGGAGGCTGGTTAAAGAAAGCGGCGTGGTCAGGAATGGAGAAAACAAGGAATTGTGCTTTTCAGACGCTGCAAAATATTAATTTTGATAATCAACAAATTGCTACTGCTGCAGCTCTTGTTGATGTGGATAAACTAAGTTATAAAGCCGCAGCTCAGCACTGGTTAAAGCAGAATGAAGTTCTTTGGAAAGGCTGGATACCTATGGACTGTATTCCATGAGCCGAAAGATGTTTAACAAAAAATCTGTAGCCACACAGCTAATGTTTGTTGTGTTTTCCCTGTATTGTTTTGTAGCAATTACCGTAACACTTATTCATGTAGTGCAAGAATATCGACATACACAGAAAACTATCGTTAGTGAACTCAAATCCTATGAAAATATTTTCGGGCCTTTGCTTGGGAAGGGGCTGTGGGATCTAGATCGTGATCAAATAGCAGACGTCGTTCAAGGTTTATCGCAAGTGCCCGTTATTGTTGGTGTTAAGATAGAAAAGCTACATGAAGGGGAGTTGCAACAACTTGATGGTGCTGGAGAGGGTGTTGATTGGCCTAACAATCTTACACAAAATAAGGATAAGTATACTGGCTTAGCAGATGATGCTTTTTCAGATTTGTTTTTTTACAGTTTTCCTATTAAGTACACCATCTTTGGTGAAGATCGGATTCTAGGTAAAGCCACCTTGTATTCTGATGCATCGATAATACTAAATCGAGTTCAGTTGGGTTTTATTTTTCTTATTATAAACGCGCTTATTAAAGGCGTTGCTCTTTGGTTTATTTTTATTTGGGTAAGTAAGAAAATTCTTCTTCAGCCTCTAAATATCCTGACGGACGCGATTGCTAACGTTAAATTTGATACATTGTCCAATTTTAGTATTGATCTAAAAACGAATAAAGATAATGAGTTAGCCTCAATCGAACGGTCTTTCACCTCCATGGTGGATGAGCTCTCATTGGCAAAACAACAAGTATTAGATTTTAACAAAACACTTGAATTTCAAGTGAACGAGCGTACATCAGAACTTCTACAGGCAAAAGAAATCGCTGAAAGTGCAGTGCAAGTCAAATCAGACTTTCTTGCAAATATGAGCCACGAGATCCGAACCCCGATGAACGGTGTCGTGGGTATGCTTCATTTATTAACACGAACTGAATTAGTTGGAAAGCAAGAGCGTTATGTGGCGCTTGCACAGTCTAGTGCGCAATCTCTTTTATACCTTATTAATGATATATTGGATTTTTCGAAAATGGAGGCTGGAAAACTCGATATAGAATGTATTGAGTTTAATTTGAATACCCATGCCAAAGATTTTATAGAACCTATGGTGCTGTTAGCGCAGGAGAAAGGGTTAACGTTAATACTTGATATCACTGCATTGGATAACATGATAGTAAAAGGAGACCCGAATAGGCTACGACAGATTTATTCCAACGTGACTAATAACGCCATTAAGTTTACTGAAAAAGGCGAAATAAATTTCCGGCTTTCTAGTTCTATTATTCCTGCTAGTCAGAATAAATATATACTTTTGCACGTGTCGGTAATCGATACAGGGATTGGTATTGCAGATGAAAAAATTGGATGTCTATTTAGCTCTTTTTCTCAGGCAGATACTTCCACTACTCGTGAGTTTGGTGGGTCAGGGCTGGGCTTAGCAATTGTGAAGCAGTTGTGTGGACTGATGGGAGGGACTGTTCGAGTGACAAGTTCTTTAGGGTCAGGTAGTCAGTTTGATATTGAATTACCATTGCAATGCGTCCATCAGCCCCAGTCTAATATTAACCCATAACGGTATGAATGATATTGAAGGTATTAGTTCAGCTACTAAAGCTTTCAACCTCATAGCGCTCTACCGTTATATTGTCGCTCCAATAGCTGGGGCTAAATCCTGCCTTTAATTTTAGCTGTGTGAGAAAGGATTTTTTATCGGGCAATTGTTCCCAAACCGACGGTAAAAATGTACCTCGTTTCATGCCTTCTTGGATAATGATGCCGTCAATATTAGGACGAAGCTGGTCTATTAAGTCTGCTTCTGAGGTGATAGCAAGGGCCGATGGCGGTGTTAATATAGAGATATGATAATGCAATTGAGAGAGCTCTTTTTGACGAACCGCTGAAAACCGAGGGTCTTTGAATGCTGCACTAAATGCATTTTGGGCAACATCAATTATCAATGGCTGGTACGCTTCTAGCGTGCCGATACAGCCTCGTAAGTTTTCGTTTAAATGTAGGGTCACAAAAGACGCGCGATATTGCTGTAGAGCCGAGTCGAAATCGTCTGCGTCAAGGGGCAAGGCAATATTTTCAGTTAAGCCATACGCAATCGAGCGTTTTGCCGTATCAAGCAGTAGCTTCTGATCGTGGTCATTCATGCAACCCTTCCTCCCATCCATTACTCATTGTTTGTAAACATCCAGCAGCCATACCCAACGACGCGTGACTTGTCTTCTGGTGAATGTCCTGCGCTGTCATAGGAATTCCACAATGCGAGAGTCGTCACAGATAGGTTGTGGTGTGTTGCGCTGCGTAGTAACCCCTTAATTGGGTTGCGGCCACAGGCATTGTCGAAGCCGATATCATCGGGTTGTAAATTTTCAATTGCAGAGCAGGTGTTGTTATCGAGTTGCTGGGCAGTTTGGTAATTGTGAAAATGGCTAAGGTCAGAGCTGATAAGAATCAGCGTGCTCTCATTACCCCATAAGGTTTCTAATACTTTTGACACGGATTCAGTTGACGCATCACCGACAACGATAGGGACTAATGTGAAGTCATCAAGTATCTCTTGAAGAAAGGGTAGCTGTACTTCTAGGCTGTGCTCTTGATCATGCGCTTGTTCGATGACGGAAACCTGAGGTAATTTCAATATATTATCAATGGCGAAACGATCGATGGGAATATCACCCAGAGGTGTTTGATAATAGTGGGCATCCGATACGGCAAGCCCAGTAAAGCCAACTTGGTGAGAAGGGCCTAATAGAACAATTTGTTTTATTAATTGTTTAAAGGGTAATAACCGTGAAAACCCCGTTGCGGCAGCGGCACCAGAATACACATATCCAGCGTGAGGAACAATTAGCGCCTTGGGTTGTTTGGTGTTAGAGAGGGCCTGTTCAGCATCGACTAAAAAACGTGAGACAGCGTGACGGAGCTCTTTTGGGTCATCAGGATAAAATAGCCCTGCTACGGCAGCGTTGCGAATAAGGTGCATTTTGCGTAGTCCTCCAATTAGCCTATTTATTTCCATAGTGATAGTTTTTACTGTTGAAATCAAATGGGTTTGACCTTATTAATTAAAGTAGAGGCGTGGGGTAAGGAGTGCATTGTGTATAGTAAAAATGATATACCACATCAGCATGACAAAGATTCTTCCATAGTATCAACGACACACTGGCATCGGGTTGAAAGTCGAGACGCACAGAAACCTAATGATTTTACAGTGCAGTGTGATATTTGCCCCAGAGCGTGTCGGTTGCATGAAGGCCAGCGTGGCCTGTGTTATGTGAGAGCGAGAATAGAGGATGCGATTGTGCTAACCACCTATGGCCGCTCCAGTGGTTTTGCAATTGATCCTATTGAGAAAAAACCCTTAAATCATTTCTACCCCGGTAGCTCAGTGCTCTCGTTTGGTACGGCAGGTTGTAATTTGGCGTGTAAGTTTTGCCAGAATTGGGATATCAGTAAGTCCAGGGAGATGGACACGTTAATGGCATTTGCCTCTCCCGAAAAGATCGCCGAGATGGCCAAACAATCTGGCTGTACTAGTGTTGCATATACTTACAATGACCCGGTTATTTTTCATGAGTATGCCATTGATACAGCTAAGGCGTGCCGAGCATTGGGTATTTATAATGTGGCAGTCACCGCGGGTTATGTTTGTGAAAAACCAAGGGAAGAGTTTTTTGCGGTGATGGATGCTGTGAATGTAGATCTAAAAGCATTTACGGATACGTTTTATTGGAAGCAAACGGGGGCTCATCTGGCACCTGTATTGGAAACATTGCAATATATTAAACATCAAACCAATGTGTGGCTTGAAATTACCACACTGTTAATACCAGGGCTTAATGATTCTGATGAAGAATTACAAGCCATGTCTGAGTGGATTGGACGCGAGTTGGGCGTTGACATACCTTTACATTTTTCTGCATTTCACCCTGACTATAAAATGCAAAATATTGCCCGAACCCCGAAAGAAACGCTGAGCAGAGCACGATCGATTGCAATGAAAGCAGGTCTTAGGTATGTGTATACCGGGAATGTACATGACGCTGCGGGAGGTAGCACTTATTGCCATCAATGCGAACAGACCCTCGTGGGGCGAGACTGGTATCAGTTGGATCAATGGAAAATTGATGTTGATGAACATGGCGCTGGTCGCTGTACTCGATGCGGCACAGTATGTCCGGGGCATTTCACCGCCGACTTTTCACGGGAATTTATGGCCAAAGGTGAAAAGTCGGTTGTAAAACGGATACGTATAACACCGTGTTAGATATGTTGCATAGCTACATAGCTACATGTTTGGATAATTGGGGCCACCACCGCCCTCTGGTGTTAACCATGTGATATTTTGAGTTGGATCTTTAATATCACAGGTTTTGCAGTGAACACAGTTTTGAGCATTAATCTGTAATGAATTACCCCCTTGTTCATCGCTAACTATTTCATATACCCCTGCTGGGCAATACCGTTGTGCGGGTTCATCAAATAATTCAAGGTTGTGCTTAACCGGTATATCGTTATCGGTGAGCACCAAATGACAAGGCTGATCTTCAGCATGATTTGTACTTGATAAAAATACGGAATCTAATTTGCTAAAGGTGAAAACCCCATCAGGTTTTGGGTAGAGTATTTTCTTACATTGATCTTTGGGTCGCATTAATGCGTGATCAGCAATTTTATCATTAAACGTAATAGGCAACTTTCCACCCAAAATATTCATATCCAAAAATGCGATTGCACCCCCGATAATGTCCCCGAATTTGTGTCGAGCAGGGCCGAAGTTACGTTGATAATGTAATTCGTCATATATCCAGGACTGTTCAAAAAGATCGGTATATTCTGTTATTTCAGTGTGTTGGTTTTGATTTTCAAGCGCTTTAACTATAACCTCTGCTGCTAACATACCGGATTTCATAGCGGTATGGCTGCCTTTGATTTTTGCATTGTTAAGTGTGCCCGCATCGCAGCCAATTAACAAACCTCCTGGAAATGTCATTTTTGGGAGTGATTGCAAACCACCTTTTGCCATTGCTCTGGCACCATAACTAATACGTTTACCGCCGTCTAAAAAACGTTTAATGGTGGGGTGTAGTTTCCAACGCTGCATTTCATCAAATGGACTGCAGTAGGTATTGTCATAGGACAGGTCTGTTATATAACCCAAGGAAACTTGGTTGTTCTCCAGGTGATAACAAAAACCACCACCCAGGGCATTGGTTTCTGCTATTGGCCAGCCAGCGGTATGAATAACAAGTCCCTCTTTATGTTTAGAGGGGGCAATCTCCCAGAGCTCTTTAATACCAATACCGTAATGTTGAGGATCCTTTCCTGCATCAAGTTGATACTTTTTAATCAGTTGTTTGCCTAGGTGGCCGCGACAGCCCTCGCTAAATACGGTGTACTTAGCTTTGATCTCCATTCCTTGCATATAGGATGATTTTTTCTCACCATGCTGATCTACTCCGGCATCTCCGGTGATGACACTCGCTACGTGTTCTGTTTTTTTCAGCTCGCAATACCCATAAAGTATTTCGGCAGCCGCAAACCCAGGGTAAATATCAACACCCAAACCTTCCGCTTGTTGTGCTAGCCAGCGACAGATATTACCAAGGCTAACGATATAGTTACCGTGATTTTTTAAGGTAATAGGTTCAAAGGCTTTTGGGAATTTGATGGCTTTTTCTTGGGATGTGAAATAATAAATCTCATCCTCGACAACCGGCACGTTAAGTGGTGCTCCTAGCGCTTTCCAATTTGGGAAAAGTTCGTTCATTGCCGTTGGCTGCATTACCGCACCGGATAAAATATGAGCGCCTACTTCGGAGCCTTTTTCTAACACACAGACGGATAGATCGGTATTTAGCTGGCGGATTTTGCAGGCTGTTGCTAAACCTGCTGGGCCTGCACCAATGATAAGTACGTCATATTCTAGGGATTCTCTGGTCATTACGCTCTCTCCACGTTATTAAACCTTAAAGGCTTAGTGCAGAGTAAATGATCGAATAGCGTGGCACATCACCCTTAGGGGTGAATTCGCAGTGATAGGGGTTAGTGTGGCCTAGTTTGGTTCATTTGTGCTTATTTTGATTTGGAGGGTGTCTTGTTTATTTTGACCATCGCTTGGCTTCTGTTTTCAACGCCCATTTTTCCATATAAATTACGAATGTGGACTTTTAGCGTATTGAGTGAGATGTTTAGCTCGGTGGCAATGTGTTTATTAGATAAGCCTTGCGAGACAAGCGCCATTACTTGAGATTCACGCCGAGTTAAGGGCTCCGTTAATGTTGTTTTTACAGTCTGTGATTTGAGTGGTTGGGCTGTTTTGGATAAAGTCTGTGTTGTTGCTGTCGATGATACAGGCAGTGATATTGTTGATGTGTATTCATTAGGTATTTGTGCGATCCATTTTAATAGACTGTCGTTATGGCTTTGTTCGATTTTTTCTGGTGCAACTTGCTTGAGTAGTCGAGTTGAATTTATCCAATCCTGTAAAAGAATAAATTGATCTAATGCTTCTTCTAGATAACCTGCGTCTTCGAGCCATGCTGAGGAGATCTGATAATTTTGCTTTTTTAGTTGAGTATCTAGTTCATTGAAATGTTGTAAAAGAAATTGGCGAAACAAATCATGATAACGGAACCAGGTGCGGTGGTTATCTAGTGGCACCAAAAATAAATTAAGTTTATCGAGCTGCTTGATAAGTGTCAGGTTGTCATTTTCCTGCATAAGGGCATTACACAGCCCCGCACAAAAACGAGGAATTGAAGAGGTAATGATAAGAAAGTCTTGTAGGGCTTTGCTTTGTTGAGAGAATACCTCATCAAATAGATAGTCTGATATGTGACGGTCGATGGCCTGCCTATCTAGCAGATTATCAAGGCTTGAAAGTGATTGCTGGAGAGAAAGAGCGGCTAACTGTAATCCAACGGCCCAGCCTTCGTTTTGCTGACACAATGTATTTATCGCATCATCGTTTAGAGAAAGTCCCATGGTGTGATTAAAGAAATCACGACCCTCTGTTAATTGGAAAGCAAGATCACTCTCAGAGAGTTCAATCACTTGATTGTTGGCACGACGTCTTGCAATGGCAAGTGAAGGCTGTTTTCTAGACGTTAGTATGATGCGAATGCTGGGAGGAAGATGATCAAGAAATAGATTCATCAGTTGCAGGGTTATGGTGTTTTCAACGTGATGAAAGTCGTCGAGTATTAAGGTGATAGGGTCTTTTGTCGCGTTATTTGTGCAAAGATCATCAAGGTCGTTTAATAGCGAAATAATTACAGGCTCAAAGGATGAATGGGCGCTGCTTTTTAACAGGGATATCGCGTTGACACCGAGTGTTGGCTGAGTCGTTTGTAGAGCATTAATAATGTACTCCCAGAGGATGTCGGGAGACGATTGCATTCTGTCGACAGTTAACCATGCAAAGGCATGTGGGTGGCGGTGTAACCATTGACTTACTGTGGTGGTTTTTCCGTATCCAGCGGGAGCCGATACTAAAACGAGTTGCCCTCCAGAGGAACTGTTGAGCTTGGTGATAAGTTGGTGGCGTTCAACGCAGTGTTCTCGTAGGGGAGGGAGGTAAAAGCGGTTTTTTAGTAACATTATCGCAGTTCCCTATGTTGGAGTTCATGGTGCGATGCTCTGTAGGTAAGCTGCCTAATTAACGCGAACATTATCAATTGAAAAGCTTTTTGATGGTCGTTTCCCATCAATAAAAAAGACGAGCTTTTTCATGTTACTGATGTCAATGGTGCGTTTTTCATTAGTTGTTAATTGTTGAATGTTAATACAGTAATTGCCCCATTTTGGGTTGATAGCGATCTTTTGTGTGCTGCTGGTTTGGCTATTTGAAGACATTTGATCATCAAAGCGAATATATAGCCGAGTGTTGGGTAGTTGCCCTTTTGCATCAAAACACAGCTCAGTGTAGTTGCTCCAATTTTGCTGAATGACTTTTAAGCCCAGTCCAGACCAGCGATTCCCGCGTTTGCTGTAAGATAAGTAATGAGCGTCTTCGGGAGCATTTTTGTTGTACGCTATTTGGTTAACGTTGGATCGCCATAACGGTATAATCAGGCGGTGAGCAGGCGTCTCAAAGTTGGCGATGACGGGGAACAATTGATGTATTTGATAGGCTCTCGATGCAGCAATAGCACCTGGTTTTAGAAGCCAGAGAGCCCCACCAATAACGATGGGAATAATGATAAAGGGTGTGAGTTTTATCGACTGTTGTTTTCCTATTGCCCATAACCACGCCATTAATACACCCAATAAGCTGACACCAAAATCCTCCCAGCTTGCAGTACGGCCAACATAAGGTTGTAATAATTCAACGGCGGCAAACATCAGGCTGGCAATAACGAGTAGTACGTGAACAGTATTTCTGCGATGGGGCAGTGTTAAATAGATGATTATAAAAAGAACAAACCCTGCCGGAAAATGCAGGGCATCCATAAATTGGCTGGTAATATACGGATAGCGAAAATAATGGCTTGGCAAAAACGCGCAGGTAAACAGAATCAGTGCAATTAAAGCCAATAATAGCGTTGGAAGGTGGCGTATTGTTTTTGTGAAATGACTAGCCAAGCGGTGAACCCTGAGCGTTCAAAATAATAAAACACTATATCACAGAATCACAAAGGACTCACAAGGCGCTCAAATGGCGTTCAGTATGTTGGTTTGATGCGCTAAAAACTCCATTCTGCTCCAAAAATGACACGATCTTTGTTGTTAAATTGTCCAAATAGGCCATTTTTATTCCCGTAGAAAGTATCACTACCTACCCATAGGGAAAGGTTACTTTCCAGCATATAGCGCAATTTTGTTTGTACCGACCCGTCTTGTTGATCAAAACCATGAAGCGCTAAGATTTCTAAATCCCAGGTTTCGTTAATAAAAGAACGTTTTAATAGCAATGACATTATGTGGTTGTTCTGGGGGCGAATAACGTTGGAATTGTGTCTCGTTAAGTGGCTTTGAAACCACTGGATGCTTATCATTGTGTCTTCCAGGCCTTGCCAATCCAATCCAATGACGGATGATATCTCTGATGACCGATGGATACCATTATGCGCGGGTATTTGATTTGGTTGGGATTGCATTAAATGATAAGTGTCTGAACGGTAGCCAACCTCCGTTCGCAGAGTAAAGCTGCCAAAGGCGTTACTGGCGGTAAACCCTGCAAGGTGGTTTCGTTCATATTCAGAAGATAGGGCTACACCATTAGTATTGACCTGTTGATATAAAATAGGCGTGTCTTGATAATGGTATAGATAGTTTAATGTCAGATCCCACCCTTGATAAAATGTCGCGTATTGCACGCCAAAGTCACTATCTTGTATGGGGGAAGAGGGCTTATCTTCATGAAAACTAACAAGAGGAACACCTTCTGGTAAGGCGGGGCGAAATAATGGGCTGCTAACCTCATATTCAGTACCCGGTTCTGCAAAGGCATGGTAGGTAAGATCGGGAATCCATAAGATTTGTAGGTTACTATTTTCACCGATGGGGATTTCCGTATTTACCATCCAAAGAGGAATGCGTGAATCCTCAAAATCATCAAGAATAAATTCCCGGTAACTTTGAGGGTTAACGACATCCAGTACTTTTAGGCCGTCAGCTTGCCCCCAAACAACTTGTTGTTTTCCTATTCGCCAGTAAGCACCGAGGGATTCAGTGTCGATATACCACTCCCGAATACTCACCTCAGAGCTGTCACTGTAATAAAGAGCTCCGTTGGCACTCGCGTAGCTGCCGGGTGCAGAGTAATGAGATCCCTCTGGATTGCTGAGTTTTTTTGTGCTGTCCCAGCGAACTTGGCCGATAAATGTCATGCTGATCTTATCGGATAGTTCAATGTTCCACTCGGGGGTAAATAACATCTCAAACTTTTGCTTATGATCGGAAGAGTCGAGAGCAAGTTCTTGTTCGAGTGATGCTGAATAATCAGCGACAGCTAAGCTTGGAAAAACAAGACCTGACAAAACGAAAACAGAAGAACTCAAAAGCAACCCAAGCTGAATTCGCATAACCCACGGTGACATTTTCATATTACTTTCCTTTTTTCATCGCACGTTTGGTAAATAAACCATCACTAACGGGGGCTTTGTAATCAACGTTACTGAACAAGAACTCTGATGTATGGCCTGTTTTATGATTGTTGATTGTCATGCGGTGGCGGGTGAGGATGCCGTCTATACGACTCACATCAGAGATGGTGAGTGTTTTAAGTAATCTTCCTTTGGGATCCCAGTAATTAGATTTTGCGATTAACCACGTGTCCACGTTGACCCAAAATTCAGTTTTCCCATAACCCAACTCTTTAGCAGTGAGTTTGCTTTTTGCAACACCTCGAATGACAACGGTTTGAATGGGGGGAGATGACTCTTGTACCAAGACTTCACTGCGAATAGTTTCAAAGTCGTAGTCTTTTGTGTCAACTTTCCCCTCTAACTTTATATCTTCATAAGTGAAGTCCGTTCCTAGGAAGTAATCACCACGATCTGCTGCTGATATTCTGCGTACTTTGCGTAAAGCAGGTAAATATAACCACTGGTCATCATCTTTATCTGCGTCGGGGTAATCAAACGTCAAAAACGCGGTACCTTTGACATTGGTCGGTTTTTTGTAGAAAAGAATCGTGCGTTTTTCTTTACCAAAGTATTTTCGGTAGCCAATGGTCTCTCTTACACGTTTCTTTCCTCGTTTATCAGTTAACGTCATTGTGAGGTTACGAGTAGCGTGTTCGCCGTCATCAACGTTATTAATTTTGGCGATAACAACCCCAGCTGACGGTAGTTGATTGTCGGATCTCATTGTTTTACCAGCTTCACCTTCTGATGCTAGTGCTGGTTGGTTAACTAAAGCGTTGCCGGCTACAGCGACCAGTAAAATAATGGAAGGGATTCTGATCCAGCGGCGTGATATCGTTTTTTCGCTAGGCTGGTATCCGCTAATAAAGGTGGGTTTGGTGAGTTTTATGAGTGCTGGCAAAAAGCTCATGCTAGCAAGAAAACTAGTGCTTACCGAAACCACAACAATAGTACCGAAGTTGTTAAGTGGAACTACTTTGCTGGAAATTAATACGCCAAAACCACAAGCGATCGCTAGATAGTTAAGAAACAAAGCTCGTCCTGTGGACGGGTATAGCTCCTGTAACGTGAGATCCCAATCGCCATTATGTGTTTGGTATAAGCTGCGCAGACGGTCGATGGTGTGGATCGAGAAGTCGACGCCTAACCCTATCGCGACAGATGCAAACATTGATGTACCTATACCTAAATCAATGTCCAACACTACCATGGCTGAATAAACCAAGAGTATGGAGCTGGATACTGGGATAATGGTAAACGTCCCCGCCGTTAATGATCCAAAAAGAAGCGAGGATACTGCCCATACAAGAAACATTGATATGGCAAGGCCTACAAAGTGACTTCTTCCAAGGTCTTTGATCCAGTGGTAGTTGATGTTAACTCTGCCGCTTAGGGTTGCGGTAATCTCTTCGTTGTTAAATCGTGCTTTAATATAGTCATTCAGTTGGGTTACAACCTTTTGTGTATCAACATAACTGCCCTTATTTAGCGTTAACTTGATATTGGCAATACGATAATCGTAATCAACTTCTTCATCAAAATCCGTTGGATCAGACGAGGCGGAATAAATGAGAAAATATTGTGCGATTAGTGCTTTATTATCGGGTAATTGATAGCTGTATTTATCCCCTCCATTAAGTGAGCGGTTCATTTGTTTTAAGTAATCAACAATGGATGTTGCACCTTGAACATTCGGCAATGTTAGTGCGAAATTCTGCAACGCTTCCATTTTTTTCAAATGATCAGGCTCAAATAACGCCTCAGCTTCTTTCGCTTCTATTACTACGTCAAGATTGTTTGTTCCGTTAAGGTGAGCGTTAATTGCTGCGTCAGCTTGATA
>MAAC01015643.1_pt1 | contig 34057 bp, 34 predicted proteins | sample 1115981 | NCBI WGS metagenome assembly MAAC01 (sample SAMN04961126, study PRJNA320927) | seawater metagenome | isolation source: sample BD02T64 sea water enriched with oil for 64 days | place: USA:Gulf of Mexico | collected 2013-07-27 | reverse complement strand
TTTCCACTAATAGCTTGTCCTTTAACAGTATTTGTTGGAGGCCCAAATGCTGTAACATTTTGTCCACCTATACCAGAACCTAGTTTTGCTGCAGCTGGAACATCTCCTACAGCTGGTATTTCATTTACAGCATTATCTTTGCTTAATTGTACATGTTGGTCTGCACCAGGTGTATTAGTTGTTGGATGATTATGGGAAGGCATTTCTTGTACTGTTAAAGAATGCGTTTCTTCACCGCCTCTTTGACCTAATGGCCTTGTTGTTAAACCTGGTCCATTTGAAGATCCTGAATGTAAGGGTGCTCTACCACGTAAGTCTGGTAAACCAAATGTTGTTCTTCCATCTCCGCCATAAGTTGTACCTAATATAGAAAACAAGGCTGTATGTTGACTGATTGATAATAACTGCCCGTTACAATAAGCCCAATTTCTTGGGGCGAAATTCCCTGCGAACATTGCAATTTCTCCGATAAATGGATTTTCCATAATAAAATATTTTAAGATTAATTTGCTCAAACTTAATACCTTAATATGAAGTGTTTTACCGTAGTTTTACGAGGTTTTAAAATTGGGTATTTTTACCCAATTAAAAGAAAAAAGCCCAACCATTTCTGGTTGAGCTTTTAAGAGCTTTAGTAAAAAAATATATTATCCTTTTACTTTATTTTTGAACTTTTTAAACTGATTAGCTTCTTTTTTAGGCCAGCTATTATTAGATGTATCTACATCTGCAGTTTCCATATCTGGATCAACTTTAATACTTTTAATTTCTTGCGTAGAAGCAAACACTTTTTTCACAGAATTATCATTCATTCTCCAAATTTGAGCTGGGAATGTTTTCTTTTCTTTTGTACCATCAGCATAAGTAAGCTCAACAATAATTGGCATTACCAAACCTCCTGGCTTTTCGAATTCTACTTGATATAAATAAGAAGGAACTTCTTTAGCATTTTTCACATGCTTATCCATAGCATTTAATTTAGCATCTTCTTTTTTATCAGTAATGTAAACCACTTCACCTAAACCATCAAAATAGTCTTTAGCTCTTGGGTTTGATTTAATTACATCAGAAATTGTCTTAGGTTGTTTATCTGTTAAGAATAATGGTTTTACAGTTTTGATACCGATATCAGTTACATCTGTAGTATAGAACCATCCTCTCCAGAACCAGTCTAAATCCATTCCAGAAGCATCTTCCATAGATCTAAAGAAATCTGCAGGAGTTGGGTGCTTAAACATCCAACGTTTAGAATAGGTTCTAAATGCATGGTCAAATAATTCAGGTCCCATAATAGTTTGTCTTAACATGTATAAACCTGCAGCAGGTTTTGTATATGCATTTGGTCCAAATTGTTTTACGTAATCTCCTTGAGACATAATAGGAGATAGGTTAGATTGATCTCCACCCATATATCTTGTAATTCCTTTTGCTGGGTTGATAGCAAATAACTTTGGATCGTACTTTAATTCAGCTAAGATTTCAACAAAAGAATTTAATCCTTCATCCATCCAAGTCCATTGTCTTTCATCAGAATTTACAATCATTGGGAAGAAGTTATGTCCTACCTCATGAGTAATAACACCAATCATTCCTTTTTTAACTCTATCAGAATACGTTCCATCTGCTTTTGGTCTACCAAAATTGAAACAAATCATTGGGTATTCCATTCCTTGGTTCTTAGCATGTACAGAAATTGCTTTACTATAAGGGTAATCAAAAGTTAATTTTGAATATTCAATTAATGTGTTAGCAACTGCTCTTGTAGAGTGCTCTTCCCATAATGGATTTCCTTCTTTAGGATATAAAGAAACAGCCATTACAGTTTTACCATTTACATTAGTTGCCATTGCGTCCCAAATGTATTTTCTTGAAGAAGCAAAAGCAAAATCACGAACTCTCTTTGCATTAAAATGCCAAGTTTTTGTTTTTTTAGAACGTCCTTTTTCAGCTTTTTCAGCTTCTTTTTGAGTCACAATCATTACTGGATTGTCAAACGTTTTTCTAGCTTTTGCAAAACGTCTTTGTTGAGTTCTAGTTAATACGTCTTTCTCGTTTTGTAAATCTCCTGTTGCATCTACAATATGATCTGCAGGTACAGTTATTTTCACATCATAATCTCCAAATTCTAACGCCCATTCAGAACGACCCCAGAACTGCATGTTTTGCCATCCTTCTACATTATCATATACACATAATCTTGGAAAAAATTGTGCAATTGTGTAGTTGTTGTTTCCATCAGGAAAATCTTCGAATCCAGAACGACCACCATCTCTTACTGAGTTGTTGATTTTGTAATTCCATTTAATTCTAAAGTTAAAAGTTTCACCTGGAGCTAATGCTTTTGGTAAATTAACACGCATCATCGTTCTATTGATAAAGTGCGATAATTTCACTCCATTACTTTCAATAGTTTCAATATTAAAACCAAAACCTTTTTTCTCCTTCATGTATGTTTTCTTGAAGTTGTCAGGAGTAAAAAATGCTGAAGATCCACTAGCGTTTACATCTGGTGTTTTAGAATCATCTGCTCTCATGTTTTGATCTAATTGGATCCATAAATAGTCTAAATGATCTTTAGAGTTATTGTGGTAGGTGATTTTTTCGTCTCCATAGATTTTATTTGTGCTTTCGTCTAAACGGATATCCATCACGTAATCAACTTTTTGTTGCGTGTATTGATGTCCTGGAGCTCCAGATGCAGCATGAACAGAGTTTGGCGTTGCCAATACATCTTTCATTTGTCTGAATTTGTTTTGATCTGTGTGTCCTTTTTGAGTCTCTTTCTTCGCTTTATCTTGTGCAAATGCAGAAGCTGCTACAAAAAAAACTGAAAAAAGTAATAAACCGATTTTTTTCATTTTGATATTTGTTTGAATTGATTTTTGTTTAATTACGAAAAGTAATGATAATCTGTTAATTCTTAACAGTTGTTAAGAGTTTTTTAACAAACCTTTATCATAATATAGAAGCGTTCTAAAATAGAAAAAGCGATATGAAATCATATCGCTTTTAATTTTTATTGAAAAAGAATTTTATCCTTTTACTTTATTCTTGAATTTACCAAACTTGTTGTCTTGTTTCTTAGGCCAGCTATTGTTGGTTACATCAACATCTGCAGTTTCTAAATCTGGATCTACCGTAATATTGGTAATCTCTTTATCAGAATTGATTGCTTTTGTAATTTGCTTGTCATTCAATCTCCAAATTTGAGCAGGATATTGTTTTCTTGATTTTGTACCATCTTTGTATGTAAACTCTACAATAATTGGCATTACCAAACCTCCTGGCTTGTCGAATGTAATTTCATAGAAGAATTTAGAATTTGCTTTTTTACCAGCTCCAAACTTAGCTCCTTCGGTTGTATCTTCAGTAAATGTTACTCGGTTATTATCTGTTGTAGCATAAAATTTCTTTACACTTTTAATACCGATATCAGTTACATCAGTTGTATAGAACCATCCTCTCCAGAACCAATCTAAGTCCATTGCAGAAGCATCTTCCATAGTTCTAAAGAAGTCAGCAGGAGTTGGGTGTTTAAATTTCCAACGATTTGCATATTCTTTAAATGCATGGTCAAATAATTCTGGTCCCATAATAGTGTTTCTCAATATATACAATGCCGTTGCTGGTTTACCATAAGCGTTGTTTCCAAAACTATAAGTATTGTCTCCTTTAGACATGATTGGCGCAATTCTAGATTGATCTCCACTCATATATCTAACAATGTTTTTTGGTAATCCTCTACTTAACGGATAGTCTTTTTCATAATCCATCATTGCTTGAAGTTGAGCATAAGAGTTCAAACCTTCATCCATCCAAGTCCATTTACGTTCATCAGAATTTACAATCATTGGAAACCAGTTATGTCCAACTTCATGAATTGTTACATTGATCATTCTGTATTTTGTTCTATCAGAATAGGTTCCGTCTGCATTTGGTCTTCCAGGATTAAATGCAATCTGTGGATATTCCATTCCCATTTGTCCATCTACAGAAATAGCTTTGTGGTATGGGTAATCAAATGTTTGTCTAGAATATGCTTTTAAAGTTACTGCTGTAGCTTTGGTAGAGTGGTCTCCATATAAAGGATTCGCTTCTTTTGAATAATAAGAATATGCCATAACAGTTTTACTATTAAGCTTAACAGCCATACCGTCCCAGATAAATTTACGAGATGTTGCAAACGCGTAATCTCTTACATTCTCAGCAAAGAATCTCCAAGTTTTTGTTTTTTTAGAGCGTTTCTTTTCAGCTTTTTCAGCTTCTTTCTGTGTATGAATTACAACCGGCTTGTCAAAAGTTTTTCTTGCAGTTGCTAATCGTTGTAATTGCTTTCTTGTAAATACTTCTCTTTCATTCTTTAAAACACCAGTTGCTCCTAACATATGGTCTGCAGGAGTAGTTATGTTCACTGTATAATCACCAAATTCTAAAGCGAATTCACTTCGTCCCCAGAATTGGTCATTCTGCCATCCTTCTACATTATCATACACACATAATCTTGGGAAAAACTGTGCAATTTTATAAGAGTTATTTCCATCTTTTGGAAAATGCTCAAAACCAGATCTTCCTCCTTGAGTTCTATTGTTATTGATGTTGTACCACCAAGCAACTTTAAATTCAAATGTTTCACCAGCAGCTAAAGGCTTAGTTAAATTAATACGCATCATAGTCTGATTGATCGTATAAGATAATTTACTTCCATCAGTATTGGTAACACTTGTAATATTAAACCCACCATCAAAAGGTTTGTCGTTAAATGCTTTGTCAAAACGAGCTTTGCTTAATCTTCTTGGCATTCTATTTGGTTGAATGTCTGGAGATTTAGAATCTGCAGCACGCATATTCTGATCTAATTGTAACCACAAATAAGACAAGTTATCTGTTGAGTTGTTATGGTAGGTAATGGTTTCTTTACCAGTAATTTTCTGGTTGTCATCATCTAAAACAATGTCCATTACGTAATCAACTTTTTGCTGCGTATACTTAACTCCAGGAGCTCCAGATGCAGTTCTTTGGCTATTTGGTGTAGCGTGGTCAAGCTGTTTAAATTTGTTTTGATTGGTGTGTCCTTGTTGCGTTTTTCTCTTCTGTTGTGCAAAAGAAGTCGCAATAAATACTAGTGAGAGTGCTAGTAAACCGAGTTTTTTCATAATGATTAGAATTTGTTGAGATTAGTGATTTTTGTTAATGTTTTAAGGTCGCTATTTGTTCTTTTTTTGTGAGTAAAACACTTTTGTGTTTTTTATTTACTTTAGATTTTACGAGGTTCTGTTGTTCAGGAAAATGTTGTAATAGAATGGTATTGTTAATTTCAATATTTTTAATCGTCTCAATATTTTTAATTTCTAAATAGAAAAAGACAATATCACCATCATATTCTTTACCAAGGTAATTATATGAAACTGATTTTCCGTCTATTTTAAAATTGACATGTTTCTTAAGATATTCAAAAAAGTAAGTATCAGAATCTTTAGGTTCATTTTTAGAATCTAATTCAAATTCTTTATCGTGAATTTTATTGAGTGCAGTTTCTATATCATCAATGAAAACATTGATAATAACTTCTATAGATTTGTTTTTTGAATTGAATTCTATTTGAGTTAAACTCAAGTAATATTTATGTGCCGTAAAAGCAAAAAACGGAACGATACATAAAAGAAAAAACAGCTTTTTTATCTTCATTAAAAAATAATTGGATTGTAAATTTGAACATTTATACTTAGCTGTACAAATTATTTGTTGTTTTCTAAGAGAAGTAAGTACGATTTACTTTCTTTTAACAAAATATTAAGAACGTCGAGGTGTTTTTCTCTTTTATAAAGCGCTTCAATTCCTAATGGATTGCAATATTCTAAAAAGTGATAATACTTGTCTTTCGGGATTTTTAGTTTTACGAAAAAGAAATGGTCTCCAAATAGTTGCTTCAACTTATTTGGGAAATCTTGTTTAAAGTTTAGTCTTTTTCGCAATGCGATTTTCCTTTTGGAAGATTTATCAGGAATTCCAGCTGAAGCTATAGTAACAGGAGCAAATTTCCTTGTTGGGTCTGTATTTTGTATTGCGCTGTTCATTTCTTCCCTATTTTTTACTTTTTTTATAGACCTGTCTATTGCAGTAATATAACTTTCAGAAACATCAAATAAACTCTTGCCTATTTTTGGTAAGCTATCTTTTGGTTTGTCTGTTCTATCGTATTTTAGAATACCAGTCAATTTCTTTTTTAATACCACTTCATCTAATTGATTGATAATTGATATGAGGTAAATTATTTTTGACTTAGTTGTAATGTTTGTTCTATGAATTAATACTTTTTTTTGATGGTATTGTAAATTTGTTATCTGCAACCAATCACCTCTTTTTACAGAGATTCTAAACTGTCCTTTGCTATTAGAAATTGTTCCAATGTTTGTGCTTAAATTGATTATATGTGCTTGTGCAATTCCAACAGAATTAGAATCAAATAAAGTACCTTCTAAGTTAACTCGATTGCTTTGAGCAATAGAATTAAAAAGTGTACATAATAAAAAGAAAAAGAGAGAGAACTTTTTCATAGGTTTAATTTCTTAATGTTTACTTAGTAAGGTGTCTATTTCTATTTGTTGATGTGGGAATGCTTTGCTTTCTGAAATCAATATTTCTGTAAGTTTAATTTGATTTCCTTTTTTATACTGCATTATAATCCCGGAATTTAAACAATAATTTAAAAATTGGTTGATATATTGTTTCTTTATTTTTAATTGATTTACAAAAAAGTAATCAGTATAATGCTTTCTAATTTTATCTAACTGATTGTCTTTTGACTTTGCTTTTTTTAACTCTTTAGCTTTTTTTGCATTTCCGTTTAAGGAATTAATTAAATTGTCTAAATCAACAGATGCACTAGTCAAAGTTAATTTAGTAATTCTTTCATCTCTTTTAACTATAACATTGGCATAAGGTAATTTTAATGTCGTAGTATTTACCATGGATTGTGGCATTATTTGAGGGGCTACATAAAAAATGCTTCTTCTTTTTTTAATCGTTATTTCACTTAAAGTATGTGTTTTTGACTCTAGATTTACCAGCACTTTTTTTGTTGCTTTCTCTGTTACAGAGACTATAATTTTTTTAACAGTATAGTTTAAGTGCGAAACCAACAAGGTGTCACCAATTTTTACAGGTAGTGTAAATACACCTTTAGAATTTGTAAAGGCTCCTTTTAAACTGGTGTTATTTATAACATGTGCATTTTCTATTCCTAAAGAATCAGATAGAATAATTCCAAATAAATCAAAACTTTCTCTCTCTTGAGAAAAAAGCGTTGTAGCACAAAATAAAGTAAAAAGTAAAGTATAGCAGTTTTTCATTTTTACAAAGAAAGCAGACAGTCTTCTTAAAACTCTATTAAAGCATTTGTAAATTTTTGTTAAAGAAAATAAAAGGTTCTCTTAAAGTAAAAAATGTTTTAGTTATATTTGAGTTATGAAAAAAATGATAATTGCAAGTACTTCAACCATTCATGGAACTAGTTATTTAACATATTTATTACCAATACTTTCTATACATTTTAAAAATGTGTCTAACATATTATTTATTCCGTATGCAAGACCAAGCGGAATTTCATATGATGAATATACTGCAAAAGCAAGAGAAGCATTTGCTAAAATAAACATTGCGGTAAAAGGAATTCACGAGTTCGAAAACGCAAATGATGCAGTAAAAAACGCTGAAGGTATTTTTACAGGCGGAGGGAATACTTTTGAATTGGTACATCAAATTTACAGCAATGGCATTTTTAATGATTTAAAAGAAGTTGTAGAAAATGGAACACCTTATTTAGGAACCAGCGCAGGAAGTAATATTTGTGGTATTACAATGATGAATACCAACGATATGCCAATTGTATATCCGCCAAGTTTTAAAACCTTAGAGTTTATTCCGTTTAATATCAATGCACATTATTTAGATCCAATTGACGGATCTACACATATGGGAGAAACTAGAGAAACAAGAATTAAAGAGTACCACCAATACAATTGGACTTCTGTTGTAGGCTTGCGAGAGGGTTCATGGTTACAGGTTTCTGGCACTACAATTACGTTAAAAGGAGAGTTGAGCGCTAGAGTTTTTAAACAGCACCAAGAACCATACGAAATAGAAAGTGGGAGCGAAGTTGTAATCTAAAAAAAAGACAAAAGACAACCTGTCATTTAGAATGCTCCTGAAATTAAAATGTATTTTAATTGAAAGTATGTTGCGAAGCAATTGTAGTGGAATTGAGAAATCTTAATAATATAAAAATGTATGTTGATATTCTTTGCTCACATATATAAACAACTAAAAACTATAGACCAAAGTTTTTTAAATAGTCGTTTATTTAATTTCCACTAACCACCATTTAATACTTCACATAATCAACAATCTCTAAACCATAACCGATCATACCAACACGTTTCTTTTGTTTTGTATTAGAAACTAAACGCAGTTTATGAATATTTAAATCATGCAATATTTGAGCTCCAATTCCAAAATCTCTACTATCCATTTTTATACGTGGAGCCTTCATTTCCCCTTCAGCTTGAGACTTCTTTAATATCTCTAGTCTATTTAGTAAGTTTTGAGATTGATTTTGTTGATTGATAAATAGAATCGCACCTTTACCTTCTTTGGTAATTGCTTTAAACATTTTACCTAATTTTGCATCAACATCGTTTGTTAAGGTTCCTAAAATATCGTTGTTTACTAGGGTAGAATTTATTCTTGTAATTATAGGGTCAGTTTCTGCCCAAGTTCCTTGTGTTAATGCTAAATGGACTTGCTTATTGTTTGTTTGTTGATAGGCTCTTAATCTAAAAGTACCAAAACGAGTTTCAATATCAAAATCATCTTTCTTTTCAATTAAAGAATCATGCTCCATTCTGTAAGCCACCAAATCTTCAATAGAAACAATTTTTAAATCGAATTTTTTTGCAACTTTAAGTAATTGTGGTAAACGTGCCATTGTTCCATCATCATTCATGATTTCTACAATTACACCTGCCGGATCAAAACCAGCTAAACGTGCAAAATCTATTGCCGCTTCTGTATGCCCGGTTCTACGTAAAACACCACCTTCTTTTGCTTTTAAAGGAAAAATATGTCCTGGTCTTGCTAAGTCAAAAGGTTTTGTTTCTGGGTCAATAACAGCTTTAACTGTTAGCGCTCTGTCTTTTGCAGAAATCCCTGTTGTTACTCCTTTTCCTTTTAAATCTACAGAAACAGTAAAGGCCGTTTCCATTGGATCTGTATTGTTATGTACCATCATACCTAATTGTAGTTCTTTACTACGTTTTTCGGTAATTGGCATACAGATCAACCCACGGCCATGAGTTGCCATAAAATTAATCATTTCTGGAGTTACTTTTTCTGCAGCAGCAACAAAATCCCCTTCATTTTCTCTATTCTCATCATCAACAACAATAATTACTTTCCCGTTCCTGATATCTTCAATAGCTTCAGAAATTGTGTTTAATTGTGTGCTGTTCTCTGTTTTAATATTCTCCATTATGATACCTTGTCATTTTTAGACCTAAATCTTTTGATAATCTTTGTAATTGGTTGCAAAAATACATCAATATTAAATATCCCCATATCTTTTGTTGCTCTTCTTGTTAATAAAAACCCTAAAGGAATCATTACCATGGCAGAAACCCATGAGCCAAATAGTGTTGATATAGTGCTGTCTTCTGCTAAATTTCTTCCAAAAGTATTGATAAAGAAGTAAACAACATAAATAGAGATAGCCAAAATCATAGGCAAACCAAAACCTCCTTTTCTAATGATAGAACCTAAAGGTGCACCAATAAAAAATAAGATTAAACAAGAAAAAGAGAAAGCAATTCTATTGTAATATTCAGTTTCATAAACATTTAGAAGCATTCTTTTCCTTTTGAAAGTTACTTTTTTGTTTTTTATAATATTTAATGCAGTTTTGTTTTTTGCTAAAGAAATATTAATCAGGCGTAATTGTGCTTGATCTTCAAAATTATCTAAAATTACAGGTTGTAATTTTGTTTTGATAGTATCAGTAGTATAATTGTAAAGTGCTTTTGCGTTAGAATTGATGTATAAATTTTTTGCTCTACCTTGTATATACTCTTCAAAATCTATATGTAATTTGGGGATTTTTTCTTTTTTTAACTGCCCCAAACTTAGCATATCTTTTAAGTCTTTTAATTTTTCAGATTCACTTATACTATCAGAAAAAGAAGATAAATCGATAATAACTGAATATTCTTCAAAAACAGCTGATGAAGCCGGCATGTTGTTTTTTGTCTTAAATTGTATATGATCTTCAAAAAAGTAACCATTTTTCAAGACCAATGTCATGTGTTTACTACCTTCTGGATTAATAATCTGACCCGTTTTTGCTGTGATAATTTTCTTGTTCCCTTTTCCTTCAGACAAGTCATAAATCATTACCGTTTTTAGTAAGTCATCATTTTCTCCATATTTTTCATCAAATTTAATGTGATAACCTGGGATTTCTGTATTAAATCCTCCAGGGATTAAAGCCAATTGAGGCTTCTGCTTTTTAAGATTTAAATATAGATTTTTCTGTTTAAGAACGGCGTGAGGGTATACATTATTTAAAAATAAAAAATTAACACAACTGATGATAATTGTTAAGATTATTAATGGTCTTACCAACCGTTGTAACGATATTCCTGCAGATTTTGCAGCAGCAAATTCATAGTTTTCAGATAGGGTTCCAAGTGCCATTATTGAAGATAGTAAGACACCAATTGGCAAGGCTTGTGGAGTAACAATAAGTGCTGTGTATAACAAGAATTTGACAATAAAAAACAAATCAATCCCTTTTCCAGCAATGTCATCAAAGGCCAACCATAATACTTGCATTACTAAAACAAATAAAACAATAAGAAAAGTGGCAATAAAAGGACTTATAAAACTTTTTAAGATGTATTTGTCTAGTATTTTCATGTCGAATTTGACTTAATAAAAATTGAATTAATCGATGATATAATCCTTTTTTAAATACTCGTTTTTATCAAAAGTAAAAGTGTTTTTTGGTAATGTTTGATTGCTTTTTAAAGACGTAATAGTCATTGTAGTTTTAGACTTGTTAGCTCCAGTCTGAATTAACTTGAAAATATGTTTGGTGCTCATGTCAATTCCCAGCTCTACTTTTACAATTTCAGAATTGCTGTCAATTGGAGTCAATTCTACAAATTGAACCTTTTTACCTTTTATAGTTTGTGTTTTTCCTAATGCAAAAAGGTATCCTTCTTTGTAGAATGTGAATAGTTTTGATGGATAAATAAATCCATCATCTGTGTCAAAATCATCATCATTGATTGCAATTTCTTTTTCGTCATGGTTAATTACATGTAGTTTTTTACCATCAAAAAGAAATGAAGTTCCTAAATAATTTAAATTGTATTTTTCTCCTTCTAAAAAAATCTTGCCCTTTTCAGGAAGTTCATCTCCTTCTTTGATTCCTGCATCTTCATTAGTCAAACTAGATTCAAACTCAATATACATATTAGCATAAGAAGTCATTGTTGTAGAAACTTCATCTAATAAGGCTTTTGCTTTATTGTCTTGAGCAAAGCTAAAAGTTGTCATTCCTACAAAAAGGAATAGAAAGAATAGTGTTATTTTTTTCATTGATATCATTCTAATTTTTCTCATTTTCTAATAATTGGTCTAAGGCGACTAAATCTGTTACTAAAACCTGCCTTGCTTTACTGCCTTCAAAACCACCAACAATGCCAGCGGCTTCTAATTGATCAATTAAACGTCCAGCTCTGTTGTATCCTAATTTTAATTTTCGTTGTAATAATGATGCCGATCCTTGTTGTGCCGTTACAATAATTTCTGCGGCGTCTCTAAACAGTTTATCCCTGTCTGAAATGTCTACATCAAGAGCTGTGCCAGCTTCTTCACCAACATACTCTGGCAGTAGGTGCGCATCTGCATAGGCTCTTTGAGAGCCAATAAAATCAGTGATTTTTTCAACTTCTGGAGTGTCAACAAAAGCACATTGAATTCTTTCTAAATCGTTTCCGGCTGTATATAACATATCTCCACGACCAATTAATTGATCTGCTCCACCTGCATCTAAAATTGTTCTAGAATCAATTTTAGAGGTTACTCTAAATGCAATTCTTGCTGGGAAATTTGCTTTAATGATTCCTGTAATTACATTTACAGAAGGTCTTTGTGTAGCAACAATTAAATGAATTCCGATAGCACGTGCTAATTGTGCCAATCGAGCAATAGGCGTTTCTACCTCTTTACCGGCTGTCATAATTAAATCGGCAAATTCATCAATTACCAAAACGATATATGGTAAAAACATATGGCCGTCATTCGGATTTAACTTACGCGCTTTAAATTTGGTATTGTATTCTTTAATATTACGAACCATTGCATTTTTAAGCAGGTCGTAACGATTATCCATTTCTATACACAAAGAGTTCAATGTATTCACAACTTTGGTTGTATCTGTAATAATTGCCTCTTCGCTATCAGGTAATTTTGCTAAATAATGACGTTCAATTTTATTGAACAACGTTAGTTCTACTTTCTTTGGATCTACTAAAACAAACTTAACCTCTGCTGGATGTTTTTTATATAAAAGCGATGTTAATACGGCATTCAATCCAACCGATTTTCCTTGTCCTGTTGCACCTGCCATTAATAAGTGAGGCATTTTAGCTAAATCTACAACAAAGGTTTCATTAGAGATTGTTTTACCTAATGCAATTGGTAACTCCATTTGCGATTCTTGAAATTTCTTTGAAGAAATAACAGAATGCATAGAAACAATAGTCGATTTTTTATTTGGTACTTCAATTCCGATGGTTCCTCTTCCGGGAATAGGAGCGATGATACGAATTCCTAATGCCGATAAAGACAAGGCAATATCGTCTTCTAAGTTTTTAATTTTTGAAATACGAATTCCAGCTTCAGGAACAATTTCATACAATGTAATTGTTGGGCCAACTGTTGCTTTAATTTTAGAAATACCAATTTTATAATTTTTAAGTGTTTCTAAAATTCGGTTTTTATTGGCTTCTAATTCTTCTGGATCAATAGAAATACTTTCGTTGTATTGTTTTAATAAATTGAATGTAGGAAATTTGAAATTACCCAATTCTAACTTAGGATCAAATTCACCAAAATCTTTCACCAACCTGTCGGATAAGTTTTGGGTAACAGATTTTTCTTCTTCAATTGTATCGATAGAAATTTTCACCTCCTCATCAACTGTTTCTTTTGGTTGCTTTTCTGAGATTTCTGTTTCTAAAACAATGTCTAATAGTTTTTCTTCTTCAGTAACCTCATTTTGTTCTTTTTCTTTATCAACATTTGAATGGTTACTAATTGTAGGTTGTAAATTTTCTACAGACATTTCAAAACCTGATTTCTCAGAAGTATTGGGTTGAGTTTTGTCTTCTAAAACAAATTCATTTTCAATTTTTTCTTCTTCTATAGTAGATTCAGCTGGGTTTTCTTTAGTAGTAGTTTCTTTCTCTTTTTTTGATCTGAATTTAGAAATGATACTTTCTGGAGTAACTTTAAAACGAATAATGAAATAGGTTAGAAATAAGAATGCCAAGACCAATGCCAATCCTGTTCCTCCTAAAAAAGTTTGTAAGTATTCATTAATTTCTACTCCAACAATTCCTGCTAAGACCACAAACTTGCTTGAAACGAATCCCATAGTAATAGAAAACCAAAGCATTACTAATAAGCCCCAATTCCATGTTTTTGCCAATCTTCTAAACGGAATTTTAAACAACCAATAAAATCCACTTAAAAAGAAGAGTATAGGAATGATAAATGCTGCAATTCCAAACCCGTCATAAATAAAAAAATGACTAAGGTTTGCGCCAATTTTCCCTAAAAGGTTTTTAGTTTCAACGGTTTTATCTGCAAACTGAGTTAAAGTGCTTTGATCTGCTTGCCAAGAGAAAAAGAATGAAAAGAAAGCAATTATTAAAAAGGCAGAAAAAAGAATTAAAAACAACCCCAAAACAGTATGCGTTTGCCTATTGTTTAAAAAAGCTTTGATGTTTCTAAACCGAGGTTTTTTTGCCGCTTTTTGTTTGATAGTTTTTGTCTTTTTAGCCATTAATTAAATATCGTTTGTAAAATGTAAATATAAGATTTTGCTTAGAATAACTCTAGTATTTTAGGAAGGTAAATAATTGCTGCAATAATTAAAGAGAAAATTGCGGCAAAAGCAGGTGCGCCAGCAGCAATATCTTTAATAAAACCTATTTTTTCATGGTATTCAGGATGTATAAAATCAGCCGTTTTTTCGATAGCAGTATTTAAAGATTCAGCTACTAAAACTAAAGCAATACATAGTAGTTGAACCATCCATTCTATAGGAGAAATAGAAAATATGAATCCAATAATCACAGAGATAACACCAAAAAACAACTGTGCTTTGATACTGTCTTCTGTTGTGATTAACAACCAAGTTCCTTTTAATGCAAATTTTAAACTTCGCAGTCTTCCTCTTAGAAAACTATCGTTAGGGTTTTTCATTAGTTGATTGCTTTTAATGCATTTTCGTAATTTGGTTCAATTGCAATTTCTGGAACTTGTTCTGTATAGATTACTTCGCCTTTTTCATTGATAATAATAATAACTCTAGAATTCAAATTTAATAATGGCGGATCTATAATCATTAAACCATAGTCTTTTCCAAAATTCCCTGTTGCATAATTAGAAAGTGTAATTACATTTTTAATTCCTTCTGCACCACAAAAACGAGCCTGAGCAAAAGGTAAATCTCTAGAAATACACAATACGACTGTGTTGTTTAAGTTAGCAACTTCTTCATTGAATTTTCTTACAGAAGCGGCACAGGTTCCAGTATCAAGACTAGGGAAAATATTTAGGATGATTTTTTTACCAGAAAAATCTGCCAAAGACTTTATAGATAAATCATTTGCAGTTAAGCTAAAATCAGGAGCTTTATCTCCAATAGATGGTAAGTTTCCAATCGTGTTTATTGTATTTCCTTGTAATGTAATTGTTGCCATAACTTCTTATTTATTGAAACTCAAAAATACATTATTTTACTGAATAAAAACTGTTGAAATTTTGTTAATAGTTCTCCATCAAAACTTCAATATTTATCAATATCTTCGCGGACATTTAACAACCAAATAGTATTGAATTTAAGCATTTATACATCAGAATTTAAAAAGAATTTGAGCATTGCATATCCTGTAATGTTAGGGCAGCTAGGTCATGTATTGGTGGGATTGGCAGATAACTTAATGGTTGGTCAATTGGGAGCTGCACCTTTAGCAGCAGTATCTTTAGCAAACAGTATTATTTTTATAGCTTTATCACTAGGAATTGGATTTACTTTTGCTATTACACCTTTAGTTGCTGAAGCTGATGGTGAAAAGAATATAGAGGCAGGTAGAAGTTATTTTCAACACGGAATGTTATTGTCTACAGTTCTAGGAGTCATTCTTTTTATAGTCTTACTTTTTATTGAGCCTATTTTATATCAAATGGAACAGCCAGAAGAGGTTGTGAAATTAGCAATCCCGTATTTTAAAATTGTTGCTTTTTCTATGATTCCACTCTTGATTTTTCAAGGGTTAAAACAGTTTTGTGACGGACTTACATTAACAAAATATGCAATGAAAGCTACTGTGGTAGCGAATATTATAAATGTGCTCTTTAATTATGTGTTGATTTATGGAATATGGATTTTCCCTGAATTAGGAATTGAAGGAGCAGCTTACGGAACCTTGTTTTCTCGTGTTGCCATGGTTGGTTTTATCATTTATATAATGAAATCAAAAGTCTCTTTAGAGCCGTATTTTAAAGCGTTTTCGTTTTCAGAAATAAAGAAAAGTATTTTAAAAAGAGTGTTCAATTTAGGATACCCAACTGCGTTACAAATGTTTTTTGAAGTAAGTATTTTTGCTTCAGGAGTAATATTAGCCGGAGTGTTAGGGACCAACTCACAAGCAGCAAATCAGATTGCATTGAATTTATCTTCCATGACGTTTATGATAGCTGTAGGTTTAGGAGTAACTGCAACTGTTAGAGTAGGGAATCAGAAAGGATTAAAAAATTATAAAGAACTAAGACGAATTGCCATTTCTATTATTTTATTGATGATTGTTATCGATTTGTTTTTTGCTTTTGGATTTATCATTTCTAAAGATATTTTACCTACGTTTTATATAGATAATGCAGAAGTGGTAGAAACTGCAGCCATTTTAATTGTTATTGCAGGTTTCTTTCAGTTGTCTGACGGTATACAAGTAGTGGTTTTAGGTGCTTTGCGTGGTTTGCAAGATGTAAAATGGCCAATGCTTATAACCTTTGTAGCGTATTGGATAATTGGTTTTCCTATTTGCTATTACTTAACACTGCATACATCATTAGCAGAGAAAGGAATTTGGATTGGGCTCTTAATTTCACTAACAGCATCAGCAATAATGTTGTATATTCGTTTTCATAAATTAACACATAAATTAATCAAAGAAAAGCATGGAACTTCCTAAATTTTTATTAGCAGCACACAGATTATCCACGTTTTTTAATTAATTTAAGAGACGATTCTGTTGAATGGTACGAAGATTTAACTGGAGAAAATGAAGAAGATGTTGCCGCAGAATTAGCTGACTTAATGGACAAGGCAGGGCAGTTTTATGATGAAGAAATGAAGTCGTTTGAATAAGATTGCAAAAGTTATTGCTAGATCTATATTGGGTATTGTCATAATATTTATATTTCTTTTTTCTTTTGACTTGCCAATGACAAAGAAATCTGTGATTGGTACTTATATAAATAAAGATTATCATCGTAACCATTGCTGTTTAGAAGCCCCACATGTGCCAGATACTTTAGTTTTGAAAGAAGATGGAATTTTTATTAGTGGTTTTTTTGGAGAAGGTAGTTATAAACTAAAAAACACATTATTTAACACTGATATTAAGTTAAGAGCAAAAAAAATAAGATATCATACATATTTCAGTAATAAATTTTTTGAAAGCCCAATGATTTATTTAAATTATGATACTAATCATCATTATTATAAAATTGATTAATTATTCTTAATTTTTTCTGATTTAATAAGTGAGAATAAAGAAGATGCTATCTTAACAGAAAAGTTATATACAAAGAAAAACAGCAAGTTATTGCTGTTTTATCTTTAGTAAAAGTCTATGTTCACCAGAGGTTGTTAATTGTTGTTGAATAATCTCAATATTTTTTAAAATGGGTTGTACTTCTTTTTTTGCAGCAATTTTATGGACCCATCCAATAAGCAGGTAAAAGAATCCAAGGCCGATTATAGTCCCTACTTTAGCGTTAACCGATAATGGAAGTAAGTTTTCTGCTATTAGGTTTTTCCAATTATAATCTGCTGGATTTTCTAATCCGAAAATAAATATAAAGTTGGTAATAAAAGAAGGGGCAGCATACCAATAGCCTGCAGAATTTAAAAGCTTTATTTGGTGCTGCAATAGCTGTTTTTTATGTTCTAGTTGTTCTCTAAGTGGTAATGAAAGATTCTCAGAAGAGTTTTGTTGATTCGATTTTCTAAATTTATAAATCACATAAACAAACCATAGAATAGATAAGAAACATGAGAATTTGGTAATTGGAAACGGAATTTCATAGGCCAAAAAACTAAAAAGGAGGATGCCAAATACAGAAGCAGAGATCTCTCTTACATCTCTTTTTCTGATATTCTTTTGTATAGTGATCATTTTTGTGTCAAACTCTTGTACCAATAGGTCCGTTTCTATGCTTATTTGAGCTGATTTTGAAGAATTCTTCCAAATGTTTTTTAGTTCTTGTTCTAACATGCTAATTCATTTTTGGTGTAATACATTCAAACAATTTTTTTCGTATTCTTTTCATTTTTACGGCAATGTTATTTTCTGATAACCCTGTAATTTCTGCAATCTGTTTGTAAGACAATTCATCTAAATACAATACAATAATAGACGTGTCACTATCATTTAAAGTAGCAATACACTCTTTCAAATAAGTGAATTTCTCTTCTTCAAAAGGATCAATAGTTTCTGTTACAGGTGTATAATGAATGGCATCAATCCGTGCTGTTTTCTGATTACTCTTGTCTAGTTTCATTTTAGAACGTAAGCAGACATTTAGCGCAATTCTATAGACCCAGGTATCAATAGTAGAATTTCCTTTAAAATTGGGAAGTGATTTCCAAATCTGAAAAATTACTTCTTGAAATAAGTCTTGGGGTTCTATAGGAGAAGCTGCATAAATTCTACAAATTCTGTAAATTTTATGGGTGTTCTCTTTTAGGAGTTGATCAAAAATAATAGGTGAATTAACCATGCATTTAAAGATATCAAAAAAAAATTATTTCGTTAGTTTTTTTTTGATGTTGTGGTATTCAATTTGTTTTTTTCCGAATTGATTCTTAAAAACTCGATAAAAAATCCACTCAATAAAATATAGTTGATTTTTTGGTAGTTTTCTCCTAAGATAAAATAAGAAGCAATCATTACGGTTGCCCAAACAAGGCTATTGATGATTATTGTATTGCTTAAAAACTGTTTTAATTTTTTAGTATTTTCCATATTGATAAAGTTTAATGACACCTGTTTTTTATGTATCTCTATTCTTTTAGTGACAGGCTTTTAAAAAATATGACACCGAAAATGGATTTTTTTTAAAAATAAAAAAGCTACAACGAAAGTTGTAGCTTAAAATGATAAAAGCGAATGCTTTTATGATAAAAAAAAGGTGGACTTTTAAAAAATCCACCAAATTTAGTATTGTTATGCCGTAACGGCTGCTTTCTTAGATTTTCTATAGGTAAAAGAATTGAAAATTTTTCTTTTTCCGAAGTTATTCATCGATTTTGAATTTACAAATTTTCCAAAAAGAATACGGCTTACACCGAAATATTCATAGGTGTTACCATCTGTAAAAGTAACTTCTAATAACATGCTCTTGTGATGCCAATCTGCAACTTGAAACTCTGTAATAGTAGTTTTATAAGCATCTAAGTTTGCTTCTTTGGTTTCTGGAGCGATACTTACTAAAAAATGATATCCATCAATAATCTTAGTGCTTTCTATCTCTGCAACAGCTTTTAAATCTTCTTCCAAAAATTTATCTGGGTGCCATTTTTTTACCAATCCTCTATAAGAAGTTTTCAATTCCTTTAAATCGATAGCGCCTTCTACATTAAAAAGCTTTTTATATTCCTTAATACGTTTCATGTACTGATTTTACAAATTCGAGTGCAAAAGTACTGTTATTTAATAGATTAAAGACTATATGTTTTCTTTTTTTTAAGAAGGTTTTTTGTTCGTAAAATGATGAGTGTTAGAGATGTATTGCTGATTGCTCTAGTTAAGAATTACTTGCATAAAAAAAGCGCAAGTTCTATTGACTTGCGCTTCGTATGCTTTTTATTTGTGTTGTTGGCTATACTTATTTATTTGCTTTGATTCTTTCTCCTTTAACCGGTGAATAATCTTTTTTCAATGCACCATCAACTACAATTGTATCAAAGTAACATTTAACACCGGTTGCTGTATTTACATTTTCTACATTCTGAATGTGAAAATGTAAATGTGGTTCAGAAGAATTTCCAGAATTTCCACAAAGCCCTAAAAGAGCTCCTTGTTTTACTTTTTGCCCTTGTTTTACTTTAATAGAATGCTGTTTAAAATGAGCAAAGAATAGATATTCATTATTTGCAGTCTTTATAATCACTGTATTTCCAGGAACATAAGCAGGGTTTAATTCACCAGGAGTATTGTCTTTTATACCATCAACAACCAATACAATTTCACCATCAGCAGGTGCAATTAATTCTTTTCCAAATGCATAATAATCTTCATTGGTTTGTCCATTGGTTTTAAAAGAATTTCCCTTTTCATCTCTAATCACAAAATCAAAAGCGTTTTTTTCAGCTTGACTAACCACATGGTAATTCAATTTTTTTGTATCGCCACCCCAAAAAACACTCCATTCCTCTTTAAAAGGAAGTATCAATTGTGTTTTGTTTCTTTCCATTTTTGGTAAAGTCTCATCTTTAAAAGGAGTTACAGCAAAACCATTGATCTTTGAATTGTTGTCAATTGAAAGATTCAGGGCGTATGTGGCGCGTTCAAAGGTTGTTTTATACACAGCAACAGTTCCATTTTTATAACTTATAAATTCTCGCTTGGTAATCTTTCCAACTTGTGATTTCAAATTGGTTAAAAATGGCGCAAATTTATCTAATGGCACTGCTATTTTCATGTTACTTGAAAACATAGAAAAAATAGCTTCAAAACTACCCGCATTATAATTTTTTTCGAATTCTCCTGCAACAACTTTATAGGTGCTTTTTTCAGTTTGTGCTATTGTTAAGTTTGTTATTAATAAAACAATGCAAATTGATATACTATTTTTCATGGTTTGTTGTTTGAGTTTTTTACAGAACCTATTGTAAATTGATGACCTAGTTCTGTTTTCTATTCATGTTAGTGGCTCTAGTTATACTAATATTACAAAAAATAATTTTTTCTTTAAAAGAAGAATATTACAACCCTATTATACCACTGTGTAATATGGGGTTTTCTAGTACTGAATCATTTATTCTGAATTTTGCACAGGAAGCTTAAGGTAGTTGGCTTAGTAACAAGGACTTAGGGGTGTTGTGAGAGTTGTCTAGAAAAAGGAGCTTCATATTATTCAACCCTAGTCCGTTGTGTATCATCTCTTTGTTTTTTTGAGGGACAAATATCGATAGTATCAAATAAGTTTTCGTTTACATAGGTAAAGAAGTACTCACTCGATTTTTTTACTAAGTTTATTTCTAAGTCTACTAAGTTGAGTTGCAGAAATACCTAAATATGATGCAATATGGTATTGTGGAATTAATTGTTCTAATGAAGGAAATTGATGTCTGAACTTTAAATAACGTTCTGTCGCATCTTGAAGCGCCATTTCTATCTCTTTTCTTTCTTTTTCTAAAAAATAAAATTCAGCAACTTTTCTTCCTAGTCGTTCCAAGTCATGAAATTTGGAATATCTAATTTCAAGATCACTAAAATTTACAACCCAAATTTTACATTCTGTTAGTGCTTGTTGTGGAATTAAATTTTTCTCTTTGGTTAAAAGAGATGTATAAGCACCAATTAAACTAGGAGCTACAAAGAATTGTTTATTATATTCTTTGGCTTCACTGTTAGTGAAAAAAGCCCTTACACATCCTTCTTCAAGAAAAGCAATTTCTGTTGCCCGTTTGTATTCTTCTACAAAATACTCTTTAGCTGATAACGTTTTAGGTTTAAAAAGAACTGATATTTCTTTCCATGTTTGCTCAGACAGGGGAGATATTGCATTCAAGTACTGTTTAAGTGATTCCAAATTATAATATGCTTAGTTAATGAAGAATGAGTCTCTTTTTATATGACTTATTTCAGAAGCTAGCGAAGTTAAAACTTTAATATAGAGTTTCCAACATGATGCAATCCTATTTCTATGAATTACCAGCTTTTTTCTGGTTTTCTGATAGCGCTAATACACATAAATGCAGGGAACTCATTTAGTTCTTTATAATGTTTTGGGTCTAATTTTTCAAATTCTTTAATGGGTTTAGGTTCAATTAACTGATCAATATAAAAACCATTATTTGTTAATGGACTTATACACTCTTGAAGCGGCCTTCTATAACTATGCATTTTTAAGGGTTTTCCAAAACCTGACCAAGTACAATTAACCGGTTCTATAGTAAAGTATTGAGTTGATTTAAAATAATTGTATTCAAAAAATGGATGTTCAATAGAAATGACTAAACAACCGTTTGGTTTTAAAAGGCGATGAAATTCTTGAATTGTTGCGTTCCAGTCCTCTAGATAATGCATTGCCAAGGCACACAATACAATATCAAAAGAGCTCTCTTTGAGCTGTTTTAAGGGTAAACTTAAATCGTGCACAAAAAAGTCACCAGCTCCTTTGTTTCTTTTTTTTGCATGTGCTATCATTTTTGGACTGATATCACAGCCAGTAATAACAGCTCCTTTAGAAAGTAAGATTTCAGCATATTTTCCAGGGCCACAAGCAGCATCAAAAATAGATTTCCCTGCAACATCTGGTAGCAAACTTAATGTGTTTGGTCTGTCATAATAAGCATTGTGTGGCTTGTGGTCAATTAAGAGATTATAACTGTCTGCCAAATCCTCGTAGGCCTGTTTAATTTTTTCTGTAGGCATAGAAATGCTATTTAGATTTGATTAGTAAAACTCCTATTGCTAAAAACCAAGTAGCAATTCCAAAAATAAAGAGTTGAAAACCTATTAAATTTGTAAATACAAAACCGGTAAGTAGCCCAGTAATAGCAAAAATAATTAATGAAACTCCAACATAACCAATCCATTTTGGAAGTTTTTTCGAAGAGACAATCAGTAATGAATATATGGTGATAGCGATACAAGTTGCAGCAATAAAAATATAATCCAATGGTTTATTTATCGCAAAACCATAATTGATGATTAATTTTAGTGTGTCGACATTTTCTGTAATGTTATTTTCATATTTACCTAAAAAGTAGGGTAGTGTTAGGCCGTTTATTAAGGCTGCAAACATGGCCGCTATCAATCCTAGTCCCATTATACATAGGGCAAGTTTTGCGAATTTCCATTTGTCTAAAAGTTTACTGGTAAGTCCGTAAAAACCAAAGAACAATATTGGTAATGAGAATATAGCCAATGCATGTGTAAACATGATTGATTTGGTAATTTTAATAATATATTCAATACTGCCTCCAGCAGGATGTAAACCCATGGTTGCAATAATTAGTAAAGATCCAGTGATGAGTGAAATTCCGCTGCTTTTGTAAAAGTGTTTTTCCATTGTTATTTTCTTAAATTAAAAAAACAAAGGTCAGTTGTATGTAGGAAGTGAACACTTGATCGGAATCAAGAAATTACTTATAATTTAGAAAAACGATTTCGAACTCTACTTAATGTTTCGGGTGTTATTTTTAGGTAAGATGCAATGAGTTTTTGCGGGAATCTCTGAATAATTTCAGGATTGTTTTCTAAAATGTATTGGTACTTCTCGTCTGGTGTATTATTGTTGTCAAAAAAATCAATTCTAGAAATGGATGCTTCTAAAATTTTACCCATTTGAAGAAAAGACTGCGATTTGGCAATTAACCGATGAATAGATTCTACTGATAATAAACAAATAGTACTTTCTTCATAAGCTTGAATGGTGTATTCTGAAGGTTTTTGAGTGGTGAAGCTTTTATGGTTGATAACCCAATCGTTGGTTACATTTAAGTCAATTACGTTCTTGTTGAGTTCAGAATCAATTTTATATTGATACAATGCTCCGCTAATGATAAAACTCAAAGAAGCACAAATTTTACCTTTGTCAAGTAAAATTTCCTCTTTTTTTAAAGTCCTAAACTGTAGTTCATCTTCAAGAAGCACTAATTCTTCTTCAGAAAAACGACCTGCTTTCGTAAAAAAACCTGAAATCAAATTATTCATTTTTGTGACTTTATAACCCTTTTATTTCTTTGCTTTTTCTACCAGTTCTATTTGTTCAATTTTGGCTTTGGTTGTAAAAATTCCATAATTGATAAAAACGTTTTTCTTTTCTATTTTGTCAATAGTTCCAACAGCATTCCCATCAATTAAACGAACTCTATCGTTCATTTTGTAGCTATAATTAGCTTTTGCGGTTGCTTCTTTTTTTTCCTCAACTTTCTTTTCTTTCCGAACTTCAACTACTTTTTGTAAGACTTCTTTTTCTATTTGCTGAATAACCTCTTGTTTCTTTTCTGCTACAACTTTAGCCGTCTTCTTTTCGGTTTTGGTTTTCGGTTTGGGAGGGTTTTTCTTTAAGTGCTTGGTTTTTTCAGAAGCAATCCATTTTTGTAATTCGGTATTTAATTGCTTTTTATTATTGGTTTGTAGGTAATGGTTTAATAGCTCATTTACTTTTCTACCAATCGATAACATTTTTTGATTGCTATCATACAATTCTTGAAAACCAGATAACTTGTCTTGTACTTTTTGCTCTTTCTCTGCTAAACTATCTATATGTTCTTGGCCTTTTGTTTTTTGTTTTTCTAGACTGTCAGAATTCTTTTGCAAACGGTTACGTTCTTTTTGCAGTTTAGAAATGGTTTTGTCAAGACGAATTTTTTCGGTTTCTACACGTTTTTTTGCTTGATTAATTAAGCTATACGGAATCCCATTTTTTTGAGCTACTTCAAAAGTAAACGAACTTCCTGCTTGTCCAACAAACAATTTGTACAAGGGCTCTAATGTTCGTTCGTTAAATTGCATATTGGCATTGGTCACATTCTCCAATTCGTTTGCCAATACTTTTAAATTGGAATAATGTGTAGTGATAATTCCGAATGCTTTTTTACTGTAAAATTCTTCTAAGAAAATCTCTGCCAAAGCACCTCCTAATTCAGGATCAGAACCCGTTCCGAATTCGTCAATTAAAAACAAGGTATTTTCATTACACTTACGTAAGAAATAACGCATGTTTTTTAACCGATAGCTATAGGTGCTTAATTGGTTTTCAATAGATTGATTATCTCCGATGTCTGTTAGTATCGTATCGAAAATATAAGTTTCGCTACGTTCATCAACCGGAATTAATAATCCACTTTGCAGCATTATTTGTAATAAACCAATGGTTTTTAAGGTGATACTTTTTCCACCTGCATTTGGACCAGAAATTACAATGATTTGTTGTTGTTTATTTAGTGTTATGGATTGCGGAATCGTTTCTATATTTTTTGATTGATTGTTTTTCCACAATATTGGATGATAGGCATTGATAAAATCAATTTTCTTCTCTTTAGAAATTGTAGGAAGAATAGCATTAATATCTCGTGCATATTTCGCTTTTGCAGCAATACAATCTAAATGTGTTAGATAACTTAAATAGGAGTGAAGTAATGGTACAAATGGTCTAATGGTAGCGGCTAGTTCTTTTAAAATTCTAGTTACTTCTTGTTGCTCTTCGTAGGTTAAGTTTTGTAATTCTCTATCGTAATTTAAGGTTGCCTGTGGTGCAATATAAACGATGTTTCCAGTCTTAGAAGATCCTAAGAAATTCCCTTTAACTTTACGTCTATGCATTGCAAGTACGGCTAATACACGATGATTGTCTATCACAGACTCTCTAATATCATCCAAATAACCAGCAGCTGCATATTTGCTTAAATCTCTAGTGAAACTTTCACCAATTTTTCCTCGAATTTTATTAATCTCCTTTCGAAGGGTTTTTAGTGTTGGAGACGCACTATTAGAAACTTCTCCATAAGAAGTTATGATTTTTGAAATCGCATCAATAATAACAGTTGTAAACTCAATTTCTTGACTGATATGATGTATTGTAGGGAAATATGTTTCAAACTTTTTGAAGAACTTCAGTAATTCATTTACCGTTTCAGAAACCGTAGAGATTTTTATAAAAGCCGATGCTTCTAAAAAACTATTCTCAATATTTAGCGTAAATATTTCTTTAGAAATGTTTTCAAAACTGTGGTTTGGAACCTTATTTTCACTTATAAATGAAGAAAGGAATTCATTTACCAAGCTCAATTCTTGCTGTAAGTCTTCTGTTTTTTGAATGGGCTTGATGGCCAAAACTTGCTCTTTTCCTAATTCAGAAATACAGGATTCTGCTACATGTTCTAATACGGTAGTAAACTCTAAATCTTGTACTGTTTTTTCTGAAATGTTTTTTGCCAAAATACTATCTTTGATTTCTGACAAAAATAAGAAAGTATGCAGCTAAATATATCGGATTCTTGGAAAAATATTTTACAACCAGAATTTGAGAAATCGTATTTTAAAGATTTAACAGAATTTGTAAAATCAGAATATAAGAATCATACTTGTTATCCTGAAGAAACAGCTATTTTTGCTGCTTTTAATGCCTGTTCTTTTAACGACTTAAAAGTGGTGATTATTGGACAAGATCCGTATCATGGAGTTGGGCAGGCAAATGGCTTGTGCTTTTCTGTGCAAGACGGAATTAAATATCCACCATCTTTGGTAAATATTTTTAAAGAATTAAAAACTGATGTGGAAAAAAGCCCTCCTGTTTCTGGAGACTTGTCTTCTTGGGCAAAACAAGGAGTGTTATTATTAAACGCAACCTTAACTGTAAGAGGAAGTGAAGCAGGAAGTCATCAAAAACAAGGTTGGGAGCAATTTACTGATGCCGTAATTACCCAAATTTCTGCTCAAAAAGAAAATGTAGTTTTTCTACTTTGGGGGAAGTTTGCAGAAAAGAAAGGAAACATTGTTAATGCTTCAAAACATCATATTCTCACTACAGTACATCCTTCTCCGCTAGGAGCTTGGAGAGGTTGGTTTGGAAGTAAGCATTTTTCTAAAACCAATGCTATTCTTACTCAACTTGATAAAACAGTCATTAATTGGTAAGCACAAAAAAAATCCGCTATAAAAGCGGATTCATTGAATTTGAATAAGACAGTCAACTACTTAACAGTTGCTAATGCAACGACTGTTGTTTGCTGAAAGTTTTGTTGAGTTTGCTTAGTTTTTTTTGTGTTGTTTGCCAAGCCACAACTAGCTGAAGTGCTTCGGCAAGAGGTAATACTAAGAGTTCCTAATGTACAAATTGCAATAAATACTACTTTTTTCATATCGAGATACTATTAAAAGTTTAAATGTACATATTTTTAATGAACTTACTAGCATCTGCCTTGGAATCTATAACGCCGTAGTCAATCATTTTATTTTGTATCTCGTCAATTAATTTTTCTGACATTGGGTTTTTATTTTCCCATTCTGTAATTGACAACCATTGTTGAATATCTTCTAACTGTTGTCCGTATCTGTGAGCTAGTACTTTATCAATTTCTGGTGTTTCTTTAAAGTTTCTAGTACGCTTATTAATAGTATTTAATACTGCTCTAATTTCTGTTGGATTGTTTTCTAAAACTTCATTTCTTACAGCAATTACAAAACAGGGCCAAGGAGTAGGGCAATCGTCAATTCTTCTAAATATTTGATTATCTACCAGTGGTTTTGTGGTGAAATGCTCCCACATAAAATAATCTGCTTCCTCATTGGATAATGCATCAATTCCGCCTTGTAAATCTCCAACTACTTTAAATTTTAGTGTGTTGATATTCCAACCATTGTTGTAGGCATTTACAATCGCCATTAAATGAGATCCAGAACCATACCTGCTTATGGCAATAGTTGCATATTCTAAATCTTCTACAGTATTAAAAGATGAGTTATATCCAACGTGAATCCCCCAAATTAACGGGCTCTTTACAAAAGTTTGTACAATTTTAGATGGATTTCCTTCTCCAATGTCTTTGATGATTCCTTCGGTAAGAATAATAGCAATGTCTATATCACCATTTCTTAATGCAGCTGCCATTTGCCCAGTTCCGCCAGGAAAATCTTTCCAACGTAAATTTATGTTGTCTTTGGTATATTCTTTGTTTTTTAACGTTAAGTACCAAGGATAATTAAAATGTTCTGGTACGCCACCAATGGTAAGGTTAGTCATTTATTCAGCCAATTTATCTAATGTATAGAGTATTAAATCTTCAACTACTTTTTGGTAATCTTCACTAAAAGTTCCGTTTGCTCTATTTGCAATAATTGCATTCATAGAACACGCATGATGTCCTAATAATTTAGACAATCCATAAATCGCAGAGGTTTCCATTTCTAAATTCGTAACACGAATTCCGTTGTAATTGAAACTATCAATTTTAGAATTTATGTCAGCATCTTGCAGAGCCAAACGCAATACACGACCTTGTGGTCCATAAAAACCTCCAGCAGTTGCTGTCATTCCTTTATAAACTTTTTCTGAAGACATTTTAGCTTCCAGCTCCTTGCTGTTTGCAATAATTATTGGGTGGCATTTTTTCGCAGACCAATTGGTGTGTTCAATAAACGCTTTTTCTGTTTCAGGATGAGAAATGTCATCTACTTGATACGATAGCATCATGCCATTTAAATCTAGCCCATACGTACTCATTAAAAAGCTATTTACAGGAATATCTTCTTGTAGAGAACCAGAAGTACCAACTCTTACAATATTTAAAGCTGTATGATTTGGTTTAATCGTTCTAGTTTCTAAATCAATATTAACCAAAGCGTCTAATTCATTGATAACAATGTCTATGTTGTCTGGTCCAATTCCGGTTGATATTACAGAAATTCTTTTGCCTTTATAAATTCCTGTTGAAGTTTTAAATTCACGTTTTTGAGTTGTGAATTCAACAGATTCAAAATGGCTTGTTATTTTATCGACTCTATCTTGGTCACCGACAAAAATAATGTCAGTTGCAATGTTTTCTGGTTTTAAGTTTAAGTGATATACACTTCCATCTTGATTTAAGATGAGCTCTGATTCTTTTATCATAAAGAGGTTATTTGCAATAACTTTTGTGTTGAGTTATCGTATAAGAAATTATATTTTTTTGCGCCGCCTAAAAATGAGAAATCATTTCTAACATCGGCATAAGCGTTTAAAATTTGTTGTTGTACTTTTTGCCCCGTTTTATTTAGTTCTACAGGAGAGAAAGAATGAAATAAATGCTTTAAATCTTCTACTTTTTTAAAGTATTGTAGGTCTCCAAAACCATAGTGATCTTCACTTTGTAAAATGGCTCCAACTAATTTATTTTTGGTGCTAAAATCGTTTTTAGAAGCTATTGTTAAGATATTGTTTTCTACAGCATTTAAACCATTTCCTAAAGAAGGGAATCTTTGCAGATGTGATAATAAGCTATCTGTTAAGTATTTAAATGTTTCACTTGGTTGGTATTGATATACGTTTTGTAATTGAATTGGATTATTAGAGCAATACAGCTGCCAAACATAATCTGCATATTCAATATCATCTTGAGTTAATTCTATTTTGTTTTTGTAATGATTTCGAATTTGCTTTTCTGATAATTGAGAAAGCCCAAACATTTTATCAGATTCATTAATTGTACCACTACACACCAAAGAGATTGCTCTCCCTTTTCGGTAGCGTTTTAACCAGCTAATTACCGCTAACATATTTACCTGACAAAACAAATCATGCTCAAACCAAAGAACAATTTCTTCTTGTGTTTTTTGATTACACAAATTTCTGTATTCCTTTAAAGTTAAATCGATGAATTGCTTTTTTGTGATTCGGTATGATTCTTTTAAAAAAACGAATCTAGATTTCCAAAAATGTTCACTACCAACGTTTACTTCTGTTTTTCCTTCACACAGCATTTCTCTCCAAGTGATAAAATCTCCTTGAATATTTAGTTTCTGCAAATAATTTGTAGTGCTGTCGCCGTTTGTAATGTGTAAAATAGAAGTGTTCATACTAAAAAAACGAAGCTAAGTTTGATTTATTTTTAAGTTACTTTACTTTAACATTTAATGCTATCCGCCAACGCGTTTTACATTGTAATTATCCTTCTTTAGAAGCTCAATTATCTTGTCTCTATAATTACCTTGAATAATAATTTCTCCATCTTTGATACTACCACCAACTCCGCATTTAGTCTTTAAACTTTTGCTTAGCGTTTTTAGAGCTTCATCTGTACCTTCAAAACCTTTAATTACTGTGACTGTTTTTCCTCCACGACCTTTATTAGAAAAATGTGCTTCTAAATGCTGTTGCTGATTCGGAAGGGTTTCCGTTTTTTCTTCTGATGATGGGTCAAATTTATCATCTGTAGAAAAAACGAAACCTCCTAAATCTGAAAAACTACCAATTTTTTTCTTTGCCATTTGAAAACGAGTTCAATTACTCCCTATTTAATTAACCCTAGTTCTCTTAAACGTTCATTTAAAAAATCTCCAGCTGTAATGTCCTCAAATTGTTTTGGATTGTTCTCATCAATACAGCTTTCTAGTACATCTAATTTCATTTCACTAATTGGATGCATAAAAAACGGAATTGAATATCGAGAAGTTCCCCATAATTCTTTTGGTGGATTTATAACTCTATGTATTGTTGATTTTAATTTGTTATTAGAATGCCTAGACAACATATCTCCAACATTAATCATTATTTCGTCTGATTGTGCAATGGCATCATGCCAAACACCATCATTATCTTGCACTTGTAAACCTCTTCCTTGAGCTCCCATTAATAAGGTAATCAAGTTAATGTCTCCATGAGCTGCTGCTCTTTCTGCTCCTTTGGGCTCTGTTTTGATTGGCGGATAATGGATTGGGCGAAGAATACTATTTCCGTTTTTGATGTAGTTGTCAAAATAACTTTCTTCTAAACCTAAATGTAATGCTAAAGAACGTAAAACATACTTTGCCGTTTTTTCTAACATTCTATAAGTTTGCTTACCAACTTCATCAAATTTCGGCAATTCTTTTACCGAAACGTTTGCAGGGTACTCAGCTTCTAAGTCAGGATTGTTTTCTACATATTGACCAAAATGCCAAAATTCTTTTAAATCTCCTTCTTTTTTCCCTTTCGCACTTTCTTTTCCAAAAGAAACGTAACCACGTTGGCCACCAATGCCAGGAATTTCATATGATTCTTTTACTTCTTCTGGTAAATCGAAAAAGTTTTTTATTTCAGTATATAAATTATCTACCAAGGCATCATCTAAAAAATGACCTTTCAATGCTACAAAACCAATGTTCTCGTAAGCATGTCCAATTTCTTTGATAAATTGTTGTTTTCTTTCTGCATCACCTGATAAAAAATCAGCCAAATTTACACTAGGTACTTTACTCATTTGTTTATAAATTTTAATAAAAGGGAGATAAAGTTAACAAAAACAAGGAGAAATCAAACTATTACTTATTAACAAATGGAATTGTGTACGAAATGGTATAGTTAAAACCGAAGCCAGTTTCGGTGTCAAAAACTCTGTTAAATCCTGGTACATAGAGTGTTTGGAAGTTGTCTGGGTGTTCTAAATTCAACATAATTTTATACGAAAAGCTAAATCCTAAAAACAAATTTTTATAGGCTTCTACCTTAATTCCCATCACAAATTCGGTCCAATGTGCATTTAAACCTGTTGAAGTGCTTGTTGATGCAATTGTATTTGAAGTAAAATAATCGCTTCCTGTATTAATTCTATAACTGTCTAATGTTTGGTCAAATATACTTGTTGCATAACGCATACCGACAAAGATTTCGTTATTCATATCTAGCCAATTCTGATAGGCATTATAATTAAATCCTATTTTAAAAAACGAGCCATTTGATGTCGATGTAGTATAATCTTCTACAGTTCTTTCTTCTTGTGTACCAAATTCTCCTGCGATAAACCATTTTTTAGAAATACGATAATCGGCAACAAATTCAATTCCGCTTGAATTAGAATCTAGCATTCCCATAATGGGTTTGCTAATATCAATACCTAATCTTAATCCGTAAGGAGATTTATTTGTGATTGAATCTTTAGTTTGAGAATACCCACTAAACGACACAATAAATACGAGTAAACTAATGGTATATTTTAACATGAGCTTTTGTTTCATTATCGATTGTTGTTAGCGTAGTTGGCGTAAAAGATTGAATCCATCCAGTATCAGAAACAATTGTTACGTTGTTGTAAATGGTTTTAAAACCACAAGAACGCGATACAAATATCTCTTCTGTTGTATAATTAATTGTTAGTTGATTGTACTCGTTCGTAGTATCATTTCCGTCAACAATATTTCTCTTAAGGTTATAAATAGTTTGACTTGTATTTGGGTTTAACGGAATTACAATAGAATCTAAGGTTACACTTATATAACTAGAGAGCGTGTCTTTCTCTTTTGCCCAAACAGATAAACGCTCAACACTCTTAAACTCCGTTGGATCTGCAGTATCGTAAAAACGTAAAATTAGTTTTGGTGTTGTTGGCAATAAACAGATGTCATCTTTCTCGCAAGCACTAAAAACGAATGCGAAAAGTAATATATATAGGATGTTTTTATTCATTTTTTAAATGTGTGTATACGTTTTACAAATAAACGAATAAACTATTAGATTATTTTTCAAACAGCACCACAGTTTCTATATGGGCTGTATGTGGAAATTGATCTACTAAACTTATCTTTTTAATCGTATAGCCATGTTGCATTAACAATTCTGTATCTCTAGCCTGTGTTGCTGGGTTACAAGAAACATACACCATTCTGTCTGCATTTAAATCGATGATTTTTAGCAAAGTTTTTGGTGCAATTCCTGCTCTTGCAGGATCTAAAATAATGGTTTTTATTTTTCCTTTGTATTGTGGATGAGCAGATAAGAACTTACCAACATCTGCGGCATAAAACTGTAAACCATCAATATTATTTCTTTTTGCGTTTTCTTTAGCGTCTTCAATTGCTTGAACAACGATATCTACACCAATAATTTTTGCATTTGTGCTTTTAGAAGCTATAATTTGACCAATAGTACCAGTACCACAGAATAAATCCATAACCACAGTATTGTCTACTGCTTCTTTGTTTTCTAACACGTAGTCAACAACTTTGGTGTATAATTTTTCGGCACATTTTGGATTGGTTTGGAAGAAACTTTTCATGCTAATTTCAAAGTTTAATCCTAATAATTCTTCTACAATTTTATCTTTTCCATAGACCAATTCTAAGCTTCCAGATGTAGCAATTGTTCTATCTCCAACTTCATCATTTATTGTATGTAATAAACCTGCAACTCTTTCACCAAACAACTCAACCAAAAATGTTGCAAATTTTTGAAGGTCGAACTTAGGCAAATCATAAGATGTAGTAACTAAATTAAATAATAACTCATCTGTTTTATATGATTTACGAACTACTAAGTATCTAAAGAAACCTTCTTTTTTTGGTCCATGCCATGGATCTAAACCAGTTTCTATACAATAAGTTCTAATCAATTTTAAATGATCTTCCATTTGTTTGTCAAACAAACCACTGTCGTTGTTTAGGTTTTCACCCATCCACCAAGTCCCACGTCTTTTAAAGCCTAAAGTAAATTCGTCAACATCTGTTTTTTTGTCTTTATCATAACCAATGGCAGAAAAACCATATTCCATTTTATTACGATAATGAAAAACATTTGGAGAGGTAACAAACTCATCAAAAACATCTTCTATATTGTCTACTTTTCCAATCTTTTTAAAGAGAGTTAAAGCACTTTCTTTTTTATAAGCATGTTGCTGTTCAATAGGTAATTGAATATAAGGAGCTCCAGCAATTTCTTGATACGGAACATCAACTTCGTTCTCAGAATGTTCCAGTACATCAATCAAATTACATTCAGCATATCTCTTGCTAGATTTTTTAACTTGAGCTTTCACCAATTGTCCAGGTAAAGTATTTGGTACAAAAACAACAAACTCTCCATGTTCATTTCTAATTCTTGCAATACCTTTTCCACCAAAAGCATAGTCTTCGATTTTTAATTCTAAAACTTCACCTCTTCTTACAAATTTGTTTCTCTCTTTTCTTGACATTTGATTCATTTAATTGCTCGCAAAATTATGAAAAGATATTGATTGTCTTACTGTATTTTATGGTTTAATGAGTTATCTTTAAAAAACTTCAAACTAAAATGAACCTTTTTGTTTTCTGTTCGTCTATGATATGAACACAGTTATGAAAAAATCAAAAAATTATAAGGATGCCAATTTGGTAATTGCGTACCAAAATGGAAACAATGAAGCAGCAAGTTTATTAGTGAAACGTTGGCATGTTCAATTCTGTAAGTTCTCCTTTTGGATTTGTAAAGATGCAGATGTAGCCAAAGATATTGCTCAAGAGAGTTGGATGGTGATTTTTAAAAAATTACACGAATTGAATGATCCAAATAAATTTAAGAGTTGGTCTATAAGTATCGTAAACAGAAAAACAATTGATTGGATTAGAGCTTCAAAACGAGAGCAAAATAAAAGAACAACGTTTTATAATGAATCTCCAAAAGAAATTATAATAGTTGATAAAGAGGATAATCAGCAACATTTATTAACGGTATTGAAAAATGAGATAGACAAGCTTTCTCAAGACCAACAACAAGTAATTCGATTATTTTACTTAGAAAATTATTCACTTAAACAAATAGGTGAAAT
>MAAC01017873.1_pt1 | contig 34076 bp, 25 predicted proteins | sample 1115981 | NCBI WGS metagenome assembly MAAC01 (sample SAMN04961126, study PRJNA320927) | seawater metagenome | isolation source: sample BD02T64 sea water enriched with oil for 64 days | place: USA:Gulf of Mexico | collected 2013-07-27 | reverse complement strand
CAAGTTGCGTATGACTTGGGTCTTAGAAAAGTGAAAGCTTATGTTAAGGGACCAGGTAACGGTAGAGAATCTGCTATACGTACTGTACACAATACTGGGATCGTAGTTACAGAGATTATCGATGTAACGCCACAACCACACAATGGTTGTAGACCTCCTAAGAGAAGAAGAGTTTAATTATTGACCCTAAAAGCATCATATAATGGCTAGATATAGAGGTCCTAAAACGAAAATTGCCCGTAAATTCGGTGAAGCAATCTTCGGTCCTGATCGTTCTTTCGAAAAAAGAAACTTCCCTCCAGGACAACATGGTAATTCGAAAAGAAGAAAAAAGAAGTCTGAATATGCAACTCAATTAAATGAGAAGCAAAAGGCTAAGTATACATATGGTATCCTAGAGAAACAATTTTCAAACTTGTTTAAAAAAGCTTCAAGAAGTGAAGGTATTACAGGTGAGATATTGTTACAATTGTGTGAATCACGATTGGATAATGTTGTTTACAGACTAGGTTTAGCTAACTCTAGAAGAGGTGCTAGACAATTGGTTGGTCACAAACACATTACTGTAAATGATACAGTTGTAAACATTCCGTCATACAGATTGAAAGCTGGTGATATAATCGCTGTACGTGAGCGTTCTAAATCTTTAGAAGTTATTTCTGAAGCTTTGGATAACAGAGGATCGTACGAATGGTTGGAATGGAATAATTCTGATAAGTCTGGGAAATTTATTGCTGTTCCTGAAAGAACGCAAATTCCTGAGAATATCAAAGAACAACTGATTGTAGAATTGTACTCTAAGTAATCTTATATTTTCCTTTAAACACGATATTATGGCTATACTAAATTTCCAAAAGCCGGATAAAGTCTACTTGGTAAGTTCAACTGATACTGTTGGACAATTTGAGTTCAGACCATTAGAACCCGGTTATGGTTTAACGGTGGGAAATGCACTAAGAAGAGTTTTGCTTTCTTCTTTAGAGGGGTTTGCCATTTCTTCTATCAAAATTGAGGGAGTAGAACATGAATTCAGTACTATTGAAGGAGTTGTAGAGGATGTTACTGAAATGATATTAAATATCAAGAAGGTTCGCTTCAAACAACTTGTTGAAGATACTGATGAAGAAACCGCACACATATCCACTTCGGCTAAGGATAAGCTAACAGCTGGTGATCTTGGGAAATTTATTTCCGGATTCGAAGTTCTTAATCCTGAATTGGTAATCTGCAATATGAATGCTAAGGTTGACTTAGACATGACTGTTACTATTAACAAAGGTCGTGGATTTGTTACCTCAGAAGAAAATGTTGTTGGTGAAGTTCCTTTTGGAACTATTGTAACGGATTCTATCTATACTCCTATCAAAAACGTTAAGTATTCGATAGAAAACTTCCGTGTTGGGCAAAAGACTGATTACGAGAAATTGATTCTAGAAATCACTACTGACGGTTCGATCCATCCAAAAGATGCTTTAACTGAAGCAGCAAAAATATTGATTCATCACTTTATGTTGTTCTCTGATGAGCGCATTACCTTGGAAGAGGCTGATGGCGTAGCTTCAGATGAATACGATGAAGAATCATTGCACATGCGTCAGTTATTGAAAACTAAATTGACGGATATGGATCTTTCAGTTCGAGCATTAAACTGCTTGAAAGCTGCTGAAGTCGAAACATTAGGTGACCTAGTAACATTTGCGAAAGGTGACTTGATGAAATTTAGAAACTTCGGTAAAAAATCTTTAGCGGAACTAGACGAGTTTGTTGAGGCAAAAGGTCTTGAGTTCGGTATGGATATCTCAAAGTATAAATTAGACAAGGATTAAGCCATGAGACACGGTAAGAAATTTAATCACTTGGGTAGAACTGCAGCTCATAGAAAAGCTATGTTAGCTAATATGGCTTGCTCACTAATCGAACATAAACGTATCAACACTACTGTTGCAAAAGCGAAAGCTCTTAAGAAGTATGTTGAACCATTGATTACTAAAGCTAAAACAGATACTACTCATTCAAGAAGAGTTGTTTTTAGTTACCTTAAACAAAAGGAGACTGTTAAGTCTCTTTTCAGTGAGGTTATTGTAAAGATTGGAGAACGTCCAGGAGGATACACTCGTATCATCCGTATTGGTAACAGGCAAGGTGATAACGCTGAGATGTGTATGATTGAGTTGGTTGACTTCAACGAAATCTACAATGTTGAAAAAGCGGCTAGCGCTAAAAAGTCTACTCGTAGATCAAGAAAAGGTGCTGACGTTGTAACTGCTGATGCTACTACAGAAGTAGAAGCAACTGATGCTACAACTGAAAGTAACGAGTCAAATGAAGAGGCGAATGCATAATATGTATTGGTTATCTAATGACTAACTTTTTAAAAAGGATAAAGCCTATGGCTTTATCCTTTTTTTATGTACCATAAAATCCTTTTTGATTAAAGGATTTTTTAAGAAATTTGTAGTCCCATTTACATTGGTAAATTTATTAAATTTACATTTTGTAAGTGATCAGGAAAGGTTTAGTAAAGAAGAATATTTATTCATGAAGTACCAGGCGAAAAAAGATGCAATTGTATTGCTAAAAGATGGAACTGTTTTTTTTGGAAAAGCAGGTGGTGCCATAGGGACGGCAACAGGTGAAATTTGTTACAATACCGGAATGACTGGTTATCAGGAAGTATTTACTGATCCTTCATATTTTGGCCAAATGATGGTTTTAACAAATGCCCATATTGGTAATTATGGAGTCAAGAGTGATGAGACAGAATCTAGTTCTGTAAAGATCTCTGGTTTCATTTGTAGAGATTTGAACGATCATCATTCAAGACCTCTAGCAGATGGGTCACTTCAACAATATTTTGAAAAGGAAAATATTGTTGCTGTAACAAACGTGGATACACGAGCATTGGTAAGTCATGTTCGTGATAATGGAGCTATGAATGCAATTATCTCTACTGAAACTACAGACATTGAAGTATTAAGAGCTAAATTAGATGAAGTTCCTTCAATGGAAGGTCTAGAGCTTTCTTCTCATGTCTCTACTAAAGAGGCTTATTATGTTGGAGATACAGCATCTGAAATTAAGGTAGCCGTTCTCGATTTGGGCGTGAAGAATAATATCTTAAACTGTTTGGTTGAGAGAGGGTGTTACTTGAAAGTTTTCCCTCATAATACTAAAATGGAAGAAATGGAAGCTTGGAATCCTACGGGATACTTTCTTTCAAATGGACCTGGTGATCCTGGAGTAATGACGAACGTTATTACTGAAGTGGAAAATATTCTGAATCTGGATAAACCTGTGTTTGGAATTTGTCTAGGGCACCAGATGATGGCCTTGGCAAGTGGGTTAAAGACCTATAAAATGCATAATGGACACCGTGGTATTAATCATGGAGTTATTAATTTGGATTCGAATAGAGCAGAAGTTACTTCTCAAAATCACGGTTTCGCCGTTTCAATGGAAGGACTAGAGAATTCAAATAACCTTATTCTTACTCATAAGAATTTGAATGATGATACTGTTGAAGGGTTTAGAATCAAGGATAAGGATTGTTTTTCAGTTCAATTCCACCCAGAGTCTTCTCCTGGGCCACTTGATTCAAGATATCTATTCGACCAATTTTTGACCTTATTACAAAATAAATAGTCATGAGTAATATTACAGATATACATGCTAGACAAATTCTAGATTCAAGAGGGAATCCTACTATTGAAGTAGATATTTTAACTGAATCAGGTGCATTTGGAAGAGCAGCAGTTCCTAGTGGAGCTTCTACTGGTGAACATGAGGCTGTTGAATTGAGAGATGGTAATAAAGAAATTTACCTTGGTAAAGGTGTTCTTAAAGCTATTGATAATGTAAATGGTGCTATCTTCAATGAGGTTGCTGGAATGGAAGTTGAAGATCAGGCAGGGATTGACCGTGCTATGATTGAACTTGATGGTACAGAAAATAAAGCAAATTTGGGTGCTAACGCTATGTTGGCTGTTTCTTTGGCTACTGCTCGTGCTGCAGCAATGGAGACTAACCAAATGCTATTTAATTATATTGGTGGTGTGAATGCTAGAACATTGCCTGTTCCAATGATGAATATCCTTAATGGAGGTTCTCATGCGGACAATTCTATAGATTTTCAGGAATTCATGATCATGCCATTTGGTGCTGAAACATTTTCTGATTCATTGAGAATGGGAGTAGAAGTATTCCATAACCTAAAATCTGTATTATCTAAAAATGGCTATGCTACAAATGTTGGTGACGAAGGTGGTTTTGCACCAAATTTGAAATCAAATGAGCACGCTATGGAAATGGTTTTAACAGCTATTGAAAAAGCGGGATATAGACCAGGTGAAGATATCTGGGTAGCCTTAGATGTTGCTTCTTCTGAGTTCTATAAAAGAGAGGAAGAAATATATCATTTACACCAATCTACTGGAGATAAATTGACTTCTTCAGAAATGATATCTTTTTATAAAGAATGGTGTTCAAAATATCCTATTGCATCTATTGAAGATGGATTGGATGAAAATGATTGGGATGGATGGAAAAAATTAACTACTGAACTTGGTAATAAAGTTCAATTGGTAGGAGATGATTTATTCGTAACCAATTCTGACCGTTTGATTAAAGGTATTGATAATGGAATTGCAAATTCTATTTTAATAAAAGTAAATCAAATTGGTACCTTAACTGAAACTATCGAAGCGGTAGATAAAGCACATAGAAATTCTTATACTTCTGTAATGAGTCACCGTTCTGGTGAAACTGAAGATTCTACAATTGCTGATCTAGCTGTTGCTTTGAATACAGGCCAAATTAAGACTGGATCTGCTTCAAGATCTGATCGTATGGCTAAATACAATCAACTACTTAGAATTGAAGAAGCACTTGGCGAAAATGCTATCTTTGATCCTAAGAGTTTCAAATTTATTTAACCCCCCAAAACCTTTGACCCAATGGATCGATTAAAAGAAAAGTTTGCGGAGAAAATTCAACCCGCAATTGATGAAAGAAAAGCATTATTAAATGATCACGGTGATGAAGTTGTAGGGGAGATCAAAGTAAGCCAATTATATGGCGGTATGCGTGGGATGTTAAGCATGGTTTGTGAAACGTCTAAGTTGGATCCAGAGGAAGGTATCCGTTTCCGCGGTTATTCTATTCCTGAATTACAAGAGAAGTTACCACATTATCCAGAGGGAGCTGAACCATTACCAGAGGGTATTTTTTACTTGATGTTGATGGGGGAACTTCCAACAGAAGATGATGTACGACGTGTGAGTAATAACTGGGCTAGAAGGGCTATTGTTCCTCCGCATGTATTTAAAGTAATTGATGCTTTACCAGAAAATACACATCCGATGACTCAATTCTCTGCTGCAATTACTGCAATGAGAACTGAATCAGAGTTTGTTAAGGCATACCGTAAAGGGATGACTAAGAAGGAGTATTGGGAGCCTACTTATGAAGATGCAATGAATCTTATTGCTCGTTTACCAAGGGTAGCTGCTTATATTTACCGTAGAACATATCACAATAACGATCACATTGAGCCGGATCCAAAATTGGATTGGTCTGGAAACTTTGCACATATGCTAGGTTTCGACAATGATGAATTTAGAGAGTTGATGAGATTGTATATGACTATCCATTCAGATCATGAAGGAGGAAATGTATCAGCTCATGCAACGCATCTTGTAAGTTCTGCTTTAACAGATCCATATTTATCATTTGCTGCAGGTATGCATGGTTTGGCAGGTCCATTACATGGATTGGCAAACCAAGAAGTAGTTAGATGGTTACTTGGTATGAAAGATGAATTGGGTGGAGGAACTCCATCTAAAGATCAAATTTCTGAGTATTGTAAGACTACGCTAAAAGCTGGTAAAGTAATTCCAGGGTTTGGACATGCAGTATTGAGAAAAACGGATCCTCGTTATACGGCTCAAAGAGAATTTGCACAAAAACACATGCCTGAAAATGATTTATTCAAAATCGTTTCTCGCGTTTATGAAGTAGTTCCTGAAATTTTGACTGCTACAGGTAAGGTGAAAAACCCATGGCCAAATGTTGATGCTCATTCAGGTGTCCTTTTGATGAATTACGGTTTAGTAGAATATGATTTCTACACTGTATTATTTGGTGTTTCAAGAGCCTTAGGTGTTCTTACCAACATAGTTTGGGATAGAGCTACCGGTGGACCAATCGAGAGACCTGGTTCTACTACAACTGAATTATTGAGAGAAAGATTTGATAAATAGAATTTCAAATTATATAAAAGGCCCATCATGATTTTTTCATGATGGGCCTTTTTATTTATTACCTGAAAACAAAAAAAGTGTATTATCGGTCGATAATACACTTTTTTTGTTTGATAAGCTTTTATTAGTCTTGTACTTTACGTTTTATACTACAGCCCAAGTTTTTTGTCTTTTTGATGCGAATTTCACCATTCTTATAATTTTGTTCCATGGCAAAGTGAAGGTAATCAACTTGTACCTTTGCGTGATCATCTACATTGTCATCAATTGATCCAGTGTAAATCAACTCCATATTCTTATTAAACATAAATACATCTGGAGTTGTATTTGCTCCAAAGGCATTAGCTAACTTCGAATCTGTATCCATAAGATAGTTCATCATATAGCCGTTCTCTGATGCATGTTGGATCATTGCTTCATAAGAATCTTCATTAGTTCGTTTGGCTTCATTAGAATTGATAAGAACCATGCCATAACCGAGGGCATCTGCAGTTGTTTTATGCCTGTTGTATCTTCCTTGCCAACCTTCTTTTGTTTCTGTGCCCACAACAAAAGGACAAGTATTACAGCTGAAAATAACAACAAGTCCATTTTCACCCTTCAAGGCATCCAATGTGTAATCATTTCCATCTACACCTTTCATTACTAAATCAGTGGAAGGTGCAGTTTGACCAATCTCAAGACGAGGATAATTTTTAAAAGCTAAAAATGACAAGCTCACTAGAGCTAGTGCTAAAAAGGAGAATAGTACTTTTTTCATGATAAAAATGTTTATTTTGAATCAAAGTTAATAATAAACTGTTAAAAAAAAAAACCATCCCGTATGAACGGAATGGTTTTTAATATTATTTTTTGAGAAAGATTATGCCATTACTTCGTTCAAAGCATTATTCATATTTCTTACCGCTTCAGCACTTTTTTCAAACAATACCTTTTCAGCATCATTCAATTGTACATCAACGATTTCCTCAATACCATTTTTACCAATGATACATGGTACACCGATACAAATATCTTTTTGTCCGTATTCACCATCAAGCATAACAGAACAAGGAATCATCTTCTTTTGATCATTTATGATGCTGTCAACCAAATAAGCAACTGCAGCTCCTGGAGCATACCAAGCAGAAGTACCCAACATACCCGTTAGTGTTTTACCACCAACCATAGTTGAAGCAGAAACTTCTTCTAATTCCTCAGAAGAAAGGAATTGTGAAACTGGTACTCCATTGTGAGAAGCTAATCTTGTCAATGGGATCATTGTAGTGTCACCATGACCACCGATAACCATTCCATGGATATCATTAGCTGGCTTGTTTAATGCTTGAGATAGGTAAGTTTTGAATCTTGAGCTATCCAATGCACCACCCATACCGATGATTCTATTCTTTGGAAGACCTGTAGCCTTAAGAGCTAAATAAGTCATTGTATCCATAGGATTAGAAACTACAACAATAATTGTATTTGGAGAATGAACCAATACATTTTCAGAAACTGTTTTTACAATCCCAGCATTGATTCCAATCAATTCTTCACGAGTCATACCTGGTTTTCTTGGAATACCTGATGTGATAACAACCACATCACTTCCTGCCGTTTGGGCATAATCGTTTGTACAACCTACAATCTTAGTATCGAAGCCTAAAGTAGTGGCAGTTTGCATCATGTCCAAAGCTTTACCTTCAGCATAGTTTTCCTTGATGTCTAACAATACAACTTCACTCGCAATTCTTCTCGTAGCAATCGCATTTGCACAAGTGGCACCTACATTTCCAGCACCGATAACCGTTATTTTCATGATATGGTTTTTTTGTAAATTCAGTAAGATCACAAAATTAACTAAAATGCAGTTCTCTATTGCCTTATTGTGAAAATATTAATCATATTTGATATAATTTGTTAAATTTGTAGATAAGCATAATGTTAAACTGGATTATTGCCCCCCTTTCTATAATCCAAACTAAAGATCTCTCTATGAAAAAGTACTTGTTTCTTATTTTAGGCCTTTTTTTTACTTTAAAATCTTCTGCTCAAGTTCCATTCGAATATATGGTTTGTGAGATTGGTGATTCTGTACTTCTACAAGCTTCTGATTTATATCAGTCGAATGTAATAGCCGATATCGTTGCCTCAGGTGCTCAATTCGATAGCTTATCCTTGTCAGATGATCAACTATCACCTTCAATAAATTTTGGATTTGGTTTTGAGTATTGGGGAGTAGTACATACTACTTTGCAAATTAGCTCAAATGTATATTTGAAATTCCCTGCTAATCCTGGAGATTCTATGGGGACGGGATATTCACCGTGGTCTATAAATGCTGCTTTACCAAATGGTGCAGCAACTTATAATTCTATTTTATGTCCCTATACGGATGTGCATCCTGGTATACCAGGATCTGGAAAGATTCGTTATGGTACTTTTGGTATTGCTCCTAACAGAATATTTGTTGCTATATGGCCCGATTTGGGAATGTTTCTTTGTAATGATGTTTGTTTCTCAAATTCCATTGTTCTTTTTGAAGGATCAAATAAAATTCGAAATTATTTGGGAAGTTATACTCCATGTCCGTCTTGGAATGGCGGTGTAGCTGTCCAAGGATTAATTAACGATGATGGAACATCAAGTATTTTTGTACAAGATCCAATTTTAGGAGTAGATAGAAATTATCCAGTTCAATGGACTGCGGTAAATGAAATGGTTGAATATACACCTAATACAGCTGGCTCTGCATACACCTATCAATTTGCTCCATTTTCACCTGTAGGATATATTTCATGGGTTGATCAAAATGGGAATTTGTTGGGTAGTGGTTATACTTTGCCATATACTGTTACTGCTGCTAATATTAATGATTTACCGTTGTATGTAGATGCAAACTTTAGTTCTTGTACAGAGGCTGGTAATGTGGCGCAGGCCGTAATAACTTACGGAAGCCAAGATATTTCATTGTTTGATGAAGGGCCAGATTGTGAAGATGATCAAAATGGAAGTATCCTTTTCTTTGTTGAAGGTGGTGAAAACTTGGATTGGGATATTGAGCTGTATCAGGGAAGTAATCTTATTGGTAGTTATAATGGTAATGCTATTCCGGTTAACTTTACTAATTTGAAGAAAGGGCCATATCGTATAGTGTCTAATTCACCAACAACTTGTGAGCACGAAACTGAAGTAACATTGGTAGAGAAGTTTCACGATGTTGAATTTCATGCTGAGATAAATAATGTTCTTTGTCAAGGTGATGCAACTGGGATTATTAACTTTTTCCCGAATGGTGGATTAGGTGAGGATTGGAATCTTGTAGTGCGTGACATTCAAGGGAATGTTGTAGGTGTCTATAATTTTGATTCTGATAATATCAATATTTCAGATCTAGCAATTGGTGATTATACATTTGAAATTCAATCTCCAACTACTTGCTATACTGAGACTACTTTCACAATGGAGGAACCTAGTTTATTTGAATTTGAATCGCAGGAATTTGATCATAGCTATTGTGACCAAAACCCTGGATACGTAGATTTTTCTGCTAAAGGTGGTGTTCTTCCTTATACTTACTATTTCGATGGTATTAAGAAATTGGATCTTTTTGAAGGGAATGTTGAGCCAGGTATCCATACAATAAATATTGTGGATGCTAATGGATGTGCTATTGAAGATCGTGTGGAAATATTGGACAATTGGACACCAAATGCAAATTTTGAAGTTAATTTTGAAGAAATCAACCTAGAGGATGCAAACATTATATTTACGGATGCTACCTTAAGTAATGAGCATGCCGTAATTACTAAATGGATTTGGTTCTTTGGTGATGGTGAAATGTCCTATTCTCAAAACACTACTCATAAATATAATGATATTGGTGAGTACACAGTTACTTTGAGAGTGTACGATGAAAATAACTGTTATTCTGAAACCAATAAAAAGATTACTGTTATTGATCCAGTAATTGTTTTCCCTACTGCGTTCTCACCAAATGGTGATGGATTTAATGAATTCTTTAAGCCTGTGTACTCTAGGATTCAACCAGAGGATTATTCCTTGATGATTTATGATAGATGGGGTAAAGAAGTTTTTGAAACAGTAGAAATTGAATCTGGATGGTCTGGATTTATAAAAGATGGTAAAGAAGCTATGGCTGGAACCTATGTATTCCATGCTGAATATGTTGACGATTTCGGTCATGAAAAGACGAAGGATGGATTCTTCCAGCTGATGAGATAAAAATTATACTAAAAGAAACGCTCATGAAAATGAGCGTTTCTTTTTTGTTCAAATAAAAAGCCCCAAGTTGAAAATCAACTTGGGGCTTTTTTATAGTTAGTAAGAAATGAATTATACGTCAATTTTCGCGTATACTGCATTTTTTTCAATGAAGTCTCTTCTAGGTGGTACATCGTCTCCCATTAACATAGAGAATACTCTATCGGCTTCTGCTGCGCTGTCTATAGTAACCTGTCTTAAAGTACGGTACTCAGGATTCATTGTTGTGTCCCAAAGTTGAATTGCATTCATCTCTCCAAGACCCTTGTAACGCTGTATCCCTACACCTTTTCCTTCTTCTCCACCCATTTCTAGGACAAATTGATCACGTTGATTATCATTCCAAGCATAACGCTGCTTTGAACCTTTTTTCACAAGGTATAAAGGAGGTGTTGCAATATAGATATATCCATTTTCAATCATATCTTTCATATAACGGAAGAAGAATGTAAGGATAAGCGTAGCAATATGGCTACCATCTACATCGGCATCACACATAATAACTACTTTGTGATATCTTAGTTTTGCCAGATTCAATGCCTTGCTATCTTCTTCTGTTCCTATAGTAACACCTAAAGCGGTGAACATGTTTTTGATTTCTTCATTTTCAAAAACTTTATAAGGAAGAGCTTTCTCTACGTTTAGAATTTTTCCTCTAAGTGGAAGAATTGCTTGGAAGGCTCTATCTCTACCTTGTTTGGCAGTTCCACCTGCGGAATCACCCTCTACTAGGAAAATTTCACATTTTTCAGGGTCTCTTTCTGAGCAGTCAGATAATTTACCGGGTAATGAAGTTGATGACATTACTGTTTTACGCTGAACCATTTCACGTGCCTTTCTAGCGGCGTGACGAGCTTTCGCTGCAATGATCACTTTATAAATAATGTCTTTTGCTTCTTTAGGATTTTCTTCAAGGTAATTGTTAAGCATTTCACCAACTAGTTGGTCTACAGCTCCACTAACTTCTTTATTTCCTAGTTTTGTTTTTGTTTGCCCCTCAAATTGAGGCTCCATTACTTTTACGGAAATAACAGCTGTTAATCCTTCACGGAAATCGTCACCTGCAATGGTGATTTTTTCTCTGGTTAACATTCCAGATTTTTCAGCGTAACTTTTTAAAGTTCTAGTTAGTGCTCTACGGAAACCTGCTAGGTGCGTACCTCCTTCATGAGTATTAATATTATTTACATAGGAATGCAAGTTCTCACTAAAGGTAGTGTTGTATTGCATGGCTACTTCAACAGGAATCCCGTTTTTTTCGCCTTCCATATGGATAACTTTATCCATGATCTTTTCACGGGTAGCATCCAAATAGTCAATAAATTCAATCAACCCTTTTTCAGACTTAAAAGTCTCGGTAAGCATTGAGCCATCTTCCTGTATTTCTCTTCTATCAGTAAGGGTCAGGGTAATTCCTTTGTTCAAAAAGGATAATTCACGTATTCTAGCAGCAAGAATATCATACTTATATTCTAACTCTGTGAATATGGTGTGATCAGGTTTAAAAGTAACAATAGTACCTCTATAATCAGTAGTCCCGATTTCTTTTACAGGATATAGTGGATTACCTATATTGTACTCTTGGACAGATTCTACACCATCTCTGTGTACGTTAACCTGTAAGTGAGTCGATAATGCGTTTACACAAGATACACCAACTCCGTGAAGTCCACCTGATACCTTATATGAGTCTTTGTCAAATTTACCACCGGCATGAAGTACAGTCATTACAACTTCTAGAGCCGATTTTTTCTCTTTTGGATGAATTGCAGTTGGGATACCACGTCCATTGTCCTTTACCGTAACAGAGTTGTTCTCATTTATGGTAATATCTATGGTGTCACAATGACCAGCAAGAGCCTCATCAATAGAGTTATCTATAACTTCATATACAAGGTGATGAAGTCCTTTCGTACCAATATCACCAATATACATGGCTGGACGCTTACGTACTGCTTCTAATCCCTCTAGAACCTGAATACTCTCTGCGGAATAATCTTGGGGTTTGTTTTCTTCAGACATATTTTAACTGATATAATAGTTTCAAAAAATCAAATGAAAAACGGTGGATTTAAAATACCGTTTATCTCCTCTTGTCAATTGGTTAATTGATCATCAAGGTCATAACAAATATAAGGGATTCACGTTTTTTATTGAAAAAATACAATGCTTAATTGCTTTATGAAAGCTGAAAATATCACATTAGCTTATTAAAAGGGTCTAAATGCATGCCTTAAAGCTTTGAGGCCTATTTGTTAGTTTCTAAACTATGAGAAAATGGGGCTTAAATCACTTTAAAATGAGAAGAAATCAAAAAAAAAAGAGTGTGTAATTTAATTACACACTCTTTTTTAATTACTAGGATTAAATTAACTAGAATTTCACTCTTGTAGAAAGTAAAAGATTAAACCCATTCGAAATATATCCTTGGTTGGTCTCTATTTCGTTATTCAACAAATTTCTTATTTGTAGGCTCATACTAAACCTATTTGTTAAGTCATAACTAGTACCTACACTTAAATCGGCATAGGCATCAATTTTATCCACTTGATTCAATGAATAATGAGAACTTACAAATTGCACTCCTGCAAATGCACTCAGTTTTTCATCGAAAATATATTTACCATCTATATTCATTTTTAAATCTGGAAGATGTGATAAGTTAAGACCTGAAGGGTAATCTTCGTATTTATTGTATTCCAATTTTCCCAATATTGTCGTTTTACTATCTAACTTGTAATTAGCCTCAATATTAAGGGTCATAACTTTAAGGTCTATATAGTATGGATGAATATAAAGTTGGTGATCTTTAAACCCGACACCAAGACTTTTTACATAGTTTTGAAAGCGGTCATATTTCTTATAGCTTAGGTTTACATTGATATCCAAATTAGAAAGTAATTTGGTTGATATACCCAAATAGGTATTTGTAGGTATAGAATATGAGCTAGGAACGGGTAAAGCATTTAATGAAGGACTAATAAATGGGGTAAACGCCAAAGCCTCCACAAATGTATAGATGCCATACTCCCCCTTAAACCCTACTTGTATATTGGTATTTTCATTTAGCTGATAACTAGCATGAATCTTTGGATATACTTTATAATTGTCATCGGAATTATTCACATTAAGCAATAAATCCGATGTAGTCTCATTCATCTCATGTATTAGTAGATATCCATTGATACCTAATTGAAATGAAAATTTACCTTCTTGACCGTAGAAGGTAGGGTCAAATTGAAAGTGACTCAATCTTCCATCTTTGCTTTTTGTCTCAGCTTCATGATCTACAGTAATGAAGTCTAGGTTCGCAATTATGTTATGTTTTTTCAATGGGATATTCCATTTTGATCCAAAGTCAACATAAGTCTCTGATGCATCAAAATTATTAAAGCCATGTTTAATGTTGAAATTAACCTTTTGAACTAATTTTTTTGGACCATTCTGTTCAATTGAGAAGTCTCCTGATATTAATTGGTGATTTCTAGTGTCATTTTTCATTTCATTCCCTTCAGGGATAACCGTAAAATCAGCTCCTGGAGGAATGAAGCTAATGGTATCCACTAAATCAGAATTCAACTGAAAACGCTTATAGCCAATATTCGATTTAAAAGTGATTCCTTCATCCATAAAGTCGAAATAGGCCATGGCTTCATTTTCACTTCTATCTTGGTAATGGATTTTGTCATCGTTTCTATTCTCGGAATAGTGTCTTACGAAGATTCCATACTTTGATTTTTCCGATATTTTGTTGCTCAAGGATATTTCTCCCATCGGTCTCTTATCAGTCGCATAACCAAATAGGGCATAAGACGAAAGCTCATCTTTTAATGGTTTCTTATAATCGATGGTGTTAAGTAAATGATTGTTTTCATCTACCTTCAAAACTATCTTCTTAACTTGATATTGAAGATTTTCCTTTATATAAACAGAGTCTAAAAAAAGAGGTTGTTGATTCTTCTTATTTACTCTAGAAATTTCTGGTATATAGTTTTTGAAGATTTTTATTTCTTCTTGTAGGTCGTTGGTACTTGTTGTGTCATTATTCTGAGCAATTGCTGAAAATGATCCACACAAAAATACGGTAGCAAATGTCCTAAGCATATTCTTATTCATATTATACAGCTTATTGTTCAATGGTTTTTTTCTGAAGTGAAATTTCGAAACTTTCCTTTAGCATTTCTGCTTCTTCTACAATGTCCCCTTCTGAATTGTTTTTGATAATCTGTTCCAAGGTATAGATAGCGTTTTGTGTATCATCCAAAGCATGTAGGTTTTGAGCCAATAGTATTAAGGACTTTGCTAGCCAGCTTTTGTAACCAGGTGCAACTTTTGCCTGGGAATAAACTTCCTTTTTCGAATCTTCATATTCATTTTGCATAAACAATATTCTTGCAGAATAATAGTAGGCCTCTGCTTGTTTTGCTCCTTCCACATTCGATTTTAACCAAGTGAATTTGCTTTTTGCTAATTTCAATGAATTGTTCATGAAAGCAGATTTGGCTAAAATATAGTTCCCTTCAACTAAAAGATCTTCACCAGAAGCGGAGGATTGAATAACGATCTTAGCAGATTCCATTGCTTGTCCGTAATTTTCTAACTCATATTGACTACGCATTATTCCAATATTCGCTGTCTCCTTATATTTAGGATACTGGGCTTCAGTTTGTAATTTGGTGTAATAGGCTAAAGCTGTAGAATAGTCTCCCGTTTCAAAAGATAATTCTGCCAAATTCAAATTCGATTCATCTTGGAAAGTATTGTTGTTGTCTTTCACAACCTCAGAAAAGGCTGTAATTGCTTTTTCCTTTTTATCATTCTTGAGGTACACTTCTCCAAGATAGAAATTGGCTTGTACAATGAAATACCCCTGAGGATAATTCTCGATGTAATTTTCTAAGCTTATTTCAGCTTGAGCATAGTCTCCTTTTAAGAATTGGAGTTCTCCCGATCCATATGAGGTACTATCCAAGGAAGCAACACTTTCGTTGGCAAATGGAATGGTTGAAATATAATTAGCATATTTACTTACTTCACCACTTTCTACATAAATATTCTTAATGTTTCTAAGTGCTTCCCTTGAAATGGAATTTGCCTTATACTTTTCAATAATATCCTTAAAAACAGTCAAAGCCTTTTCATTTTCATTGATATTCATATATACCAATCCAATTTTAAGTTCGGCATTGTTTATATGAATACTGGAAGGAAAAGAATTCAATAATCTTTCATAACTGAAAATGGCATTTTCATGTTTTCTTAATTGAAAATAGGCATTTCCTAATTCGAGTAAGGCTTCATCGTTGTAGGATGATTTAGGATATGTTTCTTTAAAATTCTTTAATATATTCACCTTAGCTTGGTGATCACCAAGTAAGCTTACACATATTGCTTCTTGGAAACTTGCATAGTCAGACTCGCTGCTGTTGTTCTCTGCGGCAGATCTATACCTAGTCTTTGCCTCCGTGTAGTTCTGTTGCATAAAATATGCATCTGCACTTCTTATGATTGCATCGATGGATTTGGAATCATTTGCAAGTTTTCTGTATTTATCAAATTTAGACGAGGCTGAAGCAAAACTTTTATTTTGCAAATACGCATAGCCCATATTGTAGAATGCATCTTTGTATTCTACAATGTTTTTGGAGTTTGGATCTTTGAAAAAGACTTGGTAACTATGTATTGCTTTAGGATATTTTTTTAATCTATAATAAGCTTCTCCTTTCCAAAAGGTGGCTTTTGCAGTAACTTTTCTATCCACACGTTGTGAAAGAGATTTGTTTAGATGTTCAAGGGATGGCCAATACTTGCCATCATTGAATAATTGGATAGCCCTGAAGTAGCAAATTTCTTGGTATGCTTTTCTTAGCTTTAAATCATGTAATCCTGTTATTTCCAAAGATGAAATGGCAAGGTTATATTCTTTCTTGTTGAGGTAGTTATTTACTAAATACCCATAGATATCGTTAATGTATGGAGAGTTTGAATAATTGTCAATAAATGATTGTAATGCCTTCTGACTATTCCCAAAAATATCTCCTTGTTCATAGGCTAACTTAGCGTAATTGAAGTGCGATTCTTCAGTTACTTCTGGGTCGATTCCTAATTCAACAGATCTTTGGAAAGCTAATATAGCATCTTCTTTATAATCTATAGCTAGAAGGGCTGTTCCCAAATGATGCTGTGTGTTTTGTGTTAAAGCGTTATTTTTACTAGCAACTTGTTTGAATAGTTTGATTGCTTCTTTGAAGTCCTTTTTTTGCATTTTAGCAAAACCATAATGGTATAGGTCCTCATTTTGAAGTCGCCCCCCAAGACTTTCATATTCTATATAGGTAGCAATAGCTTCGTCATACTCCTTTATTTGTACAAGGGACATTGCTTTAACCACAAGTAAGTTCCTCATTTCAGTTTTAGAACTATGTCTAATTCTTTTTTCGATATACTGAATTGATTCATCAAACCGACCGTTGAAATATAATATTTGAGCAACATAATTGCTACAATGATAATTGTATTTATCCGACTTTTCCAACATTTTAAAATAGGATAAAGACTCGTCCCATTCTTTTTGTTTATAATGAATGAATCCTAGGAAATAGGTGGCATCTTCCTCGTAAGGATTGGGTTGAGCTATTACATTTCGTAAAAATTCTACAGCCTTGTCTAGCTGATTATCTTGATAGTAGGCATAGCCTAATTGAAAACTATATTTGAAGTTGTCTCTTTCTATTAAGATGTCATCAGACAATTGCTCGAACCATTCAATCGATTGTTCGAAGTCATTACGGTCAAAATAATAATCAGCCAAGGCTAATCTTAATTTTGGTATTTCAGAAGAATGTGAGTGCTCAGTCAAATACTGATTAGCAAAGGCTTCTGCATTTCCGTGATTTCTTTTTAAGGAAGAAACGGCTTGATAAAAAGCGGCTTGCTGATAATCTAAACTATTGTGGTTATTGGCGTGTGATTGCAAATAATTATCAAAAAACTCTTGCGCTACATTGTATTGTCCATCCTCAAACAAAGAAATCCCCTTCTCTAATTCAAGTAAAGGAGAGTTCTGGTTAAATGGTGCCTGTGCATATATTGTTGTACTAATGGAACAAGCTGTAATAAAACAACCCCATTTTATATAAGTCATATTTGTACGGTTTTATTCGTCGGTTAAATATACGAAAAGCGTTATTCTGTGTATAAATTTTCACATTTTTTAGTACTTTGACCTGAGAATAATATTTACCCTCAGGAATTTTCATGATTTTCTTTGGAGGAAGTCTAGAAGTTGAGGTGATAATTATTCTAAAGTAAAACGTTATTTAGCAAATTTTATTTTTCCATATGTCTGTTGTAAGTATTAAAAATGCCTCTATTTATCAAGATGATCATCTCGTTTTAAGTGATGTAAACTTATCCGTTGATGAAGGGGAAATGGTCTATCTGGTGGGTAAGACGGGAAGTGGGAAAAGTAGTTTACTGAAAACATTATATGCTGATTTATCTTTGAAAAAGGGGATGGCAGATATTTGCAATTTCAAATTGGACAATATAAAGGGAAAGGAAATACCTTTCTTGAGGAGGCAGATGGGAATTGTGTTTCAAGATTTTCAATTATTACCGGATAGAACCGTTACTAAAAATCTTGAGTTTGTAATGAAAGCCACTGGTTGGAAGGATAAGATTTTAATCGAAACTAAAATTGAGCAAATTCTGGATGAAGTAGGGATGAAACATAAAGGGTATAAATTCCCTCATGAATTATCTGGGGGTGAACAACAAAGAGTCGCTATTGCACGTGCATTAGTGAATAATCCTAAGCTTATCATTGCAGATGAACCCACCGGGAATTTGGATCCTGAAACTTCTAGAGCTATAATGAAGATTCTACTTAAATTAAAGGAGAATAATCGAGCATTGATTATGGTGACACATGATTATTCTTTAATAGAAGATTTTCCAGCAAGAATGTTCTTCTGTGATAAAGGAAAGATTGAAGAAATATCAGAATTACCTTTTTAATGATATCTATATTAATTGCTACCTACCAATGGGATACTGAGGCCTTGGTGAAATCTTTGGTGAAAGAAATTTCTGAAAGTAATATTGTAGCAGAAATTATCTGTTACGATGATGCGTCTGGTTTTGAACAGTCTAAGGAATTCATGAGTTTACCTTATTTGAATTATCGTGCTTTGGACTCTAATATTGGGAGATCAGTAATAAGAAACTTGATGGCTAAAGAGGCTAAGTATTCATTATTGTTGTTCCTAGATGCAGATTCGTTACCAAAAAGAAAAGATTTCCTACAAAACTATTTGACGTTCTCTACGAAATATGAAGTGGTGTGCGGTGGTACCGCATATTACCCAAACCCTCCTACTAAAAAGAATGAATTGCTAAGATGGGTCTATGGTTGGCAAAGGGAACAGCGATTGCCAGAGGATAGGATTGAACAACCTTATTTTTCCTTTACATCAAATAATTTTCTGATTAAAAAGTCTGTTTTTGAATCTCAACCTTTTGATGAAAAGATTAAGAAGTATGGTCATGAGGATACTTTGTTTGGATTGGGTTTGAGAAAAAATGGAGTAAAAATCGGGCATATTGATAATCCAGTATATCACCTAGGGCTAGATGATGGAGATGCATTTTTGAAGAAGACCGTTGATGCCATTGAAAATCTTGTTGATCTCTACAATGAAGGGAAAGTTGGAAAGGAAGTAAAATTGATACGGATGTATCTTAAATTAAAGAGAATTGGTTTGATTCAACCTTTTAATTGGTATTTCCGCTTGATGGAATCCAGAATAAGACAAAACTTAGTAGGCTTTAATCCAAAATTGAGAAACCTAGATATATTGAAGCTTGGTTATTTTTGTCAACAGGTTTAATGTGACTATTGGTAAATACTCAAGAGTATTTTTTCTTCATTTTCCCAAGCTAAAACCTTTGCTGCTTTCAAGCAATTTTGTTCCAGTTTATAGCGCTCCTCTTTTGGTAACGTCAATATTTGTTCTATTTGTAATGCTAATTCTTTTGAACTGTTGCTCTTGTCGATAAAGCCTACTTTAAATTCATCAACAATTCGTGACATCTCTGGAAATGGGCTAACTAGAATTGGAATACCAGACCGCACATAATCAAATATTTTATTTGGAAGAGCAAAGTAGTAGTTAAGACCAAGATTTTCTTCAAGGCTAATTCCTAAATCTGCTAATTTGGTATACCTATTAAGTTCTGAGAATGGTAATTTACCTGTAAAATGTATTTTACCTTCCAATCCCAGCTGATGCGTTTTTTCTTGAAGTCCTTCTAAAACATCTCCTCCACCAGCTATAAGTAAGTAGGCGTCTATCCATTGCATGCTTTCAATCAAACGCTCCAACCCTCTACCTAGATTCGTTGCACCTTGATAATAAATACATTTCTTCTTTTCAGGGAAAGGCCATTCAGCAAGGTTTGAAATAGACTCGTTTTGTTGTTGAGGTAAGTTTCTTACCACCTTTAACTGTATTCTATATTTTTCATTATAATATTCAGCAATACTTTGACATACGGTATACAGGTTTTCACATTTTGGAAGAAAATAGGCCTCTATAGCTTCCCAAAATTTGTGCACTTTTTTCCTGTTAAATATTTCTGGACTTTGCGGGAATAACTCATGAAGATCAACCACCATTTTTTTTCTTCGAATCTTCGCTGCAAAATAACATGCCGGTAAACTATCCAAATCATTGGCAGTGAAAATATCTCCCTTGATAAATAATAATTTAAAGAATAAGGCTAAATTATAATTGGCATAAAATAGGAAGCCTTTGTTGAATAATAGCCGGAAGCGGAAGGTTTGGTACTTTCTGGGAGAAAGTGGGCGGTTATCCAATTTTCGCCCAATCAAAAGAGGAGCGAAGTCATTCTCAGACAGACTAGTACAAACCTTATGTAAGCGCTGGTCTGTATGTAAATCGTTGGTAACTGCTAAAATAACTCGTTTCAAGTGGCTTCTCTATTATGTTTTTATATTTTTGTCTAGCTAATATATCGCTTATGCACCAAATTGAAAATATTTCACTTAAAAACTACAATACTTTTGGTATTGATGTGAAGGCTGACAAATTTATTTCTATTGAAAAAGAGAATGATTTGTTGAGTCTTGATCCTTCTATTCTTAAAAATAAATGGATGGTTTTAGGTGGTGGAAGTAATGTCCTTTTTGATGGTGATTTTCATGGTACAGTCCTTTGGATTAATAATAAAGGAAAAAAGATAGTTAGTGAATCAGATGGTGAAGTTGTCATAGAAGTTGCAGCTGGAGAGATTTGGCATGACTTTGTGATGTGGACGATTGATTCGGGATACAATGGTCTTGAGAATCTATCGCTTATTCCAGGGAATGTTGGTGCCTCACCCATGCAAAATATTGGAGCATACGGAGTAGAAATTAAAGACTGTTTTGAGTACCTGGAGGCATTTTCAATTGAAACTGGTAAGTTTAAGAAATTTGATCATACTGATTGTTCTTTTGGATATCGAGAGTCCGTTTTCAAAAAGGAACTTAAAGGGAAGTACATCATTACCAAGGTCGCTTATTCTTTGAAAAAGAAGCCAGTTTTAAAGATGTCTTACGGAGCTATTCAAGAGGTTATACGTTCTAAGGAAATAGAACATCCTACAGCAAAAGATATTTCAAATGCAGTAATTCAAATTCGTCAATCAAAATTACCAGATCCAAAGGAGCTTGGGAATGCAGGTAGTTTTTTTAAGAATCCTATTATTGGTAAAGAAGAGTTTGATCGAATTAAGAATAATTTTCCGTCAGTGGTACATTATCATCTTGAAAATGGAAAAGTTAAGTTAGCTGCTGGATGGTTGATAGAAAAGGCAGGCTGGAAAGGTAAAAGGATTGGTGATTGTGGCGTTCATGCTGATCAAGCACTTATCCTTGTTAATTATGGCCTTGCTACAGGTAGGGACCTTATTCAATTATCAGCATCAATACAAGAGGATATTCTAAGTAAATTTGGAATTAATTTACATTGTGAGGTGAATTTTGTTACCGAATAGTTGAAGGGAATTATTTAAATTTTCCGATATTCGAAAAAAGGAAACAAGTAGTTGCCTCCTAAGGTAGATGCTTAAGAATTGATTTTTAAAATTGAAAGAATGCTGCTTTCTTGGTCAGGTGTAATTATTAATTGGTTTATTAAAAAACGTGTCGATCAGATGGCGGAGGTGATAGAAAACCCTTCAGCTACTCAAATGGATGTGTTCCAATACTTGATTGCAAAATCATCTACCACTGAATGGGGTAGGAAGTATGATTATGCTTCCATTCAAGATTACAACGAATATAGAAAAAGAGTTCCTATTTCTACTTATGAAGAATTGAAGCCTTACTTGGATAAGGTACGTGAAGGCCAGGACGATATTCTTTGGCCAGGTAGAATTAACTGGTTTGCAAAGTCTTCAGGTACAACTGCAGGTAAGAGCAAATTTATTCCAGTAAGTGAAGAGTCTATAAATGATTGTCATTTTAAAAGTGGTAAAGATCTATTAGCGCTTTATTGTAATTACTTTGAAAATAAGGAAGTATTTGGTGGAAAGACTTTGGTTCTTGGCGGAAGTCATGAGTTGAATGAATTTGATCAAAATATCATTCAAGGAGATTTGTCGGCTATCATCATTGAAAACTTACCATTTTGGGTGCAAAAAAGGCGTAGTCCTTCCAAAACAGTCGCTCTAATGGGCGAGTGGGAAGAAAAACTAAATCGAATGGCTGAAGAGTCTATTCATGAGGATATTCGATCTATTTCTGGAATACCATCTTGGACATCCGTTTTGATAAGAAAGGTTTTGGATATTACAGGTGCCTCCAACTTGAAAGAAGTTTGGCCAAATTTGGAATTGTATATGCATGGTGGAGTTAACTTTGCTCCTTATATAGAAGAATTCAAAAAATATATGCCTTCGGATATACAGTATCTTGAGACCTATAATGCATCAGAAGGATTTTTTGGTATTCAGGACAGGCCTGATAGAAATGACCTCCTCCTATTACTGGACTATGGTATCTTTTATGAGTTTATTCCAACTTCGGAATATAAGAAAGGGTTTAGAAATGCAATACCTCTAGAAGAAGTTGAGTTAGGAGTAGAGTATGTTATGATTATAAGTACTAACTCTGGACTTTGGCGATATTTAATTGGTGATACGGTTATTTTTACAACAGACCAGCCTTATCGAATCAAAGTAACGGGACGAACCAAACAATATATAAATGTATTTGGTGAAGAGTTGATTGTCCAAAATGCAGAACAAGCCTTAATGGAAGTATGCCAAGATACTCATGCAATAGTTAGAGAATTTACAGCTGCACCGCATGTATTTGTTGATGGAGCTTGCGGTAGACATCAATGGCTAGTTGAATTTGAAAAAATGCCCGTAGATAAATTGCAGTTTTCTACTCTTCTTGATCAGAAACTGCAGCAGTTGAATTCCGATTATGAGGCTAAACGATATAAAAGTTTGGTTCTTCTGGAATTGGATCTTACCTACGCAAAACCCAATTTATTTTATGATTGGCTGAAAAGTAAGGGGAAATTAGGTGGGCAAAATAAAGTTCCTCGCCTTGTAAATGATAGAAGTTATATTGAAGAACTCTTAGCGTTAAACTCATGCGAATAATTGTTCTACTTGTTTTAACATTGATCACCCATTTTTTGACTTCAGCTCAAGAAAGAACCTTACATGTGAATGGGAGTTATTATTTTCTGACGAAAAATGTTTTTAAGAAAGTAGATAAGGGTGCTGTGGTTATATCAAGCTTTGAGAGTAATGGTTTTGACCAATTCACTTCTGTGGATGTCTCCAATCCGCATTATATAGTATTATTTTCTGAGGAAAGTCAGAAAGTATGGATATTGGATAATGAGATGGCTCTTTTTGATGAAATCTTACTTTATAATAAAGTAAAGAATGAAATAAGTAAGCTGTTTTTAATGAATCAAACCCTCTATCTCTATAGTGATGAGGGGAACAAATGGTTTATTTATGATGTTAATACTAACCAAATTATATTAGAAAAGGAAATACCCTATAACTTGCCAAGGGATGTGTCATTCAGTGCTAGTGGAGGTGATGTATTCTTTTATTCTACTAAGTCAATTTGGAAAACCGATATATACGATAATTGGGATGGCTATGATTGGAGAAGGTCCGAAAATTTAATAAAGGCTTGCCGTTCTTTAAATTATAGGATAACTATTCAAATCGATGGAAGCCATTATTTGGCAAATTTAGATTGTGGGAGTTATATTAATTATCCAATATTGAATAACTTGGAATCGTTTAGTATTTTGGGAGAGCATCTTTTTTACCTTAAAGGGGAAGAAATACATTCAGAAAGACTGAAATTGACAATTGATTAATGGTCGTTTTTTAAGATTACCATATATTAGAGTACAAAATAAAAAAAAATGCATGTAGCAATTGCGGGCAATATTGGTGCAGGGAAAACTACCCTAACTAAATTACTTGCCAAACATTATAATTGGGAGTCTCATTTTGAAAGCGTAGAAGAAAATCCTTATTTGGATAGCTTTTATACGGACATGCAACGTTGGGCTTTCAATTTACAGGTCTACTTTTTGCAAACGAGGTTCCAACATATAAAGAGAATTAAAGAAAGCAAAAATAGTGTTATTCAAGATCGGACAATTTATGAGGATGCTTATATATTTGCTCCTAACTTGAGGCAAATGGGACTGATGTCTCGTCGTGATTTTGAAAACTATCAATCTATTTTTGAATTAATTGAGAGCTTTCTCTCTCCGCCAGATTTGCTTATTTATATTCGCGCTTCAGTTCCTAAGTTATTAGAGCAAATTCAAATTAGGGGTAGAGATTATGAAAGTAATATTCGAGAAGATTATTTATCACGATTAAATGAAAGGTATGAAGCTTGGTTTAGTACCTATGAAAGGGGAGATCTATTGATTATTGATGCTGATGAATTGGATTACAACTCGGATAGTGGAGATCTTCAGAAAATCATTCAACAGATTGATGAAATCATTAAAAAATAAAAAAGGTCGGATAAAATATTTTATCCGACCTTTTTTGTGAACTATCTAGTGTAAAGTAATTCTCTATATTTTGGTAATGGCCAATGCTCATCATCTATCATCATCTCAAGACGATCTGTTGTGTCTCTTAATGTTTCAAGATAAGGTTTTACATTTCTGCAATATGCTTTTGCCATTTCTTCTGTTGATTCGATTTTATTAGCTTGTCTCCTAGCTTCAATCATCAGGTCTACATTGCTCTTAAGTGAACTGATGTGTTTAGAAATCTTAATGATCATATCAAGAGGTTCTTTTGATATGTCTTTGTAAGAATCACCTAACACATCTTTCAATCCTTTAACGTTTTCAATTAAAGTATTTTGATATCTGATTGCTGTAGGCATAATGTGGTTACGAACTAAATCACCGATTACTCTTGATTCAATTTGAATTGTCATTTGGTATTGCTCCAAAAGAATTTCATGACGAGCTTCTAGTTCAACACTGTTCATTACATTACAAGATTCGAATAATTCGAATACTTTTTTATCCTTAAGGAAGTCTAATGCAAACGGTGTTTCTTTTATGTTATTTAGGCCTCTACCTTCAGCTATTTTAACCCATTCGTCTCCGTAACCATCACCTTCAAATCTAATGTCTTTAGACTCTTCAATGTAATTTCGTAGTACTTGGAAGATAGCTTCATCTTTCGATAATTCACTTGCTTCAATCAAGGCGTCAACTTCGATCTTAAAGTCTTTAAGTTGCTGTGCAACGATAGAGTTTAGGACTGTCATTGGAAAAGCACAGTTAGCTGTAGAGCCTACTGCTCTAAACTCGAATTTATTTCCAGTAAATGCGAAAGGTGAAGTTCTGTTTCTATCTGTGTTATCTAAAAGAATCTCAGGGATTTTACCTACAACATGAAGTTTTAGGTTCGTTTTCTCCTCTGGAGTCATTTTTCCATCCTTCACTTGAACTTCTAATTCATCCAATACTTGGCTTAATTGAGAACCAATGAAGCAAGAGATGATTGCTGGAGGGGCTTCATTAGCACCTAGTCTGTGGTCATTACTTGCAGTTGCAATACTAGCACGTAAAAGGTCATCATGACGGTGTACAGCTTTAATAGTATTGATAAAGAATGTTAAGAATTGTAGGTTGGTTTTTGGAGTTTTACCAGGGCTCAATAAGTTTTTACCCGCGCTAGTAGCCAAAGACCAGTTATTGTGTTTACCAGAACCGTTAAGTCCAGCAAATGGTTTTTCGTGATTTATAACTCTGAAGTGGTGCTTTATTGCAACTTTATCCATTACATCAATCAACAATTGATTTTGGTCGTTTGCAAGGTTACATTCAGAAAATACAGGAGCACATTCAAATTGATTCGGTGCTACCTCATTGTGACGAGTTGTTGTAGGTATCCCTAATAGGAAACACTCATTTTCAAAATCTCTCATGAATGCTTGTGCACGTGATGAAATAGATCCGAAGTAATGATCATCCAATTGTTGTCCTTTTGCTGGAGCATGACCAAATAGTGTTCTACCTGTTAATACCAAGTCAGGTCTTGCTGCGAATAGAGCGGTATCTACTAAGAAGTATTCTTGCTCCCATCCAAGAGTTGCAATTACCTTAGTAGTGGTTTTGTCAAAGTACTGACATACTTCAGTTGCTGCTTCATCCACTGCTGCAAGCGCTCTCAATAAAGGTGTTTTATAATCAAGTGCTTCACCTGTATAAGAAACGAATACAGTAGGAATACAAAGTGTTTTATCTATAATAAATGCAGGTGACGTAGGATCCCATGCAGTATATCCTCTTGCTTCAAATGTATTTCTAATTCCACCATGAGGGAAACTTGATGCATCTGGTTCTTGCTGAACCAACAATCCACCATCGAAACGTTCTACTACTCTTCCTCCATCGACAGGGTCAATAAAAGCATCATGCTTTTCGGCTGTTGTCCCGGTTAATGGTTGGAACCAGTGAGTGTAGTGAGTTGCTCCCAAAGTCATTGCCCAGTTTTTCATAGCTGAGGCTACTTGGTCTGCAATTTTACGGTCTATTTTGGCTCCGCTAACGATTGCTTCCTTTACACTTTTGTAAGCTTCCTTCGGAAGGAATGCCAACATTGCATCTTCATTGAATACGTGATTTCCGAAAAAATCAGATATCTTGTCTGAAGGAGCTTGAGTATGTACTGGTTTTCTTGACAGTACCTCTGTAAGTGCACTAAAACGCAAAGTTTTCATGTTAGATCGTTTTTTATTTGCAGCAAATATATAAAATTTTACATCAAGAATAAAAAAATGAGCCTTTTTTAACTTTGGGTCGCAAATTACGGGGGGTGTATTGTTTAAAAGTTGCTTTTTTAGTCAAGAGCCCTATCTAAAGTATAGTATGCACATATAAAGAATGTAGAATATAAGGAGGCCTAGTCCTGCATATCGCCCTATTTTCTTCTCCTTACTTAAGAGAATGATAAGAATGATAAAGACAATTAGGAATAGCATCCAAGGTAGGTCTGTTAGGATATTGGAATTCGGTTCCATTTCTAAGTCAGAAACCATTGAAGTAATTCCGATGACGGCTCCTATGTTAAAAATGTTTGAACCAATTAGGTTTCCAATTGATAGATCTTCCTGCCCTTTTATAGCTGCCATAATGGAGGCTACTAATTCTGGAATAGAAGTTCCAAATGCCACAAGGGTTAAGGAAATGATTCGCTCACTGATTTCATTTTCCCTTGCTATAGAAATAACTTGTTCTATTAATATTTCGGCTCCATATTTTAAACCTATGACACCAAATAATAATAAGGGAATGGTTTTCCAAATGGGTAATAAATCTTCGTGATTATCCTCTTTCCCATTTTTCTTAATCTCCTTCCTAGTTGATTTAATTAAGAATAGAATATAGATTATAAGAATGGTAAATAGGCTGGCTCCTTCAATATTGCTGATAATGCCATCTTCATAAATAAAGGCAGAAAATAGCATACTGAGGATAAACATCACTGGCCAGTCCACTTTAGATACTCGTGCATTTACAAGAATAGGGAAGAGTAGGGCTGTTGGTCCTAGGACAATAGATAGATTGGCAATATTGGATCCAATAACATTACCTAAGGCAATGTCAGTTTTCCCCAGCATGGCAGCATCAAGACTAACCACAAGCTCTGGTGCTGAAGTCGCAAAAGAGACTACTGTCAATCCAACAATTACTAAAGGAATATGAAATCTTAAAGCAATATCTACAGATGCTTTAACTAGAGCTTCTCCAGCAATAATCAATAATGCTATGGAGATAATAAGTAATAGGTAAGTCATTATTTATTACGAGAAATCGTTTTTTCTACTTTACGAACTTCTTCTTCAAGTGAAGATTTCATCTCTTTAAGGTCTTTTCCAACATCCATGATTTCTCTAGAGAAAACAGAACCTTCCTCTTCGGTCTTAGACATTGTTCCTCTGATTTCATTTTGAATATCCTCCTTCGCGTCACGAATTTTTCTCATGCCTTTCCCTAAGGTACGAGCTAACTCGGGAATTTTTTTAGGTCCAAAAAGAAACATTACTGCTAGAATGACAATAACAAATTCAAAAGTTCCCAAGAAATTAAATAATAGCGGATAAGTCGTCATAATCTTTTGCTTGATGATACAAAAGTACAATTCATATCCCTAAGAGGGAAAGGTTTTGTTGAAATTGTGATTGAATGAAGATCTTCTTTTCAAACTAAATTTAATGCAAAAAAAAAAGCCATCCCGAATTTCGGGATGGCTTTTAGTATTTATAAGGTAATCTTATTTATTATCCTTTTTAATTCTAATGCTGTCCATCATTACAGGAGTAGCAATGAATAGAGAAGAGTAAGTACCTACAACTACACCTACAAGAAGTGCAAACATAAATCCTTGAATTACTTCACCACCCAAGAAGAAGATAATTAACAATACTAAGATAGTTGTCAAAGAAGTGTTGATAGTACGACTTAATGTACTGTTCAATGCTTTATTAATAAGATCTTTATTTTTCAAGTCTTCTTTTCCAGTAACTCTTTCACGGATACGGTCAAATACAACTACTGTATCATTCAATGAATATCCAATTACAGTAAGAATTGCAGCGATAAATGCTTGGTCAATTTCTAGAGAGAAAGGAAGGAATCCCCATGCAATAGAGAATAGTCCAAGTACAACTAATACATCGTGGAATACTGCGGCAACAGCACCCATAGAGAATTTAATGTTTCCAAATCTCATTGCGATATATAGGAAGATCACAATCAATGAAGAAAGAATCGACCAGAAGGCTGATTTTTTGATATCATCAGCGATTGTTGGTCCAACCAATTGAGAACTTTCAATTTTGAAGTCTGCATCAAATGTTGCTAAACCTTCTGCAAGTTTTGTCTCAACAGTTTTGTCTACATTCTCTTCTTCCGAGTTGATCATGAATTTTGTAATGATCTTTACCTGGTTGCTTTTACCAAACGTTTTTACAGTTGGTAATTGTTTGATTCCATCTTCAATGAAAACAGCACCTAGATCTTTACGGATCTGATCAGTGTTCGCTTCTTTTTGGAAACTTACCACATAACTACGACCTCCAGAGAAATCAACTCCTTTGTCAAATCCTCTTGTGAACATTGCAAAGACACCTACAAGGATAATTAAACTTGAAATAGTGTAAGCTATTTTTTTCTTACCTAAGAAGTCAACAGACATATTTGTGAACCACTTCTTTGTAATACCAGTAGCAAAGTCAATACTTTTACCTTTAGAAAGTCTCCAGTTAAAGTACAATCTAGTAATGAAGATTGATGTAAATAGAGAAGTTAAAATACCAATGATAAGTGTTGTAGCAAACCCACGGATTGGACCTGTACCGAACCAAGCTAAAATAACACCAGTTAATAAGGTCGTTACATTGGCATCAATAATTGCAGAGTAAGCATGGTTATAACCATCTTTTATTGCATTTTGGATTGTTTTACCAAGTGATAACTCTTCTTTAATACGTTCAAAGATAAGTACGTTGGCATCAACTGCCATACCAATTGTAAGAACGATACCAGCTATACCAGGTAACGTTAATACAGCTTTAAATCCAGCTAATACACCAAAGATAAAGAACATGTTAAGTAATAGTGCAATGTTAGCAGCTACTCCTGAATTAGAGTAGTAAAACATCATATATACTAAGATCATACCTAAAGCAATTAGGAATGAACTAACACCTGCATCAACTGCTCTCTGACCTAAAGAAGGACCAACTACATCTGCTTGAATAATTCTAGCTTTAGCTGGAAGTTTCCCTGCTTTCAAAACGTTAGCAAGATCTTGTCCCTCTGTGATGTCAAAGTTACCAGTAATTTGAGATCTACCACCTGTGATAGGATCATTTACTGTTGGGTAAGAATAAACATGGTTGTCCAATACAATAGCAATGGATTTACCTTTGTTATTCGTAGTGATTTTTTTCCATTTTTGAGCACCAACACTATTCATAGCCATGTCCACAGTCACACCGCTTCCAGTTGGGTCAAAGTTTGAAGATGCATCAGTAATCACGTCTCCTGCCAATTGAGGCTCATCGAAACGATTAGATTTGATAGCAATTAAACCAAATACATCTCCACCTTTTTGTAATGGTTGAGCTGTCCAAAGGAAAGTAGTATATCTATATTCTGCTGGAAGAAGTTTGCGGATATCAGCTCTATTGAAGTAGGCATCCACTTTATCCATGTTTTCTTCCTTCGTATAACCAACTACTGGTCCACGAGGAACAGAAATACCACCTTGTGCTTGATTAATGTTAGGAGCAAAAACATCAAATAGTGGATTGAAACGATCTACATCTGGTAATGAGTCGTTAGAAAGACTATCTGTTGATAGAGTTTCATTTGCAAGTTCTGCAAGATCATCTTCAGCGTTTCCTTCAGACTTGTTGTCTAATCTTAACGAATCAGGACGAACCTCTGTTTCTTGTAATCGAGTATTTGCATCCATTACAAATTGCATGATCTCACCAGCTTCTACTGTTTCCCAAAATTCAAGTTGAGCAGTAGTTTGTAGAAGACGCTTGATACGATCTGCATCCTTAACACCTGGTAATTCAATTAGAATTCTTCCAGATTGTTGCAGTTTTCTAATGTTTGGTTGAGCAACCCCGAATTTATCAATACGAGTTCTTAAAATGGTAAAAGCTCTATCAATTGCCCCATCAGCTTCAAGACGGACAATCTCAATAACTTCAGCATCTGTAGCTTCCATTGTTGAGAATTTCTTACTCATTTCTTGAGTTCCAAAGAAGTCAGGGTGGTGAAAATAAATATTTTCTCCTGTTTTTGCCTTTTCTTCTTGGAATGCTTCAACGAATAACGTGATGAAATCCTCTTGAGAATCTTTTTGCTTTTCTTTAGCGTTTGCTATTGACGCACTGAATAGTGGTGCCTTTTCGTTTCCAGCAAGACTTTTAAGGATATCTTCAACTGAAACTTCTAGGATAACATTCATCCCACCTTTCAAGTCTAATCCTAAGTTTAGTTCGTTTTCTTTACATTCTTTATATGTAGTTCCAAACGTGTTTACTGGTAAATTAGCCACCGAGTCCAAATATCTCTCTTCTGACTCTACCTCTCCATTAGCATACGCTTCTGCAGCGTCTTTTTCAATATTTCCTGCGAAAAATGTAAAAGACAACTGATAAAGACATACCAGGAATAATAATCCTGCAAATAGCTTTACAATACCTTTGTTTTGCATTATATAATCGTTTAATTCAAAATATGCTGAACGTGCAAATATAAAATTTCTAATGGAAAAGCAATGATAAGAGTACATACATTTATCGACTATTTTATATATTTTTGTTGTGAATACAAATTCTTAAATATTTTGACCCTAATGAAATTAGTTCTCATCTCCTTGTTTTCCGTTTTTTCCCTTTGTTTAAATGCTCAACCTTATTTTTACCAATCCAATGAAATTGTCATGGAAAAAGATGGTGAAAATCTCCTTTTAGCTTGGGCTGGTGGTGTGAATTCACCACAAATGAGTGCAATAGATTTTAATCTAGATGGCTTGATGGACTTGATACTTTTCGATCGAACGGATTCCAATATTGTTTTACTTCGTAATACTGGCTCTGGTGGAACGCAGGCGTATCGGTATGATTTCAAAAATGAAAAAAACTTTCCTCGTATGAGGTTGTGGTCTCTATTTAGAGATTTCAATAATGATGGTTTGATGGATATTTTTACTGGTGGAGCTGCAATATGTAAGATCTATGAAAATACAAGCACTGAAAATAATATTTCATTTTCATTTTTCGATACACTTCAAACAGATGTTGGAAGTTCAAGTGGAGGAGCTGTCTATGCTAGTAAACCAGACATACCAGTGATTGATGATATTGATGGTGATGGTGATTTGGATTGGTTAGGTTTTCATTCTTTTGGAACCTCAGTGGTTTATTATGAAAATCAAGGAACACCTGAAGTGCCAGAATTCCATTGGAATACAAATTGTTGGGGTGATTTTATTGAAGATGGATTTACTAATACGATTACATTAAATGGATGTACTTCAAGTTTGCCACCAGCTAAATCTACTTCCGGAATGCATGGAGCCTCTACTCTTGCGGTATATGATTTGGATAATGATGGTGATAAGGAGTTGTTTATTGGTGATTTTACTTATAATGAAATGTTAATGTTGACTAATGGAGGTTCTCCAGAGACTGCAAGTATGGTATCTATGGATTCCGCATATCCAGCTTTGGATATCCCTATAGATGTTAGATTTCCAGCAATTTATTTTGCAGATGTTGACCAAGATGGAGAAACCGATATGGTATGCTCTCCAAATGCATCTAATTTTGATTCACCAAATGCTGAATCAATGTGGTTTTATAAAAATCATGGAACGTCAAATCTACCAGATTTTCAATTTGAAACTAAAAATGTTTTACAAGGTCAGATGATTGAGGTTGGTCGAGATGCTAAACCAGAATTTTATGATTATAACGGTGATGGATTATTGGATTTATTTGTGGGTAATCACCATCGGTATTTAGATGGTGTGAAAAAAAGTAGTCTAACCCTTTATGAAAACGTAGGAACTATTTCATCTCCTTCTTTTAAGTTTATAACTGATGATTTTGGAGGCTTTTCCTCTTTGTCATTAGGCGAGGGGATGGATCCATCATTCGGAGACTTGGATAATGATGGAGACTTAGATTTGGTAATTGGTATGTCTGAAGGAGGTTTACATTATTTTGAAAATAATCCGACAGGAAGTGTTTCTGTGTTTAGTTTGACAACAACAAATTATTTTGGAATTGATGTAGGCGATTTTGCTTCTCCTGAACTTTTTGATATCAATGGAGATAATTTGTTGGATCTAATCATTGGTGAAAAAGAAGGGCATCTTAATTATTATAAAAATAACGGTACAGCTTCTATTCCAGATTTTGATTTGGAAAATGAAAATTTGGGTAATATTTTTTACAAGGATGTTCCTAGATGTACACCCAATTTCTTTTATGATGCTGATACTTTAAAGTTGATGCTAGGAACAAAAGATGAGGGGCTTCAATTTTATGATCATATTGGAGTAAGTGCAACAGATACTTTTCAATTGGTAAATCCTTCAATTACAGGAACAGTTAAAAAATATAACACGTCTGGAGCTTTGGCTGATATAGATGATGATGGTTATCCGGATTTGGTTGTTGGTTTATTAAGAGGAGGAATGCATTTTTATCAAGGATTGTCTCCAAATAATATTGGATTGAATGAGGAAGTGAATTCTACAATGTGGAAAGTGTATCCTAATCCTTCTTCTAGTGTTGTCCATGTTAAAGGAGATAAGGTGCCAGATGAAATTAATATATATAATTTGCAAGGGCAACTAGTCTCACACAATAGAAATACATCGAAAGTTGAAATTTCGAATCTAAAGTCTGGGATTTATATTTTATCTATTTCTGATGGACATTCCGTCTTTACAGAAAGTATTATTAAAGAATAAAAAGTGTTGACAAAAAAAAAGGTTCGCTATTGCGAACCTTTTTTTATATGTCTGTAACAATTATAGTTGAGCATCAATTTTAGAAGCCAAAACAGCTTTTGTAGTAGCGCCAACTTGTTTGTCTACAACTTCACCATTTTTGAATACCAAAATAGTAGGAATATTTCTTACACCAAACTGAGCTGCAATTCCACCTTCGTTATCAACGTTTACCTTACCTACGATAGCTTTACCTTCATAGTCAGTATGTAGTTCGTCAACGATTGGTCCTACCATACGACATGGTCCACACCATTCAGCCCAAAAATCTACCATTACTGGTTTGTCTCCGCTGATCAATTCTTGAAAGTTTGCTTCTGTTATTTCCAGTGCCATAATTTATGTTCTTTTTCTTTGTTTAACATTCTTTACAAAAGTAATTTATCTTAGTCAAAAGCCATGCAAAAGTCGATAGAT
>MAAC01016813.1_pt1 | contig 34078 bp, 24 predicted proteins | sample 1115981 | NCBI WGS metagenome assembly MAAC01 (sample SAMN04961126, study PRJNA320927) | seawater metagenome | isolation source: sample BD02T64 sea water enriched with oil for 64 days | place: USA:Gulf of Mexico | collected 2013-07-27 | reverse complement strand
TCGAATTCCATTCTAAAGTATATTGAAATATAAAGCTATAACGCTTAAAATTTCGGTTTGTTTTTGAAGTATTTAATGTTTGCAAATTAGGTATTTATTTTTAGTAATCAAAAATTAAAGACCTGGTATTTTATCCTATGATTTTCAGTTTGGCAAACTGCAATAATAATTTTTTCTTTCCTACTGTTCCGAATTTGATTTCGGCTTTTTTATTTGGCCCAGATCCTTCCATGCTTAAAACCTCTCCAGGCCCAAACCTATTATGCTCTACAAACGTCCCAACAGTTATGTCATTATCAAAAAGGTTTGATTTTTCTGAAGTTGCCCTCACCACCTTTTTTAGGTTTTTTGGAGGCGAAAAACTTTGTTCTTTTTTTGCTTTAAACTCTTGTTTTTGACGTTTTATGGGTTTTTGAAAACGAATGGTTTTTGACGGGGTATCAAATACACTAGCATCTACAAACCTATTTGCACTTGGTTCTGGGCTTTTTGGCGTTAGGTATTCTAGAAATTTATCATCTATTTCCTCTAAGAAACGACTCGGTTCTGCATCTGTTAATTTCCCCCAACGATATCGCGTTTGTGCATAACTTAAATACGCCTGATGTTCTGCTCTAGTCAAAGCTACATAAAACAGACGCCTTTCCTCTTCTAGCTCGCTTCGTGTATTCATACTCATTCCAGAAGGAAATAAGTTTTCCTCTAAACCAACAATATACACATAAGGATATTCCAATCCTTTAGATTGATGTATCGTCATCATAGAGACTCTAGGTGTGTCGTCTTTTTTATCAGAATCAAAGTCAGTAGCTAAAGCTACATCTTCTAAAAACTTTGGCAAAGAAGCATCTTCTCCTGTTTCTATTTTATCTGTAATAAAATCTTTTATACCATTTAATAGCTCTTGTATATTTTCAACTTTACTTATCGCTTCTGGAGTTCCCTCTTTTTCTAAATCTTTGATTAGACCAACTCGCTTAACAATAGTTTCTGCTATTTCAAATGCGTTATTGGTTTGTGATTCTATCTGAAGTGCTAAAATGATATTTACAAAATTCTGCAACTTATTTCTTGTCCCCGAATTCAGCTTCAAATCAATTTTATCAATATTTTTTAAAATTTCAAATATTGACTTATTATAATGGTTTGCTGCAATTGTAATTTTATCTAAGGTTGTTGCTCCAATCCCTCTTGCGGGTGTATTAATTACCCTCTTTAAAGCCTCTTCATCATTTGGGTTGATCAACATTCGCAAATACGAAAGCAAATCTTTTATTTCTTTACGTTGATAAAAAGAAATTCCTCCATAAATTTTATACTGTATGCCTTTTTTACGCAAGGCATCCTCCATTGCTCTAGACTGCGAGTTTGTTCTGTACAAAATCGCAAATGCATCTGCAGTTAACTGATTATTCATCATGTTTTCCCACATAGATTGCGCTACAAACCTTCCTTCTTCTCCATCAGAAATGGTCCGCATCACTTTTATCTTTTCTCCTGCATCATTTGAAGTCCACACTATTTTATCCAACCGGGTTTTATTCTTCTCAATAACCGAGTTAGCAGCCTGAACAATGTTATCTGAAGAGCGATAATTTTGTTCTAATTTGAAGGTTTTTACATCTGGATAGTCTTTTTGAAAATTTAAAATATTGCTAATATTTGCTCCACGGAAACTATATATACTCTGAGAATCATCTCCTACCACACAAATATTCTGAAAACGATCTGCTAATGCTCTAACAATTAAATATTGAGAATGATTCGTATCTTGATACTCATCTACCATAATATATCTAAATCGATCTTGGTATTTTGCCAATACCTCTGGGAAACGAGTCAACAACTCATTAGTTCTTAGTAATAAATCATCAAAGTCCATGGCACCAGACTTAAAACAACGATCAACATAATGTTTATAGATATCACCCATTTTTGGACGACTCGCTTTTAAATCATCCTCTTTTAAGTCAGGATTATTGTTATACGCCCTTACCGTTATTAAACTATTCTTAAAAGAAGAAATTCGCCCCAACACCTGCTTAGCTTTGTATCTGTCTTTATCTAGTTGCATTTCTTTAATAATAGAAGTTATCAACCGAACAGAATCTTGTGAATCGTAAATCGTAAAGTTTGATGGATACCCCAACTTATCAGCTTCTGAACGCAAAATCCTAGCAAATACAGAGTGAAAAGTTCCCATCCATAAGTTTTTAGACTCGCTAAAACCTACAACAGAACCAATACGTTCTTTCATCTCTTTTGCCGCTTTGTTGGTAAACGTTAGCGATAAGATGTTAAATGCATCTACACCTTGCTTCATTAAATGTGCAATTCTATAGGTTAATACACGAGTTTTACCAGAACCAGCGCCTGCAATGATAATCATAGGGCCGTCTTTCTGCACAACAGCTGCTCTCTGAGGTGGATTTAAGGAATCTAAATAATTTGACAATGGAATTTTCTTTAAGTGCTCCAAAAATACGATGACATCTTGAGGTTTACAATAAAAGTTATTGACATTTTTTGAACCAATAAGTTTTGTCTAAAAAGTATTTTTAAGTGAATGCTAGATTTATCTAATTGAATTAAATATTTTTGGTCTTTAATTTATATTTATGGAAGGTGGAATTACAGAAATGCTAGCAATGTCATTGCCAACAATTATCATGGCAATTGTTGCGTATTACTTTATTAATATTCATATTAAAAGTTTAAATCGACAAAATAAATTTGAGATTTTATCACAACGAAAAAAAGAGGGACTTCGCATTAAACTACAGGCATACGAAAGAATGCTGTTGTTTTGTGACAGGGTAAATCCTATCAAATTATTGGTGCGAATTAAACCTATTGACAACTCTACAGAAGGTTATTTGCAACTCTTACTAAAAAGTATAGAGCAAGAGTTTGAACACAATTCTGTGCAACAAATTTATATTTCTGAAGAATGTTGGAAAGTAATCATTACTGCTAAATCAGCAATTATTAGCAAATTAAAACAAATTGCAAGCATAAGTAAAGACGCTCAAGAGCTAAGAGAAAAAATGATGATCACATATCAAACAACTGCACCACCAACTGATACTGCAATTATCTTTATAAAAAGCGAAGTAAACAAAATGATATAAACAAAAAGCCCTCAGAATTCTGAGGGCTTTTTTATTTCTAAATAATTTATAGATTTAAAATTTCAATCTAATTCCTAACTTAAAGTTTCTTCCTCTCGTAGAATACCCTAAAGTCTCTTCGTAGTCTTCATTCAAAATATTAGATAATGTTCCGAAGAAAGTAACTGTTCCGTCTAATAATTTATAATTCGCGTTGACATCTAATAAGTTATAAGAAGGCAAAACAACATCTGTACCTGCAGCTCCAAAACTCCCCCATTTATCAAAATATGTTCTTTCTCCAACATTCTTATATACTAAAGAAACAAAAGCATTATTAAACGGAGATACCTCTACATTGGCAACCAATTTGTTTTTAGGTATGTAATCTGCGTTTACATCTTTATGAATACTTGTATATCCAAATCGCAGCTTTAATTTATCTAAAGGGCTAATTGTTACATTTGCTTCAACCCCGCTTACTTTTGTTTTTCCAATAGCGTTTTCATAAGAACTTGTCCATGGAGAAACTGGTAATGAAACAAAAATAATTGCATCTTCTACAGATCTATTAAAATAAACAGCATCTAACTGAATTAATTTATTGTGCGTTGCTTCAAACCCTAATTCAAATGTAGTACTAGATTCTGGATTTAAATTTAGGTTACCATATTGAGAAAACAGCTGATATGTACTTGGTGCTATAAAGGCTGTACTATATGATGATAATGCCTTAACAGCAACAGACTCAATTTTAAAATTGTAAGAAACATTTGCATCATATACAACGTGATCTCCATAATTACTATGATGATTTAACCTACTTCCTAGGTTTACATTTAATCCATAATCCGAATTATACACTACAGATACATATGGATCCAGTGTATTAAAATTAGCTAAATCTTCATCAATGTTTCCGAAATCAGAAACTGTTTTATTGTTGTGTTTTTGATAATTAACTCCTGTAATTAATTGATAAGTACCTTCTGCAAAAGTCAACCTATTAACCGCATCAATATTTACACTTTCTCCCGTATATTCATAAACATTTACAAGATTTGCATAAGAATTAAACGAGCTTAAACCACGGTTTACTTCGTTATAAGACGCTTGTATATACGCATCTCCATTAGCATATGAGTAACTTGGTTTCACACCAACTCTAACTTGTTTACTATTTCCTGTATTGATATCAGAATTGTTATACGCACCTGCATCATAGGTGTACTCAAACGTATCATAGTTTACAAAAGATTCTAGTTTGAATTGAGTATTGAATTTATATCCTAACTTCATCAATCCAGAGTTGTTTTTAAAAGGATCTGAAGAAAATGTTTGATTTGTCTTACTCTTTGCTGATGACATTCCGTCAACACCAGAAACATTCAAAGTAGCCAAATAATTGAAGTTGTTAACACGACCATTAATACTCACATTTTGATTTCTATCTAACAAACGTAAACTGTTAGAATTTGCATCGTTATTAGTCCCTAAACTGACTTCATACGTAGCAGAAATATCTTTTCCTTTTCCTTTTTTAAGAATGATATTAATTACACCTGTAGCAGCTCCAGAACCATACAATACACTAGAAGCTCCTTTTAAAACCTCAATAGATTCTACTTGGTTTAAAGATAATAAACGCAAATCATACTCTTGATTAATTCCTGAAGGATCAGAAACTGGAACACCATCTATCAAAACTAATACCTGTCTACTTCTACCTCCACGAACATAAGTTCCTTTAATTTCTCCTGGATTAGAATTTAATCCTTTAATTTCTATACCAGAAACATTATTCAGTAATTCCAATACCGTTTTACCAGCATTATTCTGAATTTCTTTTTGTGTAATTTTAGTAATTACTTTACCGATTTTCTCTTTTTCTAATTTAAACTTAGTAGCTGTAATCACTACTTCGTCCAAATTAATTTCTTTTTCTTGTGATTTTTGCGCAAAAACGCTCGTACTAGCTAATGACATAGCTAAAGCACCAACAATTGTGAGTTGTTTTTTCATTGTAAATGATTTAATTAAAATAAATAAATCAGGAAAATTCTGTACAAAATGATAGGTACATAAACTTTTATCCCGAAAGTTTTTAGTCTTTGATTCATGGCAGGTCTCCTGGCTCGCGTCTTGTAATTCACCTTCCCATTTCTATCTGAATATCTCAGAAACAAAACAGTGGTTAAAGAATTATTACAAGCATCCTTTCTAAAAGGACAAAGCTTACAGTTGCGGGAACAGCTTTGGGATAACAATTGTAAAATTGCGTCACCAAATTCCCTTTTAATCTATCAACTAGCAATTAGGTGATAAAACCAAAATTCGCGGCAAATGTACTTGATTTTCTAATGTAATAAAATTTTATTCAGAACATTTTTGTAATCTTGCATTTCAAATTATTAGACATGAAATCATCGATTAACCTATTTATAGTATTCTTATTTTTAATTGGATGTAAAGAAAATACCAGTTCAAAGAAGCAGGCTAACACACCTAAACAATTAATTGAGATTAATCACGCTAAGGGCTTTGAAATACAGCACTTTAAAAAATACACAAAGCTAACAATTAAGTCACCATACTTAAATGCAAAAGAGCAATTTGAATACATCATTATTACTGGTGGAGACAGCAACTCAATACACCCTAAAGGAACAATCATCAACATACCAATCAACAAAATAGTAGTTACTTCTACAACACATATTCCAATGTTGGAATTATTAGGCGTAGAAAACACCTTAATTGGCTTTCCACATACAAAATATATTTCCTCTCCAAAAACAAGAAAACTAATCGCAAATAAATCAATCAAAGAAGTCGGAATTAAAGCTGCTTTAAACACAGAAATCCTACTTGATTTAAAACCAGATGTTGTTGTTGGCTTTAGCATGAGTAAAACCAATAAGTCTTTAAACTTGATAGAAAAATCTGGGATACCAGTAATATTAAATGGAGATTGGCTCGAAGAAACTCCCCTTGGAAGAGCAGAATGGATTAAGTTCTTTGGGGTTTTATACAATAAAGAAAAAGAAGCAGATAGTATTTTTAACGTAATTGAAAAGAATTATAATGATGCTAAATTAATTGCAAGTAAAGCGAAAAATGCACCAAGCATTCTTTCTGGCGCAATTATGAGCAAAGACATATGGAATTTACCAGCTGGAGAAAGCTTTGTTGCTCAATTTTTAAAAGATGCGAACACTAACTACTTATGGAAAGACTCAAAAGGTAAAGGAAGTTTATCCATCAGTTTTGAAAGCATACTTGATAAAGGGAAAAATGCAGACATTTGGATTGCCCCAGGCTTCTTTAGAAACAAAGAACAAATGCTAAGCAGAAATAAAAATTACCAAACATTTACCGCTTTTAAAAACGATCAGCTTTTTACATTTGCTAATAATGTTGGAGAAACCGGCGGGACTATTTATTTTGAATTAGGACCAACAAGACCAGACTTAGTCTTAAAGGATATTATTAAAATTACACATCCTGAATTATTAGTAGACTATACCCCTACTTTTTTCAGTAAAATGGATTAAACGCAAGTAGTTTCTAAGCAATTAAATAAAGAAATAACCAACAAAAGTATCAGGACAAGGCAATAGACAACACAATTCTCCTAAAGATAATTCTTTATGGAACACATCAATCAAGTCATATAATGGAATATTTACAAAAAGCAACACTAAAAGAAAGCTAGTGAGTTTATAAAATAAAGACACCTTTCTAATCTCTTTATATTCAAAATTTATTATTTCTTGATTCTTTTCCATAATTTAAATACAAGAATTAATCTTCTACCTTAATAATTCGTCTAATTGGTATCGGCAAATCAACTCCTTCTTTTACAAAGCGCTTGTGCACAGCTTCTTTTAGAGCACATTTTATTTTAAACTCCTTAAAGGGATCATTAATCCATACATAGGCTCTAATATGAATATAACTTTCGTGCACATCAATTACACGAACTTCAATTTGATTTGTTGTTGTTAGTACTTCTGTTGGCGTTCTATAATCAATAACTCCATCTAATTTTAAAGCCTCTTCTTCAATTATTAATTTGGCTAAGTCCAGATCAGCAAACAACCCTAACTTAAAATTATTAAAACTTAGAATATGTGAATCCTCAATTGTGTGATTTAATACTGATTCTGTACTAATGATAGAGTTTGGTATGATTAGCCTTTTATTTTCAAAGTTATTAATTACGGTATGTCTTAAGGTAATATCTTGAACAATTCCAATACGCTCTTCATCTAACTTTATATAATCACCAACTCTAAAGGGCTTAAAAACAACAATAAAAACCCCAGCAATTAAATTCGAAAGCGCCGCTTGAGCTGCAAAACCAATAATAGCAGCTAAAATTCCTGCTCCAGAAAAAATAAGTGTTGCCTTACTTCTCAATGAAGGAACTGTCATTATAATATAGAAAAGAGCAATAAGCGCAATAAAAAACTTAATTGAATTTTTCAAAAACTGAAGACTTGTGTTTTTGTATTTTTCTGATTTCGACCTTTTTAAATAACTAACAATCACTAATCGCATCAACCTTGAAAACACCCAAGAAACCAGTAAAACAGTAATTATATATACAGAAATACCCCATGCTGAATCCAGTTTTAAAATTTCATTTACCAACTTCATCTTATTGATTCATTAAATTAAATGCATTAGTTGCATGAATTGTTGTCGTATCAAACACAGGAACCGAGACATCTACTTGACTGATTAACATCGGAATCTCTGTACATCCCAAAATAACACCCTCTGCTCCTCTTGAAATCAACTCTTTGATAATTCTTAGATATTCCTTTTTTGACTTTGGATTGACCTCTCCAAAAGCCAGCTCTTCATAAATTACTGCATGAATAATTGCTCGATCTTTTTCACTCGGAATGATCGTTTCTATTCCAAAGTCAGACAAAACATCCGTATAAAACGTTTTCTCCATGGTGTATTTTGTTCCTAATAATGCAACCTTATGCAATTCCTTTTCTTTAATTCTTAAAGATGTTGCTTCTGCAATATGTAATACTGGAATTTTTATCGATCTCCTAACAGCGTCTATAGTTAAATGCATGGTATTGGCACAAATTAAAATACACATTGCCCCTCCTTTTTCTAGATTTTGAGCAGCTTTCACCATCATCTCATCTAATAAATCCCAACGGTTTTCAATTTGATATTTCGAAATCATTCCAAAATCAACAGATTCAATCAATACATTACAAGAATGCTTCGTTCCAAACCTCTCTGATGCTAATCGATTCAATTCTCTATAATATAGAATGGTTGACTCTGGCGTCATTCCACCAATTAAACCTATTGTTTTATTCATTACTAAAACAGTTTTGTTTGATTCTCTTCATCTTTCGCTTTCTGCTCTGCTTTTTTCTTTTCTATGGTTTTTTGCAAAGCTCTTTTAGCTTTTTCTTCACTACTCATTAATGCTGGTTTCTCAAGCTTATCTGTAACAACTTCTAAATTAGTTATTTCTAAAGGCAGCGTTTCTTCTGAAATGATTTCTTCCTCTACAACTTCAATTTCTTCTGAAGAAACTTCTTCAGGCTCTTCAAAAGGTAAGGATTCAAGCAGATTAACTTGCTTGATTTTATCTGTTGTAAATTGATTTCCTTGGGCCTTTATCCCTTTTACAGAGATAAACTCTTCAAAATTAATAGTACTGTTTTCTAAACTTCTTTTTGAAAAAACCACTTCAGCAACTGGCTTATAATCTGTTGCAATAATTTCTAATTTTGATTTTGGGTGTTCTGATATAAACACCTCTTCTTTATCTACACTTTCAATTAAAAACCGTTTTACATAATAGCGTTCTTTTTCTCCATCAAAATATACGGCTGACAATGGTTTATTAGGCTTCCATTTTTCCAATACAATCATATCATCTTCAAAATGACTTGCTAAATTAGGTGTTATGGCTTTTGCCTTACCAGATTGATGTACAATTAGCAATTTATCTTCTGCTCTAAACTCCCCTAACAACGTTCCTCTGTCATCAACATTTAATCGCTGTACAGTTTCATCAAACCAAATTTTACGCGGCTTTAAGGTAGATACTCCAGATGTTTTAAATTCAATTTTCTTTATGGAGAACTTTGTAATTGTATTTCCTCTTACACCTCTTCCTTTTACAGATAAATCAGCAAAATCAATATCCCACTTCAACTTCTTAATACTACCAACAGCACGTAAGTTTATGGTTACAACTTCTGCTTCTCCATTTGGATTTGCTGTAAAATACAACACCTTAGAACCTTTGGTTCCATTTGCTAAATCATATGCTTTATCTCTTGTAACACCAGTAACAGTAAAACGTTTCATATAACTCGGACCTTTGACTCCGTCTTTATACATCATATTATACACAGTGCGTTTATCATTCTTTTTAAAGATTGCTAAGTGAATAATATCTTTCCCTACAAAAGTTTTAGAGGCCACTTTTGTAATCATCATACTTCCATCACTCTTAAACACAATAATATCGTCAATATCTGCACAATCTGTAACGTATTCATCTTTACGCAATGATGTCCCAACAAAACCTTCTTCTCTGTTGACATATAATTTTGTGTTTCGCATCACCACCTTTGTTGCTACGATATCATCAAAAATTCTGATTTCTGTTTTACGTTCTTTCCCTTTTCCGTAGGTAGTTTTTAAGCGTTTGAAAAAATTGATTGCAAACTCAATAAGGTTTGCCAAGTATTTTTTCACTTCTTCAATTTTATCTTCTAAACTTTCAATATGTTGTTTTGCTTTTTCAATATCAAATTTCGAAATTTTCTTAATTCGAATCTCTGTCAATCGAACAATATCTTCTTCGGTAATGGCTCTTTTTAGATGCTTGATATGTGGTTGCAACCCTTTATCAATAGCGGCGATAACGCCAACCCAAGTTTCTTCTTCTTCAATATCACGATAGATTCTATTTTCAATAAAAATACGCTCCAAAGAAGCAAAATGCCATTGCTCTTCTAATTCATTTAATTGAATCTCTAACTCAAGCTTTAACAACTCAACCGTATTATCGGTTGATTTTTGCAAAACCTCATGAACACCAATAAATACTGGTTTATTATCTTCAATAACACAACACAAAGGTGAAATGGAATTTTCACAATTTGTAAAAGCAAATAAGGCATCTATCGTTTTATCTGGAGAAATCCCTGGAGGTAAATGCACTAATATTTCTACATTGGCAGCAGTATTATCTTCAATCTTTTTAATTTTAATCTTGCCTTTATCATTCGCTTTTAAAACGCTATCAATAAGAGAAGTGGTGGTGGTTCCAAACGGAATTTCCGTAATCACTAAGGTTTTCTTATCCTGTTGAGATATTTTTGCACGTACACGAACCTTTCCTCCACGTTTCCCTTCATTATAATTGGTAAAGTCTGCAACGCCACCTGTTAAGAAATCAGGAACAACTTTAAAGCTACGACCTTTTAAATGCTTGATAGAAGCATCAATCAATTCATTAAAATTGTGTGGTAATATTTTGGTTGATAAACCAACAGCAATTCCTTCCCCACCTTGCGCTAGCAACATCGGGAATTTTACAGGAAGGTTTATAGGTTCTTTTCTACGTCCATCATACGAAGATTGCCATTCGGTAGTCTTTGCATTAAAAACAACATCTAAGGCAAATTTAGAAAGTCGCGCTTCAATATATCTTGAAGCTGCAGCGCGATCACCAGTTAAAGTATTCCCCCAGTTCCCTTGCATATCAATCAGCAATTCTTTCTGACCGATTTGCACCATCGCGTCTCCAATAGAAGCATCTCCATGTGGATGATACTGCATGGTATGACCAACAATATTCGCTACCTTATTGTAACGTCCATCATCTAAATCTTTCATCGAATGCATAATACGACGTTGCACAGGTTTAAATCCATCGTCGATTGCAGGAACTGCTCTTTCTAAAATTACATATGAAGCATAATCTAAAAACCACTCCTTGTACATTCCTGTAACTTTGGTAATGGTTTCGACCGGATCGGTCTGATGATTTATTTCCTCTTCGTGTTCGTAGTCGTTGTTTTCTTCACTCATACTTCTTCATCAATTATATCCAATTCAACCTTCAAATTCTCAATGATGAATTTTTGTCTATCTGGTGTATTTTTCCCCATATAGAACGACAGCATTGATTCTACCGGCACTTCTTTATCTAGCATCACAGGATCTAAACGAATGTCATTTCCAATAAAATGGACAAATTCGTTTGGTGAAATCTCTCCCAATCCTTTAAATCGAGTAATCTCTGGTTTCCCTCTTAATTTCCCGATAGCCTCTTTCTTTTCTTCTTCAGAATAACAGTAATACGTATCTTTTTTATTTCGAACTCGAAACAAAGGGGTTTCTAATATATACAAATGCCCTTCTTTAATCACTTCAGGGAAAAATTGTAAAAAGAACGTAATCAATAACAAACGAATGTGCATTCCATCTACATCGGCATCCGTTGCAATTACAATATTGTTATAGCGCAAGCCTTCTAAACCATCTTCAATATTTAAGGCTGCTTGTAATAAATTGAATTCCTCATTTTCATACACTATCTTCTTAGACAACCCATATGAATTCAACGGTTTTCCTTTTAAACTAAATACTGCCTGGGTGTTTACATTTCTAGATTTGGTAATTGAACCAGAAGCTGAATCTCCCTCGGTAATAAACAAAGTGGTATCTAAATACCCTTCTTTCTTTACATCTGATAAATGGATTCTACAGTCACGTAGCTTCTTATTATGCAAACTTGCTTTTTTAGCTCTGTCTTTGGCCAATTTTCGAATTCCAGATAATTCTTTACGTTCACGCTCTGCTTGCAATATTTTACGCTGAATTGCTTCAGCAGCATCCGTATTTTTATGTAAGTAGTTATCTAACTGTGTTTTTACAAAATCGTTGATAAACGTTCTAACAGTTGGCAAACCACCTCCCATTTCTGTTGAACCTAATTTTGTTTTTGTTTGACTTTCAAAAACAGGCTCCATCACTTTTATGGCTATGGCTGAAATAATCGACTTACGAATATCTGACGACTCATACGTCTTACCAAAGTATTCACGGATTGTTTTTACAATAGCTTCTCGATACGCTGCTTGATGCGTCCCTCCTTGGGTGGTATGCTGTCCGTTTACAAACGAATGGTATTCTTCTGAGTATTGTGTTTTACTATGCGTAATTGCTATTTCAATATCCTCTTCTTTCAGATGGATAATCGGATATAATAAATCTGTAGCTGATGTGTTTTCTTGCAATAAATCTTTTAAGCCATGTTCAGAAAAGAATTTTTCACCATTAAAAACGATGGTTAACCCTGTGTTTAAATACACATAGTTTTTTAACATCTTCGCTACATATTCATTTCTGTATTTATATTTTCCAAAAATGCTTTCGTCTGGAATAAACTGAACCTTTGTTCCTTTTCGCAAGGATGATTCATGTGGGTTTTCTACCTCAATTAAATTTCCTTGATTAAATTCTGCCCATGATGTTTTATTGTCTCTTATAGATTGTACTTTAAAATAACCTGATAATGCATTCACCGCTTTGGTACCAACTCCGTTTAATCCAACAGATTTTTTAAACGCTTTAGAGTCATACTTTCCTCCAGTATTCATTTTTGACACCACATCTACCACTTTTCCAAGCGGAATTCCACGGCCGTAATCACGAACTGTTACTTGTTTATCTCTAATAGATATTTCGATGGTTTTACCAGCACCCATCACATATTCATCTATCGAGTTATCTAACACTTCCTTTAACAAAATATAAATTCCGTCATCTGGAGAAGAACCATCTCCCAACTTACCAATATACATTCCTGGACGCATACGAATATGCTCTTTCCAATCAAGAGATCGAATATTGTCTTCGGTATATTTTGTTTCTTGTGCCATAAATTGAGAAGATTGAATGCCTTGCTAAAATAGCATTTACAAGTAAAAAATGAAATGCTCTGGCAAATTAGTTATTAACAGAGTTTCAACTTTTTTATTTTTTATTTTTTCGCAACAAAAGCAACTCCTAAAATAACAATTATAGAGCCAAATATTTGCAATCCCGAAACAGTTTCATTTAAAAAGATATATGCCAAAATTATGGTAGAAATTGGCCCAATACTTCCTATAATTGAAAATCTAGAAGCTCCCATTTTTTTAATTGCTAATGAAACCAAGAATGAAGGAATTAAGGTAGAAACAAATGCCATTAACGCACCTAACAAATACACCTCTCTTGGATAGTGAACAAGAGATAATCGGTCAGTAATTAAATAATGAACCACAACACAAATGGTTGACACAACCATTGCATAAGACGTAAAAAGCACTACACCAAACTTAGGAATCAACCACCCACTTCCTACTAAATAAGAAGCATACGCTAAAGCACTTAAGAAAACTAGAAAAACACCCAAATACAACTTACTTCCAGATAATTCAATATCATTCCAAAAAGCAATTACAACACCTATATATGTAATAAAAATAGCTACAAGCTGCTTCTTTTGTAGTGTCTTTTTTAAAAAAACTCTAGAAATAAGAAGCACTAAGGTTGGATACACAAATAAAATAATTCTTTCCAAGCCAGCTTCTATATATTGAAGTCCTAAAAAATCAAAATAACTGGCAAGGTAGTAGCCAATAAACCCAAAAAAGAGCAACCATAGATACTCTGATTTTTTAATTATTTCTTTCTGTTTCGGTTTATAATAAAAAATGAATGCTATATACACGGGCAAAGAGAATCCTAGCCTAAACAATAATAAATGGATAGAACTTACTTGGTATTGGTAGGCCAACTTAACCATTACAGCTTTTGCTGAGAACAGCACAATTCCAACAATAGCTATAAATACTCCTGATTTTATAAAATTAAAAAAACGCATGCTCAAATGTAAAGAGTATGCGTTTTAAAAAAAGATAGTTCAATCTTAAATTACGATGTCCAAAGTAAATTAAACATTAAATCTAAAATTCATCATATCTCCATCTTGAACGATGTATTCTTTTCCTTCTACAGATAGTTTCCCTGCTTCTTTTACTTTCGCTTCTGTACCTAAAGCAACATAATCGTTGTATTTAATTACTTCTGCCCTAATAAACCCTTTTTCAAAATCTGTATGAATTACACCGGCTGCTTGTGGCGCTGTATCTCCAACATTAATTGTCCAAGCTCTAACTTCTTTTACACCTGCTGTAAAATAGGTTTGTAATTTTAATAATTTATATGCTGATCTTATTAGTTTTGAAGCTCCAGGCTCTGACAAACCTAGATCTTCTAAAAATAATTGACGCTCTTCATAATCATCCAATTCATTAATATCCGCTTCTGTTCCTACTGCTAAAATGATAATTTCAGCATCTTCATTCATAATTGCTTCTTTTACTTTATCAACATATGCATTTCCTGAAACAGCCGATTTATCATCAACATTACAAACATACAATACTGGCTTTACAGTAATCAACTGTAATGTTTCTACAATCACTTCTTCTTTTTCTGTAAACTCAATAGTTCTTACTGACTCTCCTTTTAATAAGGTTTCTTGGGTTTTCAGTAATACTGCCAACTCAGCTTGCGCTTCTTTGTTTCCAGTTTTCGCATTACGTTTTACTTTTTCTAATTTTTTTTCTACAGCTTCTAAATCTTTTAACTGCAGCTCAATATCAATTATTTCTTTATCTCTTATAGGATCAATTGTAGTTTCTACATGAATAATATTGTCGTTATCAAAACAACGCAATACATGAATAATGGCATCTGTTTCTCTAATATTTGCCAAGAATTGATTTCCCAATCCTTCTCCTTTACTTGCTCCTTTAACCAATCCAGCAATATCTACAATCTCTACAGTAGCAGGCTGTACTCTTTCTGGGTTTACCAACTCTTCTAATTTCTCTAATCTCTCATCTGGCACATTTACCACTCCAATATTTGGCTCTATTGTACAAAAAGGAAAGTTACAATTAAATAAAGTTGATTTTCCTACGTTTGGTAATCCTACAATTCCAGCTTTCATCTGATCTTTTTATTGATTTTTTGCGAGTGCAAATATAGTATTTTGATTTAAAAAAAACACTAGATTATACACACAATAAACACTACTAATTTTAACAAAAAAATAACATTTATATATTTTTTATTACTTTTAAAAAAAATTAACACCTTTTTGAATGAAAAACTTATCTGATGAATATGTATGGAAAGCACTTAAAGAAGGTGATTTAAACGCTTTTTCTATTCTGTATAAGGCGTATTACCCTAGATTATATAATTATGGTTTAAAAATCTCTAGAAAGATCCCTTTAACCGAAGACACCTTGCAAGACTTTTTCTTATATGTATACGAGCACAGAGAAAACCTTAGTGACCTCGATTCAATCGCTCCATATTTATTTTCATCTTATAGAAGACATTTGATAAAAGCCTTGAAAAAAAAATCTAAAATCGTTTCCTTTGATGAAATGGATGTCAAAATTATTGATATTCAATTTACACCTGAAGAAATAATGACACATCAAGAAAGCGAAACTTTCAAGAACAAAAACATTACTATTGTACTCAACAAGCTTCCTAAGCGACAAAAAGAAGCGATTTATTTAAAATATTACTCTGGATTAAACACAAGTGATATTGCCAATATAATGGATGTAAATTATCAGAGCGCTGCAAACACAATACATAAAGCCATAAAAAATTTAAGGGAAGAAGTTTCTATACTTCAATTATTAAATTCTTAATTTCGCAAACTATTAAGAGTATATTTTATTCTGAATATGCTTATTAATAGTAGAGTAATAGAAAAAATCCCAAAAACACTGAATTACTTAACAAATAATGGCTAAAAAAAATTACAACACTATTGAAGACTTTCTTATAGACGAGTCTTTTAACAACTGGGTAAAAGCGAATAGACTTACCGATGTTGATTTCTGGGAAGAATGGATAGCATACAACCCACATAAAAAAGAGTTAGTATATGAAGCGAAAGACATTATATTGGGAATTCAATTTACACATATTGAACCTAGCAAAGAAAAGGTAGATACAACATGGTCTTTACTAGAAAATAAAATTAAAGCTAATAATTTAGAAAAATCACAAAAGAAATCCCCCAATTATTTCAAACTCGTTGGTTTTGCTGCATCAATTTTATTATTAGTTTCTGTTGGGCTCTACACATTTAATAAATCTCCAGAAAAAATATCTTATAAAACTGCTTACGGAGAGGTACTAAATTTAAAATTACTGGATGGCAGTTTGGTCACATTAAATTCAAACTCTTCAATATACTATTATGAAAACAACAACCGTAAAGTTTGGCTTACAGGTGAAGCTTTTTTTGAAGTAGATAAAAAAACAACTACAAATGCAAAATTTTGGGTGATCACTGATGATTTAAATGTTGAAGTGTATGGGACATCTTTTAATGTAGACACAAAACATCAAAAAACAGCAGTATTTTTAGAAGAAGGGAATGTTTGGCTAGAACTTAAAAATGGAAATACTCAAAAAATGATTCCTGGAAATTTCATTTCGTATTCTTCGGTAGATAATTTAATCATTGAACAAAAGGAAAAAGTAGCATCAAGATTTAAAACATCTTGGAAAGACGGTTCTATTATTTTTGAAAAACTACCACTTGTAGAAGCGATACAAAAAATTGAAGACACCTATGGATTAACCGCTAAATTTAAAGACGAAGCTTGTAAAACAAAATTAATTACTGGTGGAATTCCAATTACAAACTTAAGTATTTGTTTAAAAGCAATTGAGAAATCTGCAAATGTGAAGATTACAAAATTAAAGAACCAGCTTATTATTCAAAAAAAATAATTTCGTTATATTTACGAAACTCTATTTCTAAATGCTACAAAAAAAATTAATAATCAATCTTTTATTAATTTGTAGTGCGTTTATTTTTTGCAACACAATAACTGCTCAAGAAAATTCTTCTACGAAAATCCTTTTCACCTCTTTACTTGACTCTTTAAGTAAAAAACACAATGTATTCTTTACTTATAACTCAAAATATTTTGAAAAAATACAAGTAGACATAAACCTACTAAAGGGTGAATCACTAAAAAAAACGCTACAACTACTAGAAAAAGACACCTCTTTCTATTTTGATGACCTTGGTAACAATTATTATGTAATTTACATCAAAACCCCTTCTGTAAAAAAAACAAAAACAATTGCTTTAACTACCAACTCACTACAAAAAGGAATACAATTAGACGAAGTAGTTATTACTGGTAACAGAACAAAACCTCGAACGGTATTAGACTCACCTATTCCAATTGACAATATTGATGTTGAAGAATTAAAAAATAGCGGAAAAAGAACATTAGATAAAATGCTTACCTATAAAGTACCTTCTTTTAACTCACAAAACCAAGCTATTTCGGATGCTACAGCGCATTTTGACCCTGCAGACTTAAGGGGGTTAGGGCCAAGTAGAATTTTGGTTTTGATAAATGGTAAGCGAAAAAATCAAAGCGCTCAAGTATACCTAAATCGTACTCCAGGAAAAGGCGAAGTTGGTGTAGACTTAAAAAGTATTCCCGTAGCGGCAATTGCAAGAGTAGAGATTTTACGTGATGGTGCCTCTGCACAATACGGCTCTGATGCCATTGCTGGTGTAATCAACTTTATATTAAAAAAGGATGTTGAATTTTCCACGTTCAATTCTAATGTTGGTATTACCTCACAAAATGACGGATTTAATCTTTCTTCTGATTTTAATACTACTTTTAGTTTTGGAAAAGATGGGTATATTAATCTTACACTAGAGTATTACAAACAAAAATTAACAAATAGAGCAGGAACTCCTGGAGTTTCTGATCTGCCAACAAATCCATTAGCTAATTGGACGGCATGGGCACAAACAAATCCTGGTTTAGGAATGAGTGTTGGGCAACCAGATATAGAAAAGAAAAATATATTTGTGAATATGGAGCATTCTATTGGAAAGAATGCAACGCTATATTCTTTTCATGGATATACATCAAGAACTGGTAAAAGTTTTGCTTTTTATCGAGCCCCGTATTGGAGACAATCTGAAGTTGGTGACCTTGGTTTTTTAACTAGGCCAGAAGATTTTACAGGATATTTACCTTCTTTTGAGTCAAAAATTAACGACCACATTAATGTTCTCGGAATCAAACTTCCAATGAATAACAATTGGCAAGCAGATGCTAGTATTACGTATGGAGCTAATGATATTCTATACACAGTAAACAACTCTATTAATAAAGATTATTTAAAAGATCACGGAACATCTCCTACCTCCTTTACGCCTGGTGGATACAAACTAAACAATACTATTGCTAATTTTGATGTCACAGGAATTCTTTCTAAACAAATAAGTTTGGCATTAGGAATAGAATATAAAATAGAAAGTTTTGAAGCCATAGAAGGAGATCCTTTGTCATATTACAAAAGTGGGTCCGACTCTTTTTCAGGAATTAAACCAAATGAAGCTGGTAATTGGTCAAGAAATAATATAGCTGGGTATACGCAATTAGATTATGATATAAATGATGTTTTCTTGATTGGTATTGCTGGTCGTTATGAAAAATTCTCTGGCTTTGGAAGTAATTTTTCTTGGAAAATAAACAGCAGGTATAAATTGAGTAATAATGGAGTAATAAGAGGCTCATATAGTACTGGATTTAGAGCACCCACGCTGCACCAAAGACATGTAACTAGTAGTCAATACATCCATGCTACCAATTCCCCTACTCCTACGCTGCAAAGAACGTTGTCTAACAATAATACTGCTGTAAAAGACCTAGGGGTACCTAGTCTATTTGCAGAAACTTCAAGAAATTTATCAGCAGGTTTAACCTACAAAGTGAATACCAATTTTTCTGCTTCCATTGATTTTTATAATATTAAAGTAAACGACCGAGTATTGTTTTCTTCTCAAATTGGATACAAAAATGGCTCTTCAACGAATATAACAAACCCTGTAGAGCAAATCTTAAAAGACAACAATGTTGCTGCTGTTCAATTTTTCATTAATGCTGGTGATACAAAAACTACTGGAGTTGATGTTGTGGTTAACTACAGAAATATCAAGGTGTATAACAACAATAAACTTTCTATTAATTTTGCTGCTAATTTTAATAAGACCACCATAAACACAATAACAACGCCAAAAGTCTTAGCAAACGCTGGTTATACTATTTTTGATAGACAGGAACAAGGATTGATTACAAATTCTAGACCAAAATCTAAAGTTATTTTAGGATTAAACTATAGTACTAAAAAATGGAATTTATCCTTGAATAACACTCGTTTTGGAAAAGTGACTATTACTGCTCCACAATTTGGAGGTGTTGATCAAGAATTATCCTCTAAAATTGCAACCGATGTTGGATTCTTTTACAAATTAACAGATAGAATTTCTTTAAACGCAAATATTAATAACATGTTTAATGTGTACCCAACTAAAACATTAAAATCTACAAACACCACAGAAGCAGGAAACCGGTTCGTCTACTCGTCTGAAGTACAACAGCTTGGGCAACTCGGAACTAATTTTAGTATTGGTTTAAATTATCAATTTTAATGAAAAAAAATTAATGCAGTCTTTACTCTAGAAAAAAACACGAAAAAGGAGGGTATAAAATCATAACTATATACTTATTAATAATAAATCACAGATATTCCTGTATATAATACATAAACAATACATGAAAGCTGATGATTCAATATTAACTAAAACATATATTTATGAAAAGAATTACACTCTTATTATGTGCTATTTTCAGCATCAGTCTCACATTTTCTCAAAATACTGTGACTGGAACTGTTACCGATACAAATAAAGAAGTATTGCCTGGAGCAAACATTGTAGAAAAAGGGACCAATAATGGTACTTCTACTGACTTTAATGGTAAATTTTCTTTAACAGTAAAAGACGGAGCTACTCTAGTAATTAGTTTTGCTGGTTATGAAACACAAGAAGTTGCTGTAAACGGAAAAACTAATTTAACAATTACGCTATCCGAAGGATTACAACTAGATGAAATTGTAATTACTGGTAACAGGATAAAACCTAGAACAATATTAGATTCGCCTGTGCCAATTGACAATATTGATGTTACAGAATTACAAAAAAGTGGTAAAAACACACTTGACAGAATGTTAACTTTTAAAGTTCCTTCTTTCAATTCACAAAATCAAGCAATTTCTGATGCAACTGCGCATTACGATCCAGCAGATTTAAGAGGATTAGGACCAAGTAGAACTTTAGTACTTGTAAATGGAAAAAGAAAGAATCAAAGTGCTCAAGTATACTTAAATAGAACTCCTGGAAAAGGAGAAGTTGGTGTAGATTTAAAAAGTATACCTACTGCAGCTATTGAAAGAGTTGAGATATTAAGAGATGGAGCTTCAGCAATTTATGGTTCTGATGCCATTGCTGGTGTAATGAATATTATCTTAAAAAAGAATGTACAATATTCTACTTTTACTACTAAGGCTGGGATAACTTCAGAACGAGATGGTTTTAACCTTTCTTCTGATTTTAATACAGCTTTTAACTTTGGAGATGGTGGTTTTGTGAACATAACATTAGGGTATTATAACCAACAAACAACTAATAGAGCTGGTATAGCATCTGATGTTGGAGGTACTCCAAGAGATGCAGCTTGGTTAGCAGCTAATCCAAGAGCAGGTATGACAGTTGGTCAACCAGCGATGGAAAAGAAAGATCTTTTTGTAAACTTAGAGCATCCTATAGGAGATAAATCAACGCTATATTCTTTTCATGGATACACAACCAGAGATGGTCAAAGTTTTGCATATTATAGAGCTCCATATTGGAGAAATGACGTAGCAAATGCAAATTTTATAACAAGAGATCCTGATGATTTCATTGGATACCAACCAACTTTTGAAACTAAAATTAATGATTATATTAGTTCTTTAGGTATTAAATTTCCAATTGCGGAAGGATGGAATGCTGATGCAAGTGTTACCTACGGATCTAATGACGTAGATGTAACAGTAAACAACTCTGTAAATAGAGATTATTTAGCAGATCATAATACTTCTCCAAGATCATTTAACCCTGGAGGGTATAGATTTACCAATGTTGTAGGGAATTTTGATGTGAATACTCAATTTTCTGAACAAGTAGGTTTTGCTTTTGGTTTTGAATATAAAAAAGAAAGTTTTAGTGCAATAGAAGGAAACCCATTATCTTATTATGGTGCTGGTTCTGATTCATTTGCAGGTATTAAACCAGCGGAAGCAGGAACTTGGTCTAGAAGAAATTTCGCGGTATATTCTCAACTTGAATTTGACATCAACAAAGATTTCTTACTAGGAGTTGCAGGAAGATATGAAGACTACACAGATGCTGGTTCGAATTTTTCTTGGAAAGTTAATGGACGTTATAAATTAGGTGACAAAGGAGCTTTTAGAGCATCATATAGTACTGGATTTAGAGCACCAACTTTACACCAATCTCATATTACATTAAGTCAGTATATTATTGTAGCTGGTTCTTCAGAACCTTTATTACAAGGGACATTAGCAAATAATAACCCTGCAGTACAGGCATTAGGAGTTCCAACTTTAACACATGAAACTTCTAAAAACATAGCTGCTGGTTTAACTTATAAATTTGATAGGAACTTTTCTGCATCTGTAGATTTTTACCAAATAAAAGTTGATGATAGAGTATTATTCTCTTCACAAATTGGTTCAGATAGTGACGCAAGCACAACAAACCCTGTAGAGCAAATTCTTCAAGACAACAATGTTGTTGCGGTACAAGTGTTTATTAATGCTGGTGATACAAAAACAACAGGAACTGATATCGTTTTAAACTATAGAAATATTGATGTAGGTGAAAACGGAAAACTTCATGCTAGTTTTGCAGCAAATTTTAATACAACTACAATTGCTGCCATTAATACTCCGCAAATAATCGCGAATGCAGGATACAATATTTTTGATAGACAAGAGCAAGGGTTAATCATCAATTCTAGACCAAAATCTAAAATGATTTTGGGCTTAAATTATGTATCTGATAAATGGGATATCTCTTTTAACAATACCCGTTTTGGTGAAGTAACAATTACAGCTCCAGAATCTGGTGGTACAGATCAAGATTTATCTTCTAAGATTGCTACTGACTTTGGTTTTGGATATAGCTTAACAGATAAGATTACATTTAATGCAAACATCAATAATATTTTTGATGTGTATCCAGATGTAACAAAAACTTCTACAAACACATCTCAAGCGGGATCAAGGTTTAAATACTCATCAGAGGTACAACAACTAGGTCAACTAGGTACTAATTTTAGCATAGGATTGAATTATCAATTTTAATTATTTGAATTAATTATATATAGAAAAAGCCCAAATCTTACTAGATTTGGGCTTTTGATTTTTTATATAAATAACACTACTCGTTATGCATAAAACTTTGCTTTGCTAACAATTCTTCTTCTGTTTCAACAACATCTTCATCTGGCACACAACAATCTACTGGGCAAACAGCCGCACATTGTGGTTCATCATGAAAACCTTTACACTCCGTACACTTATCTGCTACAATAAAGTAAATCTCATCAGAAACAGGTTCTTGATCTTCATCTGCATTTGCAGATTTACCATTCGGTAAAATCACATTCCCTGTCAAATCCGTACCATCAGAATACTTCCAATCATCTGCTCCTTCATAGATCGCTGTATTTGGACATTCTGGCTCACATGCGCCACAATTTATACATTCATCTGTAATAATAATTGCCATAGTTTTTCTGTTTCAGTTTACGTACCTTTGCGGTGCAAAAATAAGTCCAATATAATTCACATCCAAAAGAAATATAAATAATGCAACAACGAATTGATGCTTTTGTTAAGTTAGGTAGTTTTTTGAGTCAGTTTTCTCAATCAGGAATTGAAAAAAAAGAACATATTGAATTCAATGATTTGTTTTTTGATGGATTTAAACATCAGATTAAAATTGCCCAAGAAAACAATTCTTGGTTTACCAAAGATAATATTTTATTTTCTCTTGAAAGCTGGTCAAAAGCATTGACTAATGAGAACATTTCTACATGGATAGAAAATCAAAAATTCAGCTCAAAAAACAGCACAGTAGCGATTATAATGGCTGGAAATATTCCATTGGTTGGTTTTCATGACTTTTTAGCTGTTTTAATATCAGGGCATTCGGTACTTGTTAAACAATCTTCTAACGATAAAAATTTATTGCCTTTTTTATCTAAATATTTAGAATATGTAGAACCATCTATAAAAGGATCGATTCAGTTTACAGAAGAAAAATTAGAGAATTTTGATGCTATTATTGCTACAGGAAGCAATAATACTTCTCGTTATTTTGAATATTACTTTAAAGGAAAACCAAATATTATTAGAAAGAATAGAAATTCTGTTGCGGTAATTACAGGAAATGAAACTGACAATGAAATGAGCCAGTTAAGCAACGATGTTTTTCAATATTTTGGTTTAGGGTGTAGAAGTGTTTCTAAATTATTTGTTCCTAACGGCTATAATTTCGATGCCTTTTTTAATGGAATGTATAGCAAGAAGGACTTTATTAATAATGCCAAATACGCAAATAACTACGATTATAATAAAGCCGTATATTTAATGAGTGAATTTGATTTACTTGAGAATGGGTTTTTAATGATCAAAGAAGATGAAAGTTATGCTTCTCCAATTGCTACCATCTTTTACGAATACTATTCAGATAGCAATCAATTAAAAGAAAAACTAGCCGTGGATGCAGATAAGATTCAATGTGTTGTTTCTAAAGGCTTTGATGCATCAGAAATTAAGTTTGGTCAAACACAACACCCACAACTTTGGGATTATGCAGACGGGGTTAACACCTTAGATTTTTTAGCAAATATTTAAAATAAATATACAGTAAAAAATAGCATCTTTGTTATCCCAAAACAACAATACAAATTAATAGATTATGAAAAAACATAACTTTAGTGCTGGCCCTTGTATTTTACCAGACGAAGTATTAAAAAAAGCTTCTGAAGCTGTTCTTAATTTTAACAATGACAATCTTTCTTTATTAGAAATTTCGCACAGAAGTAGCTCTTTTGTTGGGGTACTAGAAAAAGCAAAAAGCCTAGTTTTAGAATTATTGAGTTTAGAAAATAAAGGCTATGAAGTATTGTTTTTACAAGGTGGAGCTAGCACGCAGTTTTTAATGACTGCATATAATTTATTAGATAAAAAAGCGGCCTATTTAAATACAGGAACTTGGGCAGATAAAGCAATAAAAGAAGCGAAGTTATTTGGAGATTTAAACGAAGTAGCCTCTTCTAAGGACAAAAACTACACGTACATTCCGAAAGGATATGAGATTCCAAAAGACGCAGACTATTTTCACTGTACAAGTAACAACACCATTTTTGGAACACAGATGAAAAGTTTTCCTGAATTTGAGGGTGTTACAGTTTGTGACATGAGTTCTGATATCTTTTCTCGCCAATTAGATTTCTCTAAATTTGATTTGATCTATGCCGGTGCACAAAAAAACATGGGTCCAGCCGGAACGACATTAATCGTACTCAAAAAAGACATTTTAGGAAAAGTTGACCGAGTAATACCATCAATGTTAAATTACAAAACACATATAGATAAAGACAGTATGTTTAATACCCCTTCTGTTTTTGCAATATATGTTTCAATGTTAACATTACAATGGTTAAAAGATTTAGGCGGAATACCATTTATAGAAAAAGTAAACGAAAAGAAATCGACTCTTTTATATAGTGAGATTGATAGAAATCCATTATTTGAAGGTGTTGTAGCAAAAGAAGATAGAAGTGCTATGAATGCTACTTTTACATTAACAGATGAGCGTTACAAAGACACCTTCGAGACCATGTGTTTAGAAGCTGGAATTAATGGAATTAATGGACACAGAAGTGTTGGTGGCTATAGAGCAAGCATGTATAATGCACTGCCTTTATATAGCGTACAAGTACTTGTAGATGTAATGCAAAATTTAGAAAAAATTAAAAAATAACATAGTAGGACAGTGGCTAAGTATTAAAGGATTTCACTTTAACACTATACAAATCAGCTCCTCAGAAACTCATAAAAAAATGAAAGTATTAGCAAACGACGGAATTTCACAAAGTGGAATTGCTATTTTAGAGAAAAATGGTTTTGAAGTTATTACAACAAAAGTTGCTCAAAATCAATTAGAAAATTATATCAATGAAAATTCAATTGATGCCATTTTAGTACGAAGTTCAACGCAAGTTCGTCAAGAATTAATTGAAGCATGTCCAAGTATAAAATTAATTGGTCGTGGTGGCGTAGGCATGGATAATATTGATGTAGATTATGCTATCGATAATGGTTTGCATGTAATCAATACTCCAAATGCATCTTCTAGTTCTGTTGCAGAATTGGTTTTTGCACATTTATTTGGAATGGTTCGCTTTTTACATCAATTAAATAGAGAAATGCCATTAGAAGGTGACACTCGTTTTAAAGATTTAAAGAAAAATTTTGGTAACGGAACTGAGCTTAGAGGAAAAACATTAGGAATTGTTGGTGTTGGAAGAATAGGAAAAGAAGTTGCTAAAATTGCTTTAGGGATTGGAATGAAAGTAATTGCTACAGACGCATTTGTTGGCAATGCAACCATTAATGTTCCTTTTTACAATGGACAATCTATAGACATAGAAGTTGAAACAGAACCTATCTCTGAAGTTTTAAAACATGCTGACTTTATTACCTTGCATATTCCTAATCAGGATGATTATATTATTGGTGATGATCAATTTAACTCTATGAAAGATGGAGTTGGAATTATAAACGCTGCTCGAGGTGGTCTTATTGATGAAGTGGCTTTAGTAAAAGCTATTGAAACAGGTAAAGTTAAATATGCTGGTTTAGATGTTTTTGAAAAAGAACCAACTCCAGAAATACAGATATTAATGAATCCTGATATTTCTTTAACGCCACATATTGGTGCTGCGACGATAGAAGCTCAAGATAGAATTGGTAAAGAATTGGCAGAACAGATTGTAAACTTACTTTCATAAGAAGTAAAATGGCAATTGTAAAACCTTTTAAAGCAGTTAGAGCTACAAGAGATAAAGTTGCGTTGGTTTCTACAAAATCGCGCGAAATTTATACTCCAGATATGTTAAATGCAAAGCTTGCATTTAATCCATATACATTTTTGCATGTAATAAATCCAGGGTACAAATACCACAAGCAAGATGTAAGTGGGGATTTGCGTTTTAAATTAGTGCACAATCGGTATTTAGAATTTAAAGAGGATAACATTTTTACACAAGATGAAACTCCAGCTTTTTATATCTACCAGAAAATAACGCCTACAAATTCTTTTTGCGGAATAATTTCTGCTACCTCAGTAGATGATTATCATAATAACGTAATCAAAAAACATGAAGGCACTCTTAAACAACGAGAGTTACTCTTTGAAAACTATTTAAAAAACACTGGTTTTAATGCTGAGCCAGTGCTACTTACCTATCCAGATAATGATGTAATTACAAACGTCATCAAAAAATATCAAAAGACGAGAGCTGAATTTGAATTCTCTACTTCTGACAAAAATTGTCACTTACTTTGGGTAGTAAATAAAGAACAAGATATTGAATTAATTACCAATACTTTTAAAGAAATTAACACCCTATATATTGCTGATGGACATCATCGATCTACTTCGTCATGTTTGTTAGCGCAAAGTTTGGCTAAAGAAAACCCAACGCATACAGGTACTGAAAATTATAACTTTTTCATGAGTTATTTATTAGCAGAAAGTCAATTGAGTATTTACGAATTTAATCGGTTTATCAAAGACTTAAATGGTTTTACTCCAGATGAGTTTTTAATTGAATTAGATACCTTTTTCCGAATTGAAAATCGTGGGCAAGAGTTGTACAGACCAAGTAAAAAAAATCATTTTAGCATGTATTTGAATGGTGAGTTTTATTCTTTGTATTTACGTAAGAAGATTTATGAATTTACGGATGCATTAAGTAAATTAGACGCAGAAATTTTATATCAGACCATTTTAAAACCTATTTTAGGTATTAAGGACATTAGAAATGATTCTAAAATCAAGTATTCTCAAAATAAATCTGATAGTTTAGAATTAAAAACAAAAGTTGATACCGGTGATTTTAAAGTTTCTTTTGGAATGCGACCAACAACAATTAATGAATTAAAAGACATTGTTGATGCTGGACTTTTAATGCCTCCAAAAACAACCTATATAGAACCAAAATTAAGAAGCGCGATAACTATTTACGAGTTTTAATTATGATTGCAGAAAATCTACGTCACATAAAAAATAGCATTCCTAAGAATGTAACTTTAGTTGCTGTTTCTAAAACAAAACCAAATGGCGCGATTTTAGATGCCTATACTGCTGGTCAACGAATTTTTGGAGAGAATAAAATTCAAGAAATGGTTGCTAAGTATGATGAATTGCCAAAAGATATTCAATGGCATATGATTGGTCATTTACAACGTAATAAGGTAAAATACATGGCACACTTTGTGAATTTAATTCATGGTGTTGACAGTTATAAAACCTTAAAAGAAATAAACAAACAAGCAAAAAAACACCATAGAGTTATTCACTGTTTGTTACAAGCAAGAATAGCCAAAGAAGAAACAAAGTTTGGTTTATCATTTACTGATATTGATCAAATTATTTCTGGTGAAGAGCTATCAGAATTAAAAAACATAAAAATTATTGGGTTAATGGGAATGGCAACGTTTACAGAAAACCAAGAACAATTAAAAGAAGAGTTTTCTTCTTTAAAAGTATTTTTCGATGAATTAAAGATACATAATCCGTCACTTAAAACACTATCTATGGGTATGAGTGGAGATTATCAATTAGCAATTGCAAACGGAAGTACAATGGTTAGAGTTGGTAGTGCCATTTTTGGTGCTCGGAATTATATTGTGTAATTTTACACAAAAAGCAAAAAAAAAGAAGAAATTTGTACGCAATTTTAGATATTGAAACTACAGGTGGTAAATTTAATGAAGAAGGGGTTACAGAGATTGCAATCTACAAATTCGACGGTCACGAAATTATTGACCAATTTATTACACTTGTAAACCCAGAAAAAGAAATTCAGCCTTTTGTTGTTCAACTTACAGGAATCAACAATAAGATGCTACGAAATGCACCAAAGTTTCACGAAGTAGCAAAGCGAATTATAGAAATTACTACAGACTGTATTGTTGTTGCACACAATTCAAGTTTCGATTATAGGATTTTAAAAACAGAGTACAATCGTTTGGGCTATGAATACAAACGAGATACTTTATGTACAGTAGAATTGAGTCGTAAATTAATTCCAGATCAACCTTCTTATAGTCTTGGTAAATTATGTAAATCACTCGGAATACCAATGAGTGATAGACACAGAGCTTCTGGTGATGCGTTAGCTACCATTCAATTATTTAAATTATTATTAGACAAAGACGTAGATAAAACTATTATTAAAAGTACAGTTAAACACTTTGACTGTAAAAAAACTTCCGAAAAACTACTTGCCTTATTAGGTGATGTTCCTTCGATTATGGGCGTGTATTACTTGCATAGAGAAGATGGTCAGATTATTTTTATGGGTAAAGGAAATAATATCAAAAATGATATTAATAATCAATTCATAAAAACAACTAAAAGGGCCAAAGCAATTCAAGAGAAAACCTCTTCTATAACCTACGAACCTACTGGCAATGTGCTTCTTAATACATTAAAATTTTATTTAGAGCTAGAGGTCAATAATCCTAAATACAACTTAAGAAGTAAGAAAAAAATGCTTTTTAATAATTTCAATACTGATAACATGTTATTGATTGATAAAGGAAGAACCATTGATGAGCATTCTGTGATTTTAATAGAAAACAATGAGGTTCTTGGGTATTGCTTTACAAATTTGGCTTTTCAAGAAAATCATATAGACATTTTAAAATCGATGTTGACCCCTATTGAAAATAAATCCTTAGCAAAAACAATTATCAAAAATTACTTAAAATCTAAGAATGTTGCTAAGATAATTCGCTATTAGTCTATTATATTAATTGTTGTTTTATTTACAGCTATTACCTCAATAGCATATTCTTAGAAATAAATACCGCAGCACAGTTTTACTTGTAGTGCCTTTACTATCGAAAGTTTTTCGTTTAACAACACATGCCTTCTATTGTTTTAACGAAAAAAAAACAACATTCTTTAAACCCATATTATTAAGCAATGAAAATGAATTTTTAATAATTCTATCCTAAATTCATCAACATCCCATCAACAAGTATTACTTTAGAAAAAAAATAGCTCACGAAAATAGATTATTATGAAAAAAATTGCTGTACTCCTATTTATTTTATCGTTTACCTCTTATGGTCAGATTTCAAAATCAACTAAAATGGGGCAAACTACCTTGGAAGAATTACAAATGAAATTTTATGATAAAGATTCTTCTGCTGTTGCTGTAGTTTTATACGATCAAGCAAATTTATACACCTACGATAATAACTTAAATGGATTCAGAACTGATTATTACTTTCGGATTAAAATTTTAAAAAACGAAGGGCTAGATAAAGCTACTATTAGAATTCCTTTTTTTAACAATTCGCATCAAAACCAAGAAATAAAAAATATTAGTGCTACTACGTATAACATAGAAAATGGAAGTATCACTAAAAAACATGTATCAAAAAACAACATCAATACCATACAACTTAATACTAATAGGAAAGAGATCAATTTTGCATTTCCAAATGTGAAAATTGGTTCTGTTATTGAGTATTCTTATTCCAAATTAAACCCTTTTTTATTGGAAGTTTCTGATTGGTATTTTCAAGGTGACATTCCAAAAATAAAAAGCGAATACCATTCATCAATTGTAGGGAATTTCCAATACAATGCAAAGCTAAATGGGTATTTTAAGTTGTCAAAAAATAATCCTTCTGTACATAAACGTTGTGTTACTTTTACTGGAGATGGATATTCTAAACTCACTGGAGATTGTAATGTTTTAGATTTTGGTATGACCAATATTCCTGCATTTAAGAGAGAAAAGCACCTAACAAGTAGAGAGAATTATATTTCTAAAATATCATTTCAACTTGAATCTATTTATTATTCGAATGGGAAAAAAGATCAATTTACAAACACTTGGAAAGGCACAGATAGAAAATTAAAATCTGGCGTGTTTTTTGGTTCTGAAATTAAAAAATTAAGTTTTTTCAAAAAAAACATCCCTGAAGATATTTTAAACACCCAAGAAGATTTATCTAAGGCGAAGAATATTTATTATTATTTACAAAACCATTTTACAGATAACAGAAATGGATATAGTTTCCAAAAAATAAATACCAAGAAGGCTTTTGATGAAAAATCTGGAACCGTTGCAGATATAAATATGTCCCTTTATAATGCTTTAAAAGCCGCAAAGTTAGAAGCATTTATTGTATTGGCGTCTACAAGACAAAATGGAGAACCAACTAAATTATATCCAGTCATTAATGATTTTAACTACTTACTTGTTAAAACAACAATTAATGGAAAAGAGTACTTTTTAGATGCGAGTAAAAAGTATTTATCTTTTGGAATCACTCCATTTGCTACTCTTAACGGAGAAGCAAGAGTTATGGATTTTAAAAAAGGAAGTTACTGGCAACACATTGTTCCATCTATTAAAACATCTACAAATACATTAATTAATGTAAAAATTGAAGATAATGGAAACACAAATATCAGAGCTAGAATTGTTAAAAAAGGATATGATGCCTTAGTTCTTAAATCAAAATTAAACGCAACAAGTAAAAAAGAGTATGTCGATACTTACGAGTCTGAACATGATTTTACCATTAATGATTATAAAGAAAAAGGAGCTGAAAATAAAGAAGCATTAATTAGCCAAACTTTCGATATATCAAAAAACAATCTAGATACAGCATCAGACAGATTGTATTTGAATGTGTTTTTTTATGATAAGATTACTTCCAACCCTTTTAAATTAGAAAGTAGATTTTACCCGGTTAATTTTGGTTACAAAATTAAGAACAGCTTTAGAGCAAACATTAGTCTACCAGAAAGTTTTGTGGTTGCTAGTTTACCAGAAAGCAAAGCTTTTACACTTCCTAACAATGGTGGGAATTTTCTATTCAATTGTAAAAAAATTAGCAATAAGATTATAATAGTATTCAAGTATCAGCTACATAAAGTTGAATACACGAATGAAGAGTACTTTGCTTTAAAAGAATTCTTTAACCAAATAATAAAGTCTCAATCGACTTTAATTACTTTAGAACGTAAACAAATTTAGCATGATTAGGTTCAGTTAATAATCCTTTTAAACTTTTTTTAGTAAATTTATAGGAAATACAAAAAATGCGTATTGATTTCTGTATAACAATCCTCCAAGTTTGTACAGATAACTTAAACACTTACATCATGAAAAAGCTCTATTTCATCGCCTTTTTACTGTTTTTTACGACAGCTATTTTTGCGCAACAGTATACAACTGGTTTAGATTTTAGCAAAGATAAATATGAAGAAGTTACAGAAACAGTACCATTAGTTACTAGAAGTGTTACTGCTGTTCCTAAAAGTTTTAGTTTAAAATCGTATGCTCCAACACCAGGAAATCAAGGCAATCAACCTTCTTGTGTTGGTTGGGCAAGCGGGTATGGTGCAAGAACAATTGCCAATGCAATTAAAAATAATTGGAAATACAATTCAACAAAAATCAATCAAAATACCTTCTCTCCTGCTTTTGTCTATAACTTAATCAAGTTTAAAGGAGATGTGAACTGCAAACGAGGCTCATATATTGCCGATGCGATGAAACTCTTAAATACCTATGGAATTCTACAATTAAAAGATTTTAGCTACAGCGCTACTAATTGTAAAACAAAACCATCTAGTTTTGGGTATCAAAAAGCAAAAAGCAACACCATTTTAACCTATGAAAGACTTGCTAAATGGAACAACCCATACAATTTAGTTGGTAAAGTAAAAAAAGCGATAGCAAACAAAAACCCTGTAGTTATTGGAATGCAAATTCATGCTTCTTTTTATAAGTCTAAGGGAGTTTGGAATGGGGATACCACAAAAAAATTAGGTGGACATGCAATGGTTGTTATTGGTTATAGTGACACTAAATATGGTGGTGCCTTCGAAATATTAAATTCTTGGGGAACAAACTGGGGAAACAATGGGTATATTTGGGTAAAGTACAATGATTTTGAAACCTATACGAAGACAGCTTATGTGTTAATAGACAAATCAAAAAAGAAAAAAATTGATACGGATGTTGTTACCAATTACAATTCTATGGCTGGAGAAATGACATTACGATTAAGCAATGGAAAGAACATGTATCCAACGTTGACAGACAATGCTTCTCGAAATTTTAATATTGTTAAAGCATCAAATACTACCTATAGAATTGATAAAAGTTATACCTCGGGAACACAATTTAGAATTTATTTAAAAAGTAAACAAAAAGGATATGTATATTTAATTGGATATGGCTCTGGAGATACATCTGTAAGCAAACTATACCCATTTGATAAATTTAGTGATTACTTTAGCTACACAAACAGTGAAATTGCATTGCCAAACGAAGAGTACTTTATAGAGTTTGATTCTAAACCAGGGAGAGATATTTTATGTGTTTTGTATAGCAAAGAAAAATTAAACATTAATAGTATTGTGCATACTGCCAGAAATGGCTCTGGAGATTTTGTATCAAGAGTAAAAAAGGCATTGCAATACAAAATGTTTAAAGGAAGTGATATCAAATTTGAAAGAAATAAAATTGCCTTTTCTACTAAATCTACAAATAGTAACGCTAAAGTTGTTCCTATTTTTATAGAAATGAACCATCAATAAAATAAAAAATCATGAAAACTAAATCATTAGCATTAGCTTTCTTCTTATCAGTATTTGCAGTAGTCACCTATGCTCAACAAGAGATCTATAGCAAACATTTTACAAGTAAAGGTAATTGGCCAGTTGCAACAAACGCCACAAGAAGTTTAGAAGTTAAAAATGGTAAATACTATTTTGAACATTTTAAAGATGATGAAAACTGGAATGTAAGCACAAAAAAAATAGCCATTGATACCAGTTCAGATTTTGAGATAGAAATGTCTTTTCAAAAAATCTCAGGAGAAAAATCAAATGCTACAGGTTTAATGTACGGTATGAAGGATCGTAATAATGCCTATCATTTTGTTCTCAGCAACGATCAATATAGAGTTTCAGAAAAAAAAGATGGCAATTTTAAAGCAATAAAAGCCTGGACAAAATCTAGCAGCATAAAAACGGGCTATTACAGCTACAACAAATTAAAGGTTGTAAAAAAAGGAAGCACTATGTATTATTACATAAATAATACTTTGGTTACTTCCCAAAGCTTTAAACCGTTTTTTGGAGAAAAATTGGCGATTCTAGTTTACAACAAGCAAAAAGTAGCGGTAGATTATTTTAAAGTTAAACAAGGGAAAAAGGCAATTGCGAAAACAACATCTATTTTATTTGAAGGGTTTAATAGTAATAGTAATAAATGGGCAGAATCAAACACGACAGATGTCTATTTAAGTGTTACTAGTGGTGATTACATCATGGATCACAAAAGAGTTTCTGGAGGATGGTCTTCTACCATGGCAAAGAAATATGACACCTCAAAAGATTTTAGAATAAGCGCACAACTTAAGAAAAAATCTGGTATCACAAATAATGGATATGGAATTATTTTAGGAAGAAAAGACAGTGATAATCAAAATCAATTCTATATTTCTGGACGGGGTTCTTATACCATTAGTAAATATGTTAATGGTACCAGAACTGCGATTAAAAAATGGACGAAATCTAGCCATAT
>MAAC01017590.1_pt1 | contig 34086 bp, 33 predicted proteins | sample 1115981 | NCBI WGS metagenome assembly MAAC01 (sample SAMN04961126, study PRJNA320927) | seawater metagenome | isolation source: sample BD02T64 sea water enriched with oil for 64 days | place: USA:Gulf of Mexico | collected 2013-07-27 | reverse complement strand
TTCCTAACTGTACACTTGGATAAGTATGCTACGGAGTATGCTGAAACAAGAAGAGCTAAAATGTCTAACGCTAAATAAGCCTAAAAGATGAGCAATTCTGAAATTAGATATCTTACTCCTTTATCAATTGATACAGGTAAGAGAAAAAAATACTGCCGCTTTAGAAAAGTAGGTATTAAGTATGTAGATTATAAAGACGCAACATTTTTGGTGAAGTTCTTGAACGAGCAAGGTAAAATCTTACCTCGTCGTATCACAGGTACTTCTTTGAAATTCCAACGTAAGGTTGCGACTGCTATAAAAAGAGCTCGTCAAATCGCTCTTTTGCCATATGTAACTGATTTGTTAAAATAAAAAATACCGTATATCATGGAAATCATTCTAGTTAAAGATGTACCTAACTTAGGTTTTAAAGATGATGTAGTTTCTGTAAAGAATGGTTACGGTAGAAACTATTTGATACCTCAAGGATTTGCTACATTAGCTATTCCATCTGCTCTTAAGCAATTGGAAGAAACATTGAAGCAACGAGCTTATAAAGAGAAGAAAATTGTTGATGATGCAAAAGTTATCGCTGAAGCATTGAAAACGATGGAAGTAAAAATCTCTGCAAAAGCAGGTAAAGGAAGTATTAAATTGTTCGGTTCTGTTACCAATGCAAACCTTGCTGAAGAAATTGCAAAATTAGGTCAAAATATTGAAAAGAAATTCATCAGCATTCGTGGTGGAGCAGTGAAAACAACAGGAAAATATGTTGCAGACATTAGACTTCACAGATCTGTTGTAGTTGCTTTCGAATTCGAAGTTTTTGCAGCCGCTGCAAAATAAGAATTGAACCTATATAGGATAAAGCCATCTCGAGTTACTCGGGATGGCTTTTTTTGTTTATAACGAGCTAAGTTTTGAATACGATCTATCGAATTATCCTTCTGTTACTCATCGGTTTGATGACTTCCTGTGATCAGGATTTGGTAAAGGAGGAGCTTTTATTTTATGTAGTACCAGAAGGGTTCCCTGAATTCGAAATTCCTATTGATAATGAACCTACTGCAGATAGGTTAGCATTGGGAAAGCAATTGTTCTTTGATAAAAGATTGTCTAGGGATAAAAGTATTTCCTGTGGATCTTGTCATATGGGAGCGTTTGCTATGGCAGATACTGTAACGGTAAGTTCTGGTGTAGAAAATAGATTGGGGAAGCGCAATTCTATTTCTATTGTAAATGCTGCGTATCAACCTCACTTAATGAGAGAGGGGGGCGTTCCGACGCTTGAGATGCAAGTGCTGGCTCCTATACAAGATCCGAATGAGATGGATTTTAATATTGTAAAGGTAGTAGAGCGATTGGAAGGAGACTCGCTTTATCAGGAGATGAGTCAATCGGCTTATGGTCGACCCATTGATCCATTTGTCATTACAAGGGCTATTGCTTGTTATGAGCGATCACTATTGAGTGCTAGTTCGGCATTCGATCGGTATGTGAATTACGGTGAAACGCAGAATTTTGGAAGTACTGAAATTGCTGGAATGGATTTGTTTTTTAGTGACAAAACGAAATGTTCAAGTTGTCATGGAGGGTTCAATTTTACCGATAATAGCTTTAAAAATAATGGACTTTATTTAGTGTATGAAGACAAAGGTCGGGAAAGGCTCACCGCTTTGTCAGAGGCTAGAGCCTTATTTAAAGTGCCATCTCTCAGGAATGTTGGTTTAACGGCGCCCTATATGCACAATGGAAAATTTCAAACCATTGATACGATTTTAGCCCATTATAATTCTGGAGGCAAGGGGCATCTTAATCAAAGTGAACTGGTAGTACCTTTGAATTTATCAGATGAAGAAATTAGTCAATTAAAGGATTTTCTTATGAGTCTAACCGACTATACTATTGCTGAAAACCCTATTTTCAATGAATAACTAGCTGTGTCGTAAAGCATCAATTGGATCCATTTTTGAAGCTTTATTTGCTGGGTAGGCGCCAGAAATTATTCCAACAAAAATACACACTCCAAAAGCCGAAAAGATCCATATCCAGGGAATGTAAAATGAGATGTCTAAAAATATAGCAACTACATTACCCAGGCAGATACCAAGTAGCATTCCAAAAAATCCTCCTATTAAAGAGATCAGGGTTGCCTCTGTCAAAAATTGTCCCATGATCATCTTTTTACTCGCTCCGACGGATTTTCTAAGACCTATTTCTCGTGTCCTTTCTGTTACTGAGACTAGCATTATGTTCATTAATGCTATGGCAGATCCCAACAAAGTAATAAAACCTATAATTGAAACGTAGGCACCAATATCACCAAGCATATTAGTAAGTGTTTGGATCATTTGGTCACTTTTTTCCAGGACAAAATTGTTATTTTCTCCTGGTTTCAATTTCCGGATTTTTCTAAAAATTATTTCCGCTTCCTCCATTGCTTGAACAGTATTGAAATCTGTACCTGGTTTAGACTTTATTTTAAGCTGTCTAAATGAAGAAGAATAAATTTGACGCGCCAGTGAGAGCGGAATAAAACATTGATTGTTTACATTAAAAGATCCACTTTGTCCTTTGTCTTTTAAAACACCGATGATAACAAAGCTGTTAGCTCCAATTTTAATACTTTGATTAATGGCAAGGTTGGCTTTTTTGAATAGTTTTTTGGCTATTCTATTCCCAACAACAATGATACGTCTTGTTTGGAAAGCCTCCTTTTCCGAAAAACCTCTCCCTACAGAAAACTCCAGGCCTTCAATATTGAAAAATGTATCGTCGACCCCCGAGATATTTAGATTAGGTGAAGTTTGTTTATCATTCCATTTAGCTATTATTCCAGAGGCGGCCATAAATGACAGGGAGCAATCTCCAAATGATTTGAAATTCTTTTTAAATTCTGAAGCTTGCTTGTAAGGGATAGCGGGGTAGGTCTTTCTTTTTTCTCCATGTCTTCGAAGTCCGGACTCTCTATTGTTTATAATAAAGGTTTTGGCTCCCATAGAGGAGAAATTGCTATTTATTGAATATACCAAAGCATCTGTAGCTGTTAATATGCTAACTAATGCAGTTATGCCTAGTGCAATAATAGCAATAGTGATACCACTTCGTAGTTTATTGGAGCGTATGCTTTCGAGGGCAATTTTTATATTTTCACTTAAATTCAATTGGTATAATTTTCTTTAACTAAGACTCAGATGCCTACAAAGCTAAATGAATTAAATTTAGATAAAAAACATTAGGAATGCTGCCTTGTTAAAAAAAACAAAATGGAGGAATAGTATCATTTAAAATCAGGATTATTAAACATTAGTTTAGAGTGAATCTAAATAAGTTATAAAGGGTTAATTTCCTTGAGCTCACTTTTTTTCGGCTTTCTAATTTTGTAATTTCGCTAAGCGAAAGACGAATTAACGAAAAAAAGATACTTCTATGGCATTTGATATTGAAATGATCAAGAAGGTTTATGAGCGTTTACCTAAAAACGTAGCGAAGGCCCGTGAAATACTTGGTCGTCCATTAACCCTGTCGGAGAAAATATTATACACTCACCTATGGGATGGAAAACCATCTAAAGCCTTTCAAAGAGGAAAGGATTATGTAGATTTTGCTCCAGATAGAATTGCTTGTCAGGATGCAACTGCTCAGATGGCTTTATTGCAGTTTATGCAAGCTGGAAGGGATAAGGTTGCTGTACCTACAACGGTACATTGTGATCACCTAATCCTAGCGAAGTCAGGTGCAGAATTGGATTTGAAAAATGCAAAGAAATCAAGTAATGAAGTTTTTGATTTCCTTGGTTCAGTTTCAAATAAATACGGTATTGGATTCTGGAAGCCAGGTGCAGGAATTATCCATCAAGTAGTATTGGAAAATTATGCTTTCCCAGGAGGTATGATGATTGGTACTGATTCTCACACAGTAAATGCTGGTGGACTTGGTATGCTAGCAATTGGTGTTGGTGGAGCGGATGCTGTAGATGTTATGGCAGGAATGCCATGGGAGCTAAAATTTCCAAAACTAATTGGTATTAAGCTTACTGGAAAACTAAGTGGTTGGGCCGCACCTAAGGATGTTATTCTTAAAGTTGCTGGTATCCTTACCGTAAAAGGTGGTACAGGAGCAATCGTTGAATATTTCGGTGAAGGTGCTGAGTCTATGTCTTGTACTGGTAAAGGTACTATCTGTAACATGGGTGCTGAAGTAGGTGCAACAACATCTACATTTGGTTACGATGACTCAATGGAGCGTTACTTAAGAGCTACTGGTAGAGATGAGGTTGCTGATTTGGCTAATGCCGTAAGAGCAGATCTTACTGGAGATGCTGAAGTGTATGCTAACCCGGAAAAATATTTCGATGAATTGATTGAAATCAATTTGGACGAATTAGAGCCACATATCAACGGACCATTTACGCCGGATCGCGCTACTCCTGTTTCTCAAATGAGAGCTGAAGCGACTGCAAATGGCTGGCCTTTAGATATCGAATGGGGATTGATTGGTTCTTGTACTAATTCTTCTTACGAGGATATCTCAAGAGCTGCTTCTATTGCACAACAAGCGGTAGATAAAGGATTGGCTACTAAAGCTGAATTCGGTATCAACCCAGGTTCTGAACAAGTAAGATTTACAATCGAGCGTGATGGATTTATCAAAACCTTTGAAGATGTAAACGCTAAGATTTTCACCAATGCTTGTGGTCCTTGTATTGGACAATGGGCAAGAGCTGGTGCTGAGGATCAAAAGAAAAATTCAATCATTCATTCTTTCAACAGAAACTTCTCTAAAAGAGCGGATGGTAATCCAAATACACATGCTTTTGTAGCCTCTCCTGAAATGGTTGCTGCAATTGCTATATCAGGTGATCTAGGATTTAATCCATTGACAGATACCTTAGTCAATGATAAAGGTGAATCTGTAAAATTGGATGCGCCAACAGGTTGGGAACTTCCTCCACTGGGATTTGATGTAGAAGATGCTGGATATGTAGCTCCTGCAACTGATGGATCCGATATTAATGTTACTATTTCTGACGATTCAAAACGACTTCAGGTATTGTCTCCATTTAAAGCATGGGATGGTAAAAACTTGAACGGTGCTAAACTATTGATTAAAGCACAAGGGAAATGTACAACTGACCACATCTCTATGGCTGGGCCATGGTTGAAATTCCGTGGACACCTGGACAATATTTCTGAGAACTGTTTGATTGGTGCTGTCAATGCATTTGGTCAAGAAGTGAATCAAGTAAAAAGTCAATTGACTGGTGAGCTTGGAGCAGTTCCTGCAACAGCAAGAGCATATAAAGCTGCTGGTGTACCATCAATTGTTGTTGGTGATCATAACTACGGAGAAGGATCTTCTCGTGAGCATGCTGCAATGGAACCAAGACATCTAGGTGTTCGTGCGGTAATTGTAAAGTCATTTGCACGTATCCATGAAACAAACCTTAAGAAACAAGGTATGTTAGGTCTTACCTTTGCAACTGAATCTGATTACGATAAAGTTCAGGAAAATGATACTTTCAACTTCACGGATTTGAAAGATTTTGCACCTGGAAAACAATTGACTCTTGAAATTGTACATCCTGATGGATCTATAGAAAACGTTCTGTTGAACCACACATATAATGAAAGTCAAATCGAATGGTTTAGACAAGGTTCTGCTTTGAATAAAATTAAAGCAGACAATAAATAAACTTAAGATTTCAATTATAAAAAAAGCCCTACCGAATTTTCGGTAGGGCTTTTTTTTATGATCATTATGGGATCAACTTCTTAACAATGAAGCCTTGTTCGGTTTTGAACCGAATGAATAATAACCCCGTAGATAAATTGGGGATAGAAATTATTGGGTCGGAAACTTCATGAACGGTATTCAGAAGTACTCCTTGAGCATTGTAAATTTCATATCCATAAACAGCATGGTCATAATTATAGCTATAGTGATTTTTGCTTTGCTTCACCAAGTGGAAATTGTCCGGAGAGTATTCGTTTATAGATAATAACTGTATTCTATAAATGCTTTCATTAGTTAAGTATGCTAGAAGCCAGTCATGGAAATCGTCAAAGTCGTAGGATTGAGGGTAGAAGTTTTGGTTGTTAAAAAGGGATAATATAAAGGCGTCATATACTTCTTGAAATTCTTCCAAAGAATATACATATACATTATAATCTTCTGCAATTTGAATTTTAGTTGCAAGGTCTACGGAATCTAAATTATCTAAAGCGAAGTTGACTGGTGAAGATACATAGTCAAAATCCTCACCTTTTAAGACAGGTACGGTAGGAGAGAGGATGGTCTCTAAGGCTTCTTCTGGGTGGTCGCTCCAATTCCAAGCTACTTGAACTCCCATTGAAAGAGAGGTGGAAGTAATTGTTCTATTGGTGATCCAAGGGAATAATATAGTGTCCCAAACTCCAGAATTCCATTCAGATTGATCAATTATTAATTGAGTATTGACCGGACTTTCATAAAAAAGTTCGACCAATAAGTCAATAGGCGGATTGCCTAATGGTTGAGCCGTTGGACCAAACAGGGCTACATAATTTTGTGCTGTTATGCCATTAGGTACATAATTTGTTAAACTATCATAAGTATAAATAGGATCTCCATTAAAAATCCAAGGTATCGAGTCTCCAAGAAAAAAGGAATCCATTGGATTAAAGATTGCCACTTGGGTAATAAAAGGAATGTCGTTGATTGGGTTGATCCATACTCCAGGTATTAGGCTGTCTGGATTTACTTGAGCTTGAGATTTTATGGCACCTAGAATTAAGAAGGCTGTAAGTAATATTAATTTTTTCATAGGTTCTAGGTTAATTTAAAAATTGGTGCTTCATGGCCTTGTGAATAAGTCCTGCAGTATTTCTGACTTCAAATTTTTGAAGCAACCTTTTTCTGTGAGTTACTACTGTACTGGGTGAAATAAAAAGGACCTCGGCTATTTCCTGCATGGTTAATTCCTTTGCTATCAATTCCAGAATTTCTTTTTCTCTCCTTGTTAGCTTTACAGTAGGAGCCGTTCTTTTTTCAAATAATGCTTCCTTTATTTCAGAACTGAAATATGAATTCCCTTTAGTAATGGTATTTATTGCTGCAATGAATTCATTTTTACTAGCATTTTTTAATAAGTACCCAGAAATACCATGGTCTAATAATTTACTTGTAGTAATGTTTTTATTTAACATGGATACTACTAGTATATTTACCCATGGATATTCCTTTCTGATTAAACCACTCAACTCGACACCATCCATTTCTGGCATGTCGATATCAGTAATTACTAGGTCAACCCTATTTTCTTTTAAGAAAGCTAGTGCATCCTTGGCATTAAGCTTTGCTCCCACAACCTGAACATTGTTTATCCCAGAGATTAATTGAGACAGAGCATTGAGGAATAGGGGATGGTCTTCAACCAGTAGTATTTTTATGTCTTTAATTGTCATAAGGAATGCTGATATTTAGAATGACTCCTCTTTCGGGGTGTGTATCGATTTCAAATTTTCCACCAAGGGTTTTTACACGAGAATTAATATTCTTGAGTCCTATGCCCTCTGTTTCTTGTTCTATGTCAAAACCGTTCCCATGATCTTCTATATAGAGGTGAATCCAATTAGCTTCTTTTGTGATTACTACCTCCATTTCCTTTGTCTGAGAATGTTTGATTGCGTTGTTTAATCCTTCCCTTAAAATACTGAATAATTCTGCTTGGTATTGCTCAGTTAAGTTGGATAATGATTTGTTTGGAAATACTTCGAAATGAATGTTGATATTTGAAATTTTACACAATTTTTCAATGTAGCTCCTTACTATTTCCTCAAAATTCACCTGTCCCTTAGAGATACTTGCTAAATTATGGGATAAATCTCTCACATGATTATACACATTATCTAAAAAGGGAATAATCTCCTCTCTGTCCGTTTGGTCATTATTTAAAGAGAGCTTTATAGCTGCCAGAGTAGCCCCAATATTGTCATGTAAGTCTCTGGATATTCTTTCCTGTTCTTCTTTTTTCGATTCGATAGCCGTCTTAAATAGTTTAATCTCCTCCATTTTCTGGTTAACTAATAAGCTATGTTTCAGTTTATCTTTCTGTTTTTCTAATTCAAGTTCGATAATCTTGGCTTTTTTGTTTCGGTTTTTGACAACTGTTATTGCTATTATGATCCCTAGTAGAAGTATTCCAGCAAGGGCAAGAAGTAGGTTGTTTTTGGATCTCAATTCACTTGTTATGGCATTTTTTATTGCCTTATTTCTCTCTTGTTCTAACTGCAGAATTTTTATCTCCTGATCTTTTTTAAGAAGATCAATATCCGATTTTTTGGCTTTTATTTTTCGATTATTATCTTCATTGAAGATCTGGTCTTTTAGGAGGCTGTACTCACTGAGCTTTTGAAAAGCCCTATTTGTTTTATTAATTGATTGAAGAGTGTTGGCTTGTAGTAATAATACCTCTGCTTTTTCTTGAAGGTATTGATTCTTTTCACATATTTCAAGTGCTTGGTCTAGGTAGTTAAGAGAAGTCTTTAGCTGTTTTTTTTGGATATAGGATTTGGCGATACCTGTATATAAATTACCTAAAAGATAATTGTAGGATTTTTTCTCTGCCAAAGCAATGGCTTTAAGATAATTTTTTTCAGCTTGGTTTAGATTATTTTGTAGTCTATATACATTTGCTAAGCCATCTAAGGATTCAATTTTCTGTATGATTAAATCTTTGTTTTTTGCTTTTAAATAGGCAGAATGGTAAATAGATAAGGCAGCATTATAAGCTTTTTTTTCCGTTAGAAGATGGGCTAAATATATTCTAGCCCCTATAAGTGATTTTAAAACCCTTGTATTGTTAGTGTCTAACTTTGAGAAGGACTCGATGGCGTTCTTAAAATACACTTCTCCTTTATCTAAATCTTTAAAGTAATTGAAATATACAACCCCAATATTTCTTTCTAATTTGGCTGCTACATAATTATCAGGACATAACTCCAATTTAGCTAAAGCCATCTTATAATTATCCAAAGCAAGCTCAAATCTCGAAATATCATTATAATAGTTTCCCAGATTATTTTTTACTTTCACGAAAGCTTCACATATATTCAAGGAGTCGAATAATTGAATTGCTTTATTGTAGTTATAAATGGTTTTATTTTGGTTTCCAATATGTCTATAGGCTAAGCCAAGAATAAAATAATTCTGAGCTACATGTTCTGTTACTTCTTGTTGTAGGTTTAATTGTTTTTCTAAGTAGGAAATTGCTTCAATATCTTGTCCAGAGCGAACCATTACCCTTGATTTCAGGTAGCTGGCCTCGAAAAATTGATCGGTATATTCTCCCTTGTTGATAAGAATATTTTCAGCGCTATCAGCCAGGCTGAACATCCTATCGTCATTCTTTCTGTTATTTTCTATCGCATTAGCGAGTAAAGTAGTGACCAACTCATTATTTTGGGCTTGTAGGGCCAAAGGAAATAAGAGAATAGAAAGAAATAAGATATAGGACGCTCTTTTCATACTAAGTAAAAGATATTCTTTTTGTCGTTACAATTTACATAGATATTGTCAATTCAGGATCAACTTGTATCAATTAGGTGTTATAATAGACTTACTTTGATTTCAATCATTTTAGAGTTGATTCTTTGACCTTTGTGCATTATTGGTATATTAATCAAATTTAAGCTGAATTTTCAAGGTAGCTATCGTATAAATTGATGGATAATTCATCCCCATTTTTGGGGATAAAAAGGTAAAAAGATTCAATTACTGAAGGCGGAGAAAATGAAAATATTACATTTGCTAATTAGAAATTTTAGGAAGCATACTCATGGAGACACTTTCACAAAGAGACCAAAAATACCTTTGGCATCCTTTGACTCAACATAAATTACACCCCGATCATTTAGCAATTGTTAAAGCTAAGGGAGCCTTATTATTCGATGAGGATGGAAAAGAGTATATCGATGGAATAGCATCTTGGTATACTTGTATGTATGGACATTGTAATGAATATATTACAGGGAAGGTTAAAGATCAGTTAAATGAATTAGACCATGTTATTTTTAGTGGTTTTACACATAAGCCAGCTATTGAGTTGTCTGAATCTTTAATGGAGATTTTACCTGAAAATCAACAAAAAATATTCTTCTCCGATAATGGTTCAACCTCTGTAGATATTGCCATAAAAATGGCATTGCAATATTATTTTAATCAGGGAAAAAAAAGGACTAAAATAATCGCCTTGGAAAATGCTTTTCACGGAGATACTTTTGGAGCAATGTCTGTTTCGGGCTTATCCGTTTATAATGGACCTTTTGAGGACTTTTTATTAACTATCGATCGTATCCCTGTTCCTTCAAAGGAAAATTTTGAGGCAGTAAAAGATAAATTTAGTAAGCTGATAAATTCAGGTGAAGTCGCAGCCTTTATATATGAACCATTGGTTCAAGGTGCGGCTGCAATGAAAATGTATCCGGCTGAGTTGTTAGAAGAATTGCTTGCCATGGCTAAAGGTGCAAGTGTGTTGGCTATAGCGGATGAAGTAATGACTGGTTTTGGAAAAACAGGTAAATATTTTGCTTCTGATTGGTTAAATGTTCATCCTGACATAATGTGTATGTCGAAGTCATTGACAGGAGGTATTGCTCCAATGGCATTGACCTCATGTTCTCAAGAAGTATATGATGCGTTTTATTCAGAGGACCTTGATAAAGGTTTTTTTCATGGGCATACTTATTCAGCGAATCCTTTGAGCTGTACTGCTGCCCTTGCTAGTATAGAATTATTGAAAACAAAAGAAATTCAAGGTGCTATTGATCGCATCATGAATTCCCATACAGAATTTGAATTGAGGATTAAAGACCATCCCAAAGTTAAGTCGACTAGAAAGATGGGGGTGATATTTGCTTTAGACCTAAATATCGAAATGGATAGGTATGGTTCCAAACGGGATTTTATGTTTAACTTTTTTATGGAAGAGGGAGTATTCTTAAGGCCACTGGGAAATACGATATATATTTTAGCTCCTTTTATTACTTCACCTGATGAAATGCAAAAAATCTACGATACTATTGAAAAGTGCGTGGATAGAATCTGATATATTGAGCAAAAAAAAAGACTTGAGATGCAATCTCAAGTCTTTTTTTTGTTTTAATAGTAATAGAATTTAGCTATTCATAGAGGCGATAAATTCTTCATTATTTCGTGTTCTTTCGATCTGAGTTTTCAGGAATTCCATTGCCTCTATCGGTTTCATGTCGGCCATGTGCTTTCTTAGAATCCACATTCGCTTAGTTACCATTTCACCTAGAAGAATGTCTTCACGTCTTGTTCCGGAATTCGTAATATCGATTGCTGGATAAATACGTCTATTCGATATTTTTCTATCTAATAGCATTTCCATATTCCCCGTTCCTTTAAACTCTTCGAAAATTACTTCATCCATTTTTGAACCAGTTTCTATAAGTGCAGTGGCTATAATGGTTAATGAACCTCCATTTTCAATATTTCTAGCTGCACCAAAGAATCTTTTCGGTTTATGTAAAGCGTTAGCATCGATACCACCAGATAGAATTTTACCAGATGCCGGAGCGACTGTATTATATGCTCTTGCAAGTCTTGTAATTGAATCAAGTAGGATAACTACATCATGGCCGCATTCTACCATTCTTTTTGCTTTCTCCAAAACGATATTTGCAACTTTTACATGCTTTTCAGCTGGCTCATCAAAGGTTGAGGCGACTACTTCCGCATTAACCGTTCTAGCCATATCAGTTACCTCTTCAGGACGTTCATCAATTAATAGAACAATTAGATAAGCTTCTGGGTGATTCGCTGCAATAGCATTAGCTATTTCCTTAAGAAGTACTGTTTTACCAGTTTTAGGTTGTGCAACAATAAGTCCCCTTTGGCCTTTACCGATCGGAGAGAATAAGTCGATGATTCTTGTTGCGGTGGTTCCATTTTTAGTAACGATATCAAACTTTTCTTCCGGGAAGAGAGGAGTTTGGTGCTCAAATGCAACACGGTCTCTTACTACATTAGGATCTTTACCATTTATCTTTTCAACCTTTACCAATGGGAAGTATTTTTCACCTTCCTTAGGTGGTCGAATTTGTCCTAAGACAGTATCTCCGGTTTTTAATCCAAATAACTTTATTTGAGATTGAGAAACGTAAATATCATCGGGAGATGTAAGGTAGTTGTAATCTGAAGATCTTAAGAAGCCATAGCCATCTTGCATGATCTCCAATACACCTTGACAACTTACAATACCTTCAAACTCGTAATTTTTAGGATTTAGCGTTCTCTTTTTGTCTGGTTGACTTGGAGACGGCTGTTTTCTAGTGTCAGGTGTTCGTTCAGTAGGTCTGCTGGCAGGTCTACTAGGAGTTCTTTCTGTAGATCGTTCTCTAGGGCTAGCCATTTGAGTAGTTCTTCTTTCCGGTCTTTCTTCAGAAGAAGTTCTTTGTTGCCTTGTGCTTTCAGGTCTCGAAATAGGTGTTCTTTCCGGTCTTTCTTCAGAAGAAGTTCTTTGTTGCCTTGTACCTTCTGGTCTCGAAATAGGTGTTCTTTCCGGTCTTTCTTCAGAAGAAGCTCTTTGTTGCCCTGCACCTTCCTGTCTAGAAACAGGTCTTCTTTGTTGGGCCTGTTTGTCCGAAGGCATTTTTCTTCCTGTTTGTTCAGTTCCTTGGCGATCTTCCGTAGCGTATCTAGAAGGAGTTTTTTCATCTACGTTTCTAGTTCTAGCAGGGCGATCTTCCGTACGATCTTTTCTGATAGGTCTATTACGCATTTGAGCTCCTCTAGTTTGAGCTTCTTTTGGACTGTCCGCAGTTGTTTCACCACCGCGAATGTTTTTTTCCATTTGGCTAATCAACTCCGGGTTAGCCTTGGCTAACTCAGGTTTAGCTTTAGGTTTAATTTCTCGTTTGGCTACCTTTTTATCTGCTGTATCTTTAGTCTCCTTCGGGCTAGTTTTTTCTTTAACTACCTCAGGTTTCTTTTTTTCAGCCTTCATTTCTGGTTTTGGAGTAGGCTCCAATTTTTGTGCTTTTTTAGCCAGTTTTGGATTAGTGGCTTGCTTGTCCAGAATTTGATATATTAAATCTAGTTTTTTGTATTGTCTATATTTAGCTACATCCATAGACTTTGCAATGTTTTGCAACTCTGGCAATAACATAGCCTTAAGCTCTAGAATATCGTACATAGTATGTTGTGATTATCATTTGTGTGATAGAAAAATCGTGTTCTTGGATTGTTCCCCTAAAGAAGTAGTGTAATTCGCAATGGGAACTATGCAAGTATACAAATATTTTTTCAAAGGGGTTTCCATTTCTCAGTTTTCTTTATGTATTTTTGGCAAAAAAAGAAAATATGATACAGCGAATTCAGTCTGTTTATTTGGCATTAGCAGCAGTAGGGGCATTAATTAGTGCTTTTCTATTTCCAATGTGGACTTCTGAGGGTTTCGATTATTTTGCCTCTGCAAATACACTTTTATTTAGTTTGGTTGTTGCCATAGCAGTGTTTTCATTTATTGCCATTTTTCTTTTTAAGAACAGAGCAATTCAAATGAAATTGTGTACCGTAAATATGTTGTTGGTTATTGTATCCGGTGCTTATATTGTTTATCAGTATTTTAATTATGAAGTAGAAAGTGTTATAGGTATAGCGCCCTTCTTTTTATTATTTCCTTTAGTGTTTAATTATTTAGCTAAGAGGAGCATTAAGAAAGATGATGATTTGATTCGTTCGGTGGATCGTATTAGATAATGTGATAAAAAAAAAGCCAATCTATTTAGATTGGCTTTTTTATTTATGAAGTAGTGATTAAATCCCAGTGAAATTTTGAGGACTGATCAATTTTAAACTTTTCTTCAATTCATCAGTTACATCTAATGTTTCGATAAAGGTAGAGATACTATCCTTAGTTATTTTGCTGTTGGTACGTGTAAGGTTTTTTAGTGCCTCGTATGGGTTTGGATAATTCTCTCTTCTTAGAACAGTTTGGATAGCTTCAGCTACAACTGCCCAGTTTGATTCTAAATCTGCATCGATAGCAGCTTCGTTAATAATGATTTTATTAAGTCCTTTTAGAAGTGAGCTAAAGGCAAGAATAGTATGTCCTAATGGTACACCAACATTTCTTAATACGGTAGAATCTGTAAGATCTCTTTGTAATCTGGATACAGGTAGTTTTGCAGAAAGATGTTCAAAGATGGCATTGGCTATACCAATGTTTCCTTCTGAATTTTCGAAGTCAATTGGGTTTACCTTATGAGGCATTGCACTTGAACCTATTTCTCCAGCTTTTATTTTTTGCTTGAAATACTCCATAGAGATATACGTCCACATATCTCTGTTTAAATCAAGTAATATATTGTTGATTCGTTTGAATGCATCAAACAATGCAGCCAAATTGTCGTAATGTTCAATTTGAGTTGTTGGGAATGAATGATCTAATTTTAGAGATCCATTCACGAAATTTTTAGCAAAGTCCAGCCAGTTTTTTTCCGGGTAAGCAATGAAGTGAGCGTTGAAGTTTCCAGTTGCACCACCAAATTTGGCAGAATAAGGAACAGCTTTTAGTTGTTCCAATTGCTTCTCGATACGATTAACAAATACAGCGATCTCTTTACCTAATCTTGTTGGTGAAGCTGGTTGCCCATGTGTTCTCGCTAGCATTGGAATTTCTTTCCAGTCCTCAGTCATTGACTTTAATTTGTCAAGAATAGTAGTTAAAGCTGGAAGGTATACATCCTCTACAGATTCTTTAATCATCAATGGCGTTGCCGTATTGTTGATATCTTGAGAAGTAAGTCCAAAATGGATAAATTCCTTAAATTCTGAAAGACCTAATAGATCAAATTTTTCCTTGATGAAATACTCAACAGCCTTCACATCATGGTTAGTTACCTTTTCGATGTCCTTAATACTAATTGCATCTTCTTCAGTAAAATCTGTATAAATTTTTCGAAGTACTGGAAATTGAGCATTATCAAACTTTTCCAATCTTCCTAGAGGAAGTTGGCATAGATACGAACTCTATATTTGATCAATGCACTTTCTGAAAAGTACGCTCCTAGAGAAGCACATGTTTTGCGGTATCTCCCATCAATTGGAGAAATGGCAGTTAAGCTATTCAATTCCATCGTTGTAAATGTCTTTTTTAAAGAACTGCAAAATTAAGCTTTTTAGTCTCAAATTACACTTTCTATTGCTTCTAATTTGATAATAGTCATGTGCTGTCTGGTTTTATTGCTGTGAATTGTTAAATATTTAGGTTTCAATTCTAGTATCTGTTATTGTTTCGTGAAAAATAATTACATTTAACTATAAACGAGAACTATGCTTAATCAAATATTATTAGGTTTTAGAAGTTATTTTAGGGCACATCGCTTTATGTGGAAACAAAGGTTGTGGCCTTATTTACTAGTACCGGGGATAATTAACTTAATGCTAATAACTCTTCTGGTTTATGGGGCTATCAACATGGATAGTACTATACAGGCTTATATAAACTCTTTTCTTGAAGGCAATGATGCCTGGTGGTTTAAATTAAGTGAGTACGTAATTCGTATCTTATTTAATATGTTCGTTTTCATTATTTATTTTATCATATATAAAAACCTAGTATTGATCGTTATGTCTCCAGTTTTAGCTCTACTTTCAGAAAAAGTAGATAGTTTGTATACCGGGAGAAATTACCCTTTTATATTTAAGGTATTCATTTCCGATGTCTGGCGGGGAATAATTATTGCTGTTAGAAACTTAGTGATAGAACTATCCTTAATTGCTGTTTTATTATTATTCGGTCTGATTCCTCTGATTGGGATTATAGCTCCCATTATAATTATCCTTATTGAATGTTACTTCTATGGATATTCGATGATCGACTATTCCAATGAGAGGAAACAAATGACTATGCGTGCGAGTAATCAGTATGTTAGAGAAAACAAATACCTCAGTACAACAATAGGTTTAATGTTTTATTTAATGTTTTTAATTCCTTTCATCGGATGGATATTTGCCCCTTGTTATGGAATTGTAGCCGGAACCTTGGCAGTTTTAGAAAGAGATGGGGTTTCAGCACCATATGTTGAGAACAGATCAACTCAAGGACAAAGTGTATTATAGTCAGGAATTGATTCGAGAAATTTGAATTTTTCGTTCTCAACATCTACCTCGCAACAATAATGTTCCATGCCGTTGGTGATTAGTATATAAGGAATTTTTAATTGATAATTATATCTGGCAGCTTGATCGAAGACTGCCTGATTCAACTTAATTTCAGGAGCTTTGCATTCGACCAATAATAATGGCTTACCATGTTTACCGTAACAAACAAGGTCGTACCGTTGTAGGTTTTTATTGATCTTTAGTGCTCCTTCTGAGGACATCAAAGAAAATGGATAATTGTATTGTTCTTTAAGGAAGTGAATAATATGCTGCCTAACCCATTCTTCTGGTGTTATCAGAAGATCTTTTTTTCGTGTGACATCGAACACATATAGTTTGTCAGTTTTTTTTTTGATTTGTAGTTTTACCAGAGGAAGGTTTAACCTTGGAAAAGGGATCGACATACTTCTTAAAATTTAACCCAAAACTAATAAATTGAATGCATTTCAAAAATTTTTAAGTTATCTCTTTCCAGTTTTAATTGAAAGAAGGACAGGTGAGTTGAGTCACGACCTGAGTGTCTATCTACATCGTGGTAAGCTGAAATTGTATTCCGAGGAAACCAATTATTCCTTTGGGCAATTGCATGTTGTCTTTCAAAAGGCCTTGAGGAATTTCAAATACCAGGAGACCAATACATCAAAAATATTGATTCTTGGATTTGGGGCTGGAAGTATTGCATCCATATTGAGAAATGAAATGCACATTGACGTGCCTATTGTTGGGGTCGAGAAAGATGCTACTGTTATCAGGCTATATGAGAAATATTTTTCTCCGGCCTTGTTTTCAGTATATGTGATTGAGGAGGATGCTCTTAGTTATGTGAAAAATTACTCAGAATTATTCGATCTTATTTTGGTTGATATTTTTATTGATAGAACGGTTCCTAGCTTTTGCTATGAGCAGGAATTTATAGTAAATCTAAATAGAATTCTTACAAAATCAGGAACCGTGGTGTTCAATACCATTACGAGCACCTTAACCGAAGAAGTCTTTGAAAAAAGCATTCATAAACATTTTACCATTAAAAATAAAAACAGGATATTTAGGCAAAATTGTGTGTATTTTTTGATGAAAAAGCTCAACCGATAAAATACCCCCCCCTCATAACACTGAATTATGAATAAAAATAGTTTACTCTACCTGTTTTTTTGTTTTGCACTTAATGTTTTTGCACAACATGAAAAAGATCAAATTTGGTCTGGTTTGGAGTTTAATCATCAACTGAATAAAAAAATTGAGTATTCGTTGAGAGGAGAGTATAGAAGTTTGGGTACAGAAGATCCACTAAACAAATTCCTTGAAATTGGTTCAGCCTATAAGTTCAATAAATACTTGAATTTTAAATTTGGGAGCAGGTTTTCTGATGTGTATGAAAATGAGAATAAAATTAGATTGTATGCGGATGCTGCGGTAAAATGGTCCAAAAAGAAATGGCCGTTGAAAATTCAGTATAGAAACCGTTTTCAACGTACGTTCCTATCAACGAGTACGGATCACTTTTCGGTATACAGAACCAAATTGAAATTATCTTGGAAACTTGTGAAAAAGTTATATTTCTACAGTGGATTAGAATACTTCTATAAGTTTGGTGATAAGAATAAGTGGGATAATGAGCGTTTTTTTTATGGATTGACTATGCGATTCAAGAAGGGGTTAGGAATGTCATTGTCCTATATTATAGATGAAGAATTAAACAAGAAGTCATCCGATAATACTAGAGCTATTGTTTTTGGGCTTAGTTACCGTCTTAAAAGAAAATCAAAAGCTAAGAAGGATTAATAATCTCTTGGTCTATTATTGAATATTAAGTACCCAAAATGGAAGAATACTCCAAAAGTTGTCTCCTCAGCATCATAATAATTTACCGAAAGGCTTAATGGGCCAATAAGGCTTTGGTATATGATATTGGCAGATAATATATGGTGTCCAAAATTAGATTTAAATATTTCATCGTTTATTGTTATTCCTCCGTCTTTTTGTTTTGTGAAAACGGCAAACGGTTTAAAGTAGTATGCTTCTAGTCTTGTTGAGAAATTATTGTTGATATTGTATATTCCTACTATACCACCACTTAAATATTTATAGGATCGTAAATTGCTAATGAAAAAGCTTTTGGTATCGTTTAATGGAAAATAAGAAGGAGCGTTCACCAAAGTAGAATAATAGTCCTGTAATGTATTTTGGCTGGAATAGAGTGCCTGAACTTTTATTCCATAATCGATTTTAGTATTGAATTTATGATATTCTTCATATGATCCGTAAAACTCAGTCCACCATTGTTTTTCTGTGCGCCCTTTAAGAATAGATCCTCCATTCCCTGGTTTGTAGTAATATTTTGTTCCTAGAATACTTGAAGAAACCTGAAATCTTCGCCCTTTGTTCGGATACATTTTTTTATTTAATGTATTTTCAATTAGGGAAATGGTACTTTTAGATGCTTCGCTGTCTACAACGTCTGGCGATAATTCGGAATTGAAATTGTTGTCTTCCGAAAATTTAGTTCTAGTATGAAAAAATGTTTGGCCTATTTCAATTCTACTATTCTTTGTTAATGGGATAATGCTCTTAGTCATTAAATGATGATCTCTAGTAATTAAATTAATTGTTCTGTCTCTGTCAAAATGAATTTCCCGGCTATTTAGGTAGTCATATTGATTGTATCCATATTCGCTAATTAAAGAATATTGTATTCTGTTGGGGATGTTTAATTTAATTTTGACTTTCGCAGAATTGTAAAAATTACCCGTGTAGAAGTTGAAATAATATTTTGATAAATATTTATTGAGGTGGTTGTACTCCATGGATACAAAAGTGGTATTGATACTTCTCGTAGTAATAAACCCCCCAAGATTAACCAATATGTTTTTATTTGGGTTAGCTTGTAGATGGAGAACGTATTTTTCGGTATTGGCATTGTAATTTAATTCTGGATATATGTTTTTAAAGTACTTTTCGCCTGCTAATTTCAAATATGCTTGACTCAGCTGACTGCTATTTAGTCCTCCCTTATTTTTTCTAATTAATTTATCGATATACTGCCTTTGACGATTCGTCAAGCCCAAGACCCTGATGTCAGAAACGATAAGGGGTTTAATTTTCTTTTTGAATTGATATCTTTTTACAAATCGATCTTTTTTATATACCCTATCTTTTATTTTTATAAGGATGCTGTCCATTTGATTCATGGTTGCAACATAACCAGAATCGATTATTTCTCTCATGAGTTGAAAGTCATTTGCGGAATAATCTTTCACATTAGGTTGTATATAGAAGTCTTTTTTTCTTAGGATGTTAGGGTTTACTTTTTTTATGAATAAGAATATATCATTGGTATTTGTTAGGTGCTTGTCATCTTTTGGATATTTATCTAGGATGGTATTCGTGACGTTGGAGCCTATTATGAAGTCGGGATTAAATTCTTTAATCATGACGTCTCCAGGGAAATTATTGTATAGGCCACCATCAAATAGGAATTGTCCAGCTATTTTTATTGGTCTGTAGACTAAGGGGACGGCCATAGATGCCCTAACTGCATGGTCTAATTTCCCTTCTTTAAGAACAACAGATCGCTCGGTAAGAACTTCAGATGCGGTTGCTCTAAAGGGGATAAATAGGCTGTCAAAATCACAATTAGCAGCAATGGATGCAGGGGCAAGTTTCTCCATTAGAACATAATTAATAAGCAGGTCTTTGTTAACTCCAATTTTTACGTTAGTAGTATAATTGGAGTCTATCTTGACTAATACTGAAAATATGGATGGATCATCTTCCTCTCTATTGTAGACTGTTAAATCCTTGGAGGATAGTTCTCCAGCAATAATTGCTGAGAATGATTTTTGCATTAGTATATCTTCAATTTCATCAACTGAATAACCGGATGCATAGAGGCCTCCAATAACAGCACCCATCGAGGTCCCGGAAATATAATCGATAGGAATATTATTTTCTTCTAAAGCTCTTAATAATCCAATATGGGCAGCTCCTTTTGCTCCACCCCCGCTGAGAACTACTCCTACGGTCTGAGCCATTGGAAATTGAATGAAAATAATTATACTTATTAATAGGCTAAAGATTTTTATTTTATTCAAAACTGTAGCTAGTGATAATTAAATATTAATATGAGAGACATATATAAAGTTAGTGCATAAAATTATGATTTTCATGTCTTTATTGTAAAATGTTTGTAGTTTTTAAAACGAAGTTTAAAGGGGATATTACATTGATTATTAATTTTATAAATTGAACTCCAAATTTGATTTTCTATCTATACTTTATTTGTGAATAGTTTAAGATATTTATAGATTGCCATAATAAAAATAGAGGTATGTGTCTGATCAGAAATAGTGTGTTTTATTCTTTAATGAGCTTCTCATTAATGGTAAGTGCTCAAAATTCTATTAGTAAAATAGAATATGTTGAGACGTATAAGGTTATCGCTATATCGGAAATGCACCGAGTAGGGATTCCAGCAAGCATTACCTTGGCTCAAGGAATATTGGAATCTTCATACGGGAAAAGTAGGTTGGCTACAGAAGGAAATAATCATTTTGGGATAAAGTGTCACAAGAGTTGGAATGGGCAGGTTATGTTTTATGATGATGATGAAAAAGATGAGTGTTTCCGAGTGTATGAAAATGCACAAAACTCTTATCAAGATCATTCTGAATTTTTGATTTCAAGAGAACGTTATTCGTTTTTGTTTGAATTAAATAAAAGAAACTATAAAGCTTGGGCAAAGGGACTGAAAAAAGCTGGTTATGCTACTGCTAAAGATTATGCAAGTCGTTTGATAGAGTTGATTGAACGTTATGAGTTAGATCAATATGATTCTTGGAAGCCTGGTCAATTAGCCAAGTTAGAATCTGAAGAAAATAATAAGCAGGAAGAGTCAATAGATTCAAATGATTCGTCTGTAGAAATTGTGAATGTCCTAAGGCATTCAAATAATATTAAATATGTTGTAGCAAAGGAAAATGAGACAATCGAAATATTAGCTAAAAGAATTGGGATTTGGGAATGGGAGCTTGAACGGTACAATGAGATAGAATCGAATTATGTTTTTTCCTTAGAAGAAGTAGTATTTATTCAGCCTAAAAAAAGGAGAGCTAAGGTCAAAACTTATATGGTGAAAGAAGGGGATACACTTTTTTCAATTTCTCAAAAATTTGGAATTAATCAGAAGCATATTTTCTTAAGAAATAATTTAAGGAACGAATTAGAAATCCGTCCCGGAGTTGAATTGGTATTGAGAGGAAAAAATAAATTATAATAAAAAAAGGCGTCTAAATAGACGCCTTTTTTTATTCAGATAGAATCAGTTCAGATATTTCTTTTTGTAGTAAGAGGCCTTTATCTTTTGCATACCATTTGTGGATTTCCTCAGCATACTCTTTGCCTTCAGACTTAAGTTGGATTACCTTTTCTTGAACAGAGGTAGGTCTTGGGCCCCAGGTACCAATTACTTCATTCGTTTCTGTGTCAATACGAATCAATTTAGGGATACTTCTGCCTCCATTTGTAAGGAATTGATCCATTAAATCTAGATTCTCATCTCTCTTTAGAAGGGACAATGAAATCTTATCCGTGAGCTCACTTATTTTGAAAAGTTGAGGAAGGTTTTGTGCAGCGTCACCACACCATGATTCTGTTAAAACAATCCAATTTTCTTTTCTTTTCATGGATTGGACACTTTGAATCATGTCTACGTTTGGCTTAAATATTTTGAGCCATTTTTTACTGCGGCTCAAATTTAATTTGGTGTATTCAAAGAGTGGTGGTAGCTCTGTGTTTTGTTCCAGTTTAGCTTTTGTAACTGTGTGCTCTATTTCCGACATATAGTCTTTGAAATGGATTGTATTTCGGTTTTCAGTATTAATCTTCATTTTTTGTATATCCTGTGATTATTGGATGTAAAATTACGAAAGTAAAACCTAAGGAAAAGTCGTACAGCCGACAAAGCTTATTTAGTCTGGCTTGTTACTTAATAAATAGCTCCATTTCTTCCAGCCATATTTTTTATGAGCAATATAGAGGAATAGTATAGAGCCTAAAGCCCAGGATAGATAATTGAGAAGGAGATCATCCATAGGGGCCTCAAATAATGCGTCCGTTTGAAATACCGAATTTTGGTTGGTTGTGAAAATGGAAATAAAGATATTATTAGCAGCATGCATACCAAGAGCCAGTTCCAATCTGTTGTCCATTACCGTGCAAATGGCAAAGAGAATTCCGGATCCAATGTACATTGGGAGAATTAGTAAAGTTCCGAATTGGTCCATTTCGGGATTGGATAAATGTAGCAGTCCAAATAGGGTAGAGGTTAATACAATTGGAATCCACCTTTTGTTTGTTGCTATTCCCATTATTTGCATGAGGTAAGATCGAACTAAGAGTTCTTCTGAGCTGGTTTGAAGAGGGATAATTAATAATGCAATTAGACATAAGGGAATGAAATTGTAAAGGTCTAATTGAAAAACGTACTCATCATAGTGTAGCATATAATCAATACCAAATGAGGTAGCTGATAATATAAGCCATACTAAAAAAGCAAAACCAAATCTTCCTTTGTCGAAGGTTCCAGTGGTAGATATAAGGTTAATAAATGGGATTTTATGAATTTTCGTTACCGCAATATAAATGCCGAATGAAATACCTAAAAAGGGGATTAGCGATAAAAGTAAGAATAGGTTTTTATTTATTCCTCCCTCCAGTAGTCCCTTTTGGCTAAATGGAACCCCCATTTCCTTTGCGATATAGAACATGGGGCTTTGCAGAATTGTTGTGAATAATACAATTAAAATAAGGCAGGTAATAAAGCCCAAAGCTTGGGCTTTAGCCTGCTTAAATTGATTTAGGAATTCCATTGGTAGTTATTCGCTTATTGTTCGGAACAATTTAGGAATTTCCCCATAAATAGGTAGTTTTCCATCCCACTTTTCAATGAATTGTTGCTGAATCAATAAACTCGTTAAGGATTTTTGCTTTTGTTCGAAGGCGTATCGTTCTGCATCCGCCTTTATCTTTAGGGATTGTGCTTCACCTTTTTGCTTTTCAATTTCTTTAAAAGCATCCGCCTTGGCTTGTTCTAGTTCGTTTTTCTTTTGTTGAGCAATTTGATTAGCCTCAATCTTTCTATCTATTGCAATCTTTATGGTGTTGGGTAGTCTCAACTCATTAAGTAATACTACTTTTTCTACTACAAACCCTTCCCGTTCCAAATCATTGGAAAATAAGGAGTCTGCTTTTGAGATAAAGCTGTTTTTCTTCTTATAAATTTCTTCTGCTGAAAAGTGATTTGCTGATTTATTATAGGAATCGCGCAAATAGTTTCTGAGAATGGTCCTGCTTATTTCATCCAATGGTTTTCGATATTTAATGAAAATATCCGTTGCCTTATTTTTAGCTATCCTATAATTGATGGAAACATCCATTGAGACAACCAGGCCATCATTAGTTGTTACTCTAATTTCATCGTTGTTGGGACTTCCTTCCTGAGGATCCTTTGTGAATACGGCATTTTGAACGAATAAGGGAAATTCATGTATCTCTGTTACTATGGGATTGAACCATACGATCCCGGTAACATCTGTAACATCATCAACACCTTTTTCTTGACCGTATAAATTAACTCGGATTCCTGCGTACCCTGCATCAATACGTTCGTAACATTGACTTAGAATTATAATTAGGATTATTGAAAACGTGGAAAATGCAATTAAACTGATTCTTTTTAACATTTGTGGTATTGTTTATAATTAAAAAACTGTCTCTTAATATACCATTTGAGTTTTGCTATAATTATTAGCCGTAGTGGTAGTTCATTTGGTATTTACTTTTTATATTAGCAAATATAACACGAAATCAGTAGGGTTGCAAATAAACTTAGTAAAATACTATTTTAATGAGCAATATAGGAAAGAATATTCGAAAGATTAGAACGACGAAAGGCTTAAGTCAGTCGGCATTTGCAGAACTGTTTGGTTTAACAAGGGCAAGTATTGGTGCTTATGAGGAGGGGAGAGCTGAACCTAAATTGGATGCGATTGTACAAATTGCTAAACATTTTAGCTTTACCCTGGATAAAATACTAATGGACGAGGTAACAGTAAATGAAATCTATCAATTTGAATTACCTTCAGATGTCGAGCTTTCAGGTGTTAGCACCGCTCAAAGTGTTCAATCACAAGATGAAGGTAATGGAATCCCATTAGTTTTAAGTACTGAGATGAATTTATTGAGGTCAATGAATTGGTCTTCTCTTTCTTATGTGAATTTGAATCGATCCGTTTGGAATGTGGATTTATTGGTCCAGTTATGTCCTGATGTAAAAAGAAATGAACAATATTGGATGGATGGTTCATGGTTAATGTTGCATAAATTATCATCTAGTTTATTGATGGATAATTTAGATTATTTAGTATTAATGGATAATGAAATAATTATACAAAAAGGATCAAAAATTACTGAGCCTTATAAGTTGATTTGGGAAATTTCCTGGGTGATAAACTCTTTGTCCAATTATAAGCACTTAGTGAACGATTCACGGCTTCAGGCTTTTGAGTCTAGATTGAATGTTTTGGAGAATAAGGGATGAATGATAAATTAAGAGTGATTCTGGTGAAATAGAAACCGGTGCATCGGATGTTAAATTGTAGCACAAATTATTCAATGGCTAATTCATGAAAATAAAATACAAATAGATGACCCTAAGGCGGTAGATAAAAGAAGGAGTTTAATTAAGTAATTTTTCCATTTGATTATTTAATGCTTCCCCTCTTAAATTGATGCCGATTATTTTGCCATTGGCATCTATCAGGTAATTGGAAGGTATTCCTTGAATCTCGAAAGTGGTTACAATTTCACTTTCCCATCCATTTAGTTCTGAAACATGATATGACCAGTTCAACTTGTCTTCTATGATGGCTTTTGACCATCTTTCTTTACCATCAAGAATTTTATTTCCTCTTCTATCAGTTCCACCGTCTAGTGAGACAGAGAAAATTTTGAATCCGTTCGCATTCTTAAAATTGGCTCGCCTGTATTTGGCATATGTATTTACAAGGTGTTTATTTTCTCTTCTGCATGGAGCGCACCAAGAAGCCCAGAAGTCAACCAGGACTATATGGCCTTTTAATTTATAAAGGCTCATTTCTTCGCCGAGTTCATTTTTTAAGGTAATGTTGGGAAGTTTATCACCAATATTCAAACCCTCCATTTTTTGGAGGGCAGCGGATTGCTTATTAATTGATGTAGCATTACTATCTGTGCAGCTATTAAAGTTGAATGTAATGAGCGCAATTATTATTAAGGTGAGGAATGATTTGAACATGGCTTTTGACTTAGTCTATTCGGATTATTTCTGCTCCAATACTCTGTAAACGCTCTACTATATTTTCATACCCTCTATCAATTTGTTCGATATTGTGTATGGTACTTTCGCCATTTGCAGAAAGGGCTGCTATCAATAAGGAGATTCCAGCACGAATATCAGGAGAAGTCATAGTGGTTGGCTTTAGTCCGCTTCTATGATCTTGTCCAATAATAGTTGCTCGATGTGGATCGCATAAGATAATTTGTGCTCCCATATCAATTAACTTATCCGTGAAGAATAATCTACTTTCGAACATTTTTTGATGTATAAGAACACTTCCTCTTGCTTGTGTCGCAACAACCAAGATAATACTTAATAGGTCTGGAGTAAATCCCGGCCATGGAGCATCTGAAATGGTTAATATTGATCCATCAATAAATGATTCAATTTCGTAATTGTCAGCTGATGGTATATAGATGTCTTCTCCTTTTCTTTCTAGTTGGATACCTAGTTTTCGAAAAGTAGTAGGAATATTTCCTAATTCATCGTAAGCAACATCTTTTATTGTAAGTTCAGATCGAGTCAAGGCAGCTAAACCAATCCAGCTTCCAATTTCAATCATATCTGGTAGAATTCGATGTTCGCATCCAGATAATATATCTACTCCTGTAATGTGAATTAAGTTTGATCCAATTCCGGATATTTCACCACCCATGGAATTAATCATTTTACATAACTGCTGAATATATGGTTCACAGGCGGCGTTATAGATGGTAGTTTTACCTTCGGCTAAGGCTGCTGCCATTATAATGTTTGCGGTTCCAGTTACTGAGGCTTCCTCTAACAGGATATCTGCACCCTTTAACGTTTTTGCATTTACATTGTAAAATCTGGTGTCACGGTGATATTGGAAATTGGCACCTAATTTTTGAAGTCCTAAGAAATGGGTATCCAATCTTCTACGTCCTATTTTATCTCCACCTGGTTTAGGGATATATGCATGTCCAAATCTAGCCAATAAAGGACCGGCGATCATTACAGATCCACGAATAGAAGCGCCTTTTTTCTTAAATTCATCACTTTGGAGGTATGGAAGATTAATTTCATCCGCCCTAAAGCTAAAAATACCTTTACCTCTTTTTGATACTTTTACCCCAAGGTCTTGAAGAATACCAATCAATCTATTAACATCAATGATGTCTGGGACATTGGATATAGTTACTTCATCTGCAGTTAATAAAACAGCGCAAATTACTTGAAGTGCTTCGTTTTTTGCTCCTTGAGGAATGATAGACCCTTTTAATCGTTTACCACCTTTTATTTTAAATGACGCCATTGTACCCTGCCTTAATTACCTTCTTTTTTTATATCCACTAGTTGGTCCATTGCTTTTTTGGCCACCTTTTTGGCCGCTTTTCATTCCAGTTCTTTGTGGGGCTCCTCCACCTTTAGTAGGTGGTTTTGAAGACTTAATCATATGACCGAAATTACTTAATCGGTAATTCTCAGAAAGCGTAAGTTTCCCTTTTGAAAGGTTGGATAGTTGTTCCAGGATAACTTCATCTTCAATATTTACCCTATTCCAGTTGGTATAGGATTTTTTCATGTGATTGGTAAGTGTGTATACCAATAAGTCTTTTAGTTCACCTTCTTCTCTCTCTTCTGCTTTTTTTAGCATTTTTTCGAGAACCTTTCCAAGGTGTCTGTACCTGATCCTTTCAGTGTTGTAAGGTACTTTTTCAGGTTTTTCCATAAGGGACTCCTTGCTTGGCTTTTCATATGGTGAATCTACATCGAGTTTGAACTCGGACATAATAAACAGATGGTCCCATAATTTATGCTTGAAGTCTGGTACATCTCTTAAGTGCGGATTTAAGTTACCCATAACATTAATTAATGCTTGGGCTTGTTTGTTTCTGGTATCTCTATCTTCTATGGTAAAAAGATAGTCAACCATTCGCTGGATGTTTCTTCCGTATTCAGGAATGATTAATTTGGGTAATTGAGTATTGTAATCCATCTATAGTGAGTCGATTTGGCTTAATTTAAAGGGGCTGTAGAACTGGTAATATAATTCAGTAAACGTAGTTCGATTGAAAAAATCGCAGTAGTTGTAATCCCGATATAAGTAGTATGGTTGCAAAATACGAAAAATTAAATTGCTTGCGTAAATTCTTAATATTGAAATATAATAAAAATTGAGATTTTATTGCAATAAAAAAGCCGGCAATTTTGCCGGCTTTTTTAATTTTAATTTGCTCCTGAACTGGTAGGGGCGAAAATATTATTAGGATTCTTTTTAAGAGGCATAGTTACTTCCTTCGATTCAGGGTTAACTTTTCCTTTTATTCTAAGCGTTACCTTTGGTTGGTCAATACTGTTTGAGTTCACCGTAACTGTCTTCGTAAAAGGTCCAACTCTATTTGTTGCGTATTTTACCTTAATTGCTTTTGATTCTCCTGGTTGGATTGGTTCTTTTGGCCATTTTGGCACAGTACAGCCACAACTTCCTTTACATGTTGTAATGATTAATGGTTTGTCTCCTGTATTAGTAAATACAAACTCATAGGTTCCATCCGATTTATATTCGATTGTACCGTAATCATGTACTTTCTTTTCAAAAGAGATATTTTGTGCTTGTAGGGTAATGCCAAATGCAAAAATGGCTAATCCAAATAAAAACTTCTTCATTGTAATATAGATTGTTAGTGTTACAAAATTAATAAAAAATTATTCATCTCCACCCATTTGCATCACATAAAACAACAGAGTAGTAATAGATGCAAGAGCTGCAACCAAATATGTTCGAGCTGCCCATTTTAAAGCATCTTCTGCTTGCCCCATTTCCATAGGGGTGGCGATATGATCTCGTTGTAGCCATGCCAAAGCCCTATTGCTGGCATCAAATTCTACAGGTAATGTTACTAATGAGAAGGCTGTAATTACAGTTTGGGCTACTATTACCATCATCATTACGATTTCCCAATTCATACCGATGGCCATACCTCCAAAGATTGCTACAAAAAAGATAATGTTCATGATTTTAGAGCTTGCATTGGTAATAGGTACCATTGCTGATCGAAGGCTCAACCACTGATATGCTTGCTGATGTTGAACAGCGTGACCACACTCATGAGCTGCGATAGCCGCCGCCGCAATATTTCTACCATGGTAAACTTCTTGACTAAGGTTTACTGTTTTATTGGCAGGATTGTAGTGATCTGTTAATTTTCCTGATACACAGGTTACTTGCACATCGTAAATGCCATTATTATGTAACATTCTCTCTGCAATTTCCTTTCCATTAAATCCAGAAGAAAGTGGAGATTTGCTGTATTTTTTGAATTTGCTTTTTAGTCGATTACTTACTAAAAAGCTAAGGCCTAAAAAGCCAAAGATAATCAGGTAGAACATGTAATAATTGTTTTTCCAAAGTTCGTAAAATATCGTGCCATTAATAAACTTTATTACAATTTTTAACATTCTTAAAGAAGGGATAGTATTTGCTAATTTGAAAATGGCTAGTTTTGTTGATTGATTTTGAATAGTAACCCTTTTATATGTTGAGGGGGTAATTAACTATTGGTCAGCTTGTAAGGTGAAGTTTCTTTTACCAGCTGGATCGAAAATATATCAATTAGGTATGAAGCCATTGATTTTAGTAGTAAATGATGACGGAATTACTGCACCTGGAATTCGCGAATTGATTGATGTGATGATGGAGTTTGGACAGGTAGTTGTCGTTGCTCCAGATAGTCCACAGTCAGGGATGGGGCATGCGATTACCTTAAATAATACGCTGAGGGCCGAGAAAGTGAATTACGGAATTGATTCCATAGAAGAATTCAGTTGTACTGGAACACCTGTGGATTGTGTCAAACTGGCAGTGAATAATTTGTTGCCTCGTAAGCCAGATTTAATTGTGTCAGGTATAAATCATGGTTCAAACTCTAGTATAAATGTTATTTACTCTGGAACTATGTCTGCCGCTATGGAGGGGGCATTAGAAGGAATTCCTTCCATAGGGTTTTCGTTATTAGATACCAGAAGGGAAGCTGACTTTAGTGTAGCTAAAGAGGTTGTTCGTGTTTTGGTTAGGAATGTTTTAGAAAATGGAATGCCTCAGGATATTTGTTTAAATGTCAATATTCCAGTTGTTTCTCAAGAAAATCTTAAAGGGATTAAAGTTTGTAGGCAAGCTAAAGGAAATTGGGAAGAAGAGTTTGATGAGCGTTTAGACCCTAATAAAAGAAGTTATTACTGGTTGACAGGTTCGTTTGTGAATTATGATAAAGGTGAAGATACTGACATTTGGGCTTTGGAAAATAAATATGTTTCCGTTGTTCCTGTTCAGTTCGATTTAACAGCACATCACAGTATACAGAATTTAAATACTTGGAATTATGAATTTTAAAAAAGATCATCTTGGATTTGGAATGCTGTTAGGAGTTGTTATGCCTCTAGTTGTATATAATATTCTATTTTATAGTTTGAAAATCTTTGGTGCTCAATATGTATTAAAGGAGTCAACTTTAGAGTTGACTGCAATTGTTTTGACTGTTCCAGTATTTAGATATTATATGGTGAATTTAAAAGCAGAGCGCACAGGTCAAGGAATGCTTTTAGTTATATTCGGATATGCCATCTACTTTATGATTAGGCATTTTGGAATTATGGCTTAATATAGGAAACCATTTTTAGATGAAGTATTATATTATTGCCGGAGAGGCTTCTGGAGATTTACACGCTTCCAATCTTATAAAAAATATTCGATTGGAAGATCCCGATGCTGACATACGTGCATGGGGAGGTGATAGAATGCAGGCTCAAGGGGCTCATATTGTGAAGCACTTTCGAGATTTAGCTTTTATGGGATTTCTTGAGGTGGTAATGAATCTTCGTACCATTTTAGGTAATTTAAAATGGTGTAAGGAGGATATCATTTCCTACAGCCCAGATATGTTGATTTTGGTAGACTATCCTGGTTTCAATCTTCGAATTGCTTCCTTTGCAAAGGAATTGGGAATACCTGTATTTTATTATATTTCACCTCAAGTTTGGGCCTGGAAAGAGTCTAGGGTTGAGCAAATTAAAAGGGATGTAGATAAATTGTATTGTATTCTTCCTTTTGAAAAAGCGTTTTATAAGAAGCATAATTTTGAAAGTCATTTTGTAGGTCATCCGCTCTTAGATGCGATTCAGCAATTTAAGGAAGAAGATCAGGAGGAATTACATTCGAAGGATGAAAGAAAATTAATTGCTTTACTTCCTGGAAGTAGGAAGCAAGAGATTTCAAAGATTCTTCCTGTAATGGCTAAGGTGGTAGACCGTTTTCCAGATTATCGCTTTGTTCTAGCCGTAGCCCCCTCTATGAGTATTGGGTTCTATGAAAAGTATATAGGTAATACTTCAAATAAAATTGAATTTATTGAAGGTAAAACCTATGGTGTCTTAACGAAAGCTACTGCAGCTTTAGTTACTTCTGGTACAGCAACTTTGGAAACGGCACTTTTTAGAGTTCCCGAAATTGTTTGTTATAAAACAAGTCGCTTAAGTTATTTCTTAGCTAAACAATTGGTAAAAATACCTTATATATCTCTTGTGAACCTTATTGTAGATAAGATGATTGTTCCAGAATTAATTCAGTCCGACTGTAACCCAAATAGGATTCAAAAAGAATTGAAAAGTATTTTGGATGGTAGGTCGAGAGAAGTTATGTTAAAGGAGTATGATGATTTAATTCACCAACTTGGTGGAGGTGGAGCTTCTAAAGAAACTGCTAGATTAATGCTGAGTCATTACCGAGAATTACAAAAAAATAAAAACAGTTAGAAAATGAATACGCCAAAATTTCTTTTAGCCGATAATTCCAATTTTCCAGATTCAGTGTTTATTTTGCATGCTGAAGAGCCTGCATTCTTATTGAATTTAGTAAATGGTGATATAACCTGGTTTGATGATTCTATTCCGGAAATTTTAGGAACAGATGATGAAGCGGAAATTAAGACCTTTATAAATACTATGATTGATCAAGCGGAGGCATTTTACGATGAAGAGATTAAAAAACTTGAGGAGTTGGCAGATTAGCTGATAAAATGTCCGATTTCATCCGGATTGACTAAATTATCCGTCATAAAAGTGTCAACTTGGCACTTTTTTTTATTTGGCAAAAAATTTGTCTTCTGTGCAAAAAAGGGGAACCATGACAAGTACTAAAGATAGTGATAAGTTGAAGGAACAAGAAGAGCTGAACGAACAAGTGGTTGATAAGAATAAAGAAGGGGATACTTCAGGAGAAGAACAAGTGGAGTTGACTGAATTGGAAAAAATACAAGCAGAACACGCGGAGCTTAAAGATAAGCATATGCGTCTTTTCGCTGAATTTGAAAACTTTAGAAAGAGAACACAAAAAGAGAAGTTGGACTTAATGAAAAGTGCTTCGGAGAGTGTTATTACTTCTTTATTACCTGTTCTAGACGATTTTGATCGTGCTAGTAAGGCTTGGGATGCTAGTATGAGTTCTGAGGAAATTATAAAAGGACAAAGTTTGATTCAACAGAAGTTAATTTCAGCTGTTGAAATGAAAGGTTTGAAAGCAATGGAGTCTTCTATAGGTAAAGATTTCGATACTGATTTTCATGAAGCGATCACTCAAATTCCAGCACCAGATGATTCTATGAAAGGAAAGGTGATTGATGAAGTAGAATGTGGGTATCTATTGAATGGTAAGGTGATTAGATTCGCTAAGGTTGTTGTTGGAAAATAAATCAGGTTTCCTTGATATCACCTAATACTTAGGTGTTAGGTGAAAAAAAATATATTATGGCTAAGAGAGATTATTACGAGGTGCTTGGAGTCGCTAAAGATGCGGATGAAAAGACTATAAAAAAGGCTTATAGAAAAATGGCCTTAAAGTATCATCCAGATAAGAACCCTGGTAATGATGAGGCCGAGGTGAAGTTTAAAGAAGCTGCCGAGGCATATGATATATTGAGTAATCCAGAAAAGAAAAGCCGTTACGATCAATTTGGTCATCAAGGTGTAGATGGTCAAGGTGGATTCGGAGGTTTTGGAGGAGCCGGTATGAATATGGATGATATCTTCAGTCAGTTTGGGGATATCTTTGGATTTGGTGGAGGAGGTGGCAGGCACCAATCTCGTCAGGTAAGAGGAAGTAACCTTAGGATTCGTATAAAACTTAATCTTCAAGAGATTTTTGAAGGTGTAGAGAAAAAAGTGAAGGTTTCCAAAATGGTCCAGGCAGAAGGGGTAACGTATACTACATGTTCTACCTGTGGAGGTCAAGGTCAGGTGTCTAGAATTACCAACACGATATTGGGGCAAATGCAAACGTCTACCACTTGTCCTGCTTGTGGTGGTTTGGGAAAGAAGGTTGATAACAGACCTGCAGGTTCCGATGCGAATGGTATGATCAAGAAAGAGGAGGTTATTTCAATTAAAATTCCTGCTGGAGTAAGCGATGGAATGCAATTGAATGTTCGTGGAAAAGGAAATGAGGCTCCTATGGGAGGTATTCCTGGTGATCTACTTGTTTTGGTAGAGGAAATTGAGCATCCGAAGTTAAAGCGTGATGGAAGTAATTTACATTATGACTTATATATAAGCTTTGCTCATGCCGCTTTAGGTTGCCACCCAGAAATTCCTACAGTATCTAGTAATGTGAAAATTAAATTGGATGCTGGAGTGCAGAGTGGAAAAATCCTTCGTTTAAAAGGAAAAGGATTGCCTAGTCTGGAGTCTTATGGAAATGGTGATTTGTTAGTGCATGTTAATGTATGGACTCCTCAAAAGTTAAACGATGAGCAAAGAGCCTTTTTTGAATCTATGAAGGAAGATGTGAACTTTATTCCTGATGAAGAGTTAGAAGATAAGTCATTTTTCGATCGAGTACGAGAGATGTTTAAATAATATCTTAATCCCTTGAAGAGTATTCTTCAGGGGATTTTTTTTGACATTTAAAAAGGAATGCAATATTTGTATTCCTGAAAATTCCTGATCCCCATTATAATTTTATTGTCCCCGAAGGGGGCAATTAGAAAATTGAATTGCGAATATTGGTTTTTGAAAGCTTATTTGAAAGTGTTTTTCGAAGGGGGTAATACTTTAAGTAGTGTTTTTTTCATTTAAAATTGCAATCCTTAGTAAGTAGAAAAGGAAGGTTGGAGCTCCTTTGTCAATCGTTTTTCTTGACCTGTTGTATGTTCATCTACTTTTTTTATTCTTTAAATCATCTGATTAATGGACAGTTGAAGAAAAGAATAAAAAATAAAGTAAAAAAGGCTTGTTGTTTGGGAGAAAAGAGTTCTATATTTGCAACCGCTAAGCCAGGAAGGCAAGGCGCTGAACCGGTAAAAAGGTTTAGAAAAGTTCATTGTAATAATAGCCGATTTTAGCCCTGAAAATTCTTTTCAAATTAAATTTTGAAAAGACTTGTCAGAAAGAAAAAAGGTTATACATTTGCAACCGCTTTGAGCACCGCAGGGTGTTTAAGCAAAAGAACAAAAGAAGAAGTTCATTGATATTATTGGAAATTCAGCATTTAACAGGAAGATAAATTTTCGAGTTAAAAAGTCCCGAAGTCAGAAAATCAAAACAATCTT
>MAAC01009385.1_pt1 | contig 34097 bp, 34 predicted proteins | sample 1115981 | NCBI WGS metagenome assembly MAAC01 (sample SAMN04961126, study PRJNA320927) | seawater metagenome | isolation source: sample BD02T64 sea water enriched with oil for 64 days | place: USA:Gulf of Mexico | collected 2013-07-27 | reverse complement strand
GTGCCCTCGGGCGGGCGCACCGGTTTAAGTGGTGGCGCGGTAGCCAAGTCTGGCGAGCTGGTGCTGGCCCTCGATCGCATGAATAAGGTGCTCGACTTTAACGCCGTCGACCGCAGCCTTACCTGCCAGGCCGGTATCATCACTCAACAATTGCAAGAATACGCGCAAGAGCAGGGGCTCTTTTACCCGGTAGATTTCGCCTCGGCGGGTTCCAGCCAAATCGGCGGCAATATCGCCACCAATGCCGGCGGTATTAATGTGATTCGCTACGGCATGACCCGCGACTGGGTGCTGGGGCTGAAGGTGGTGACCGGCAATGGCGACATTCTCGAACTCAATCGCGGGTTGATTAAAAACAATACCGGTTACGACTTCCGCCATTTGTTTATTGGCTCCGAGGGCACGCTGGGTATTATTTGTGAAGCGACGATGCGCCTTGCGCCGCCGCCGAAAGACCCCGCCGTACTGGTATTGGGGGTGAGCGATTTCCCCGCCATTATGGATGTGCTGAAAACCTACAGCGGCGCCTTAACCCTCAACGCCTTTGAGTTTTTCTCCGACCTCGCCCTCGACAAGGTGCTCGCCCACCAGGGCTTAACCGCGCCCTTTGAGCGGCGCACCCCCTACTACGCCCTGCTGGAGTTTGAGCAAAGCACACCCGAGGTACTCGACACGGCGATGAATTTGTTTGAAGACTGCGTGACAGCCGGCTGGGTACTCGACGGCGTGGTGAGTCAGAGTATCGCTCAGGCAAAAAACTTATGGCGACTGCGGGAGGATATTTCCGAAACCCTGTCCTTTGCCAAGCCCTATAAAAACGATATCTCCGTACAAGTCTCGCAAATGCCCGACTTTATTCGCGCCGTCGACGAACTTGCCAGCCAACGCTATCCCGACTTTGAAGTGGTCTGGTACGGCCATATTGGTGACGGCAATCTGCATCTCAATATTCTCAAACCCGATGAACTCAGCGTTGTAGAGTTTAATCAGCAATGCAGTAGTGTTAGCGTTGAAGTCTCCGAGCTGGTCCAGGCATTCAATGGCAGCGTCTCTGCCGAACACGGCATTGGCCTCTTGAAAAAACCCTATTTGAGCTATACCCGCAGCGCTAAAGAAATCACTTTAATGAAAGGGATGAAAGGCCTGTTTGACCCAAAGGGCATTCTCAACCCTGGCAAACTCTTTTAATCGGTAATATTGGCAAAGACACCATGAGCTATCAGCACCAGTTTCTAGACCCTGACTCAAACACTATAAGCCCCTGCACCCTGCCCCCCGGCAAAGTGGTTTGCGTCGGCCTCAACTACGCCGCCCACGTCGCCGAAATGAACAGCAAGAATATCGGCGAACCCTTACTCTTTATTAAACCCGCCACCGCGCTGACCCCGATACAAGATGCCATACGTATACCCGAAGGACGGGGTGCCTGTCATTTTGAAAGTGAAATGGCACTGTTGATTAGCCAGCCTTTGAAAAACTGCAAAGAAGAAGATGTTATTCAATCCATCGCCGGTGTCGGCATCGCCCTCGACCTCACCCTGCGCGATCTGCAAAAACAATTAAAAGCTGCGGGCCAACCCTGGGAAAAAGCCAAGGGCTGGGACGGCGCCTGCCCCATTTCGCCCTTTGTTAAAACTAGCGAAGTGACAGACCTCCAAGATGTGGCTATCAAACTTTGGCAAAATGACGCATTAAAACAAGACGGCAATACGGGACAGATGCTCACCAAGGTGCTGCCACTAATTTGCTACATCAGCCAGTTCTTCACCTTACAGCCGGGAGATGTTGTACTGACCGGCACGCCCGAGGGGGTTGGGCCATTGCAAGCGAAGGATGAACTTAAACTGCAACTTGGCAGTTTCATTAAAATTAATGCAGGGGCGGTACGCACGGACTAACGAGCTTAAGTTAAAAAAACCTGCATACACTGAGCAAGGTTTAATTATTAAAAAATCAGCGTATATCTTATTAATAGCACTCACCCTATGTTCTCAAGTAGCCGCTTCAGGCGTAAGCACATGCTATGGCGAAACCAAAAATGGCAAGCTTGAGGATGCGGAAAAACTTCCTGGCTCAGGTAAAAACTTCATAAGCTACAGCCATATTGCCGGGCTCGTCGGTAGAACTTTCGTCCATTCACAAGTAAAAGACATTATCCTGGCTGCCTACAAAAATCTAGAAAGCACGATGCCCGGAAAAGTCTACAAATATGCCGAAACAGGTTACAAAAAAGGGGGTGAATTTAAGCCACACAAAACCCATCAAAACGGCTTGTCAGTTGACTTTATGGTTCCTGTCGTCAATATAAAAGGAGAGTCCGTACATCTCTCAACAACTCCTCTAAATAAATTTGGATACTCAATAGAATTTTCTAGCGATGGAAAACTCGATGGGCTTAGCATCGACTATCTCGCTTTGGCAGCACATCTCACCGAACTCCATAAAGCGGCAGAGGCAATAGGACTAGATTTATGGCGTGTAATCTTTGACCCAAAATTACAAGAACAACTTTTAAAAACGAAATTCGGCACCTATCTACGCTCAAACATTCAATTTAGCAAGAAACGCTCATGGGTTAGGCACGACGAGCACTATCACGTAGACTTCAAAATCCCTTGCAAAAAGCTATAGTCACGATAACTTCTCACAGCCAGAAACCAAGCAAATGAACGACACCCGTCTATACGAGCATCACGCCAGCCTTCTGACATGCGTGTTTAGCTTTTAGCTAACACCACCATCAACGCCTTCCCGTTTTTCAATGCCAAATAATAAACACCAGATAATCACCAGTGCTAGCAAGCAACATACTGCTAACCCATCTTATGATTTTCAGCAATGATGACGGGAGTGAAATCGTTGTACAGTTCTTTCATTATTTCAGAAAAACCGAACTCGAGCAAAAAACAACTTACAACAGCCATCACAACGCCAAAGTACGGACAGGCAGAACTAATGCCCCTTTTTTTGCAAATGCCCCTGACGAATCAAATCTTCCACCGCATCCACTAAAGTCTCACGCACCGGGCGAAATTCGACACCCAGTTCGGCACAAATTTTTTCATTGCTAATGCGCATGGTCTTGCCGAGGTGGGAGCGAATAAAATCACCGGCGCCGCTGGGCTGGGTGTAGGAAAGCAGTTTTACCAAACTGCTGATCCAGCCAGCCCTCATATCACGGCGCGGCAAACGGTAATTGCTATAGCCTGCCTCGCGCAGAAAATCGACAATCTCGCCCATGGTCATGGCTTCGCTGAAGCAAATATAGCGACCCTCGGCATCGCTCTTGTCCAGCGCCAGCACGTGGGCGCGGGCCACATCACAAACATCAACCATGCAAAAATTGAGTGCCATCACCCCGGGGTAAGTGCCACTGAGTAGGTCGCGAATGACCTGGTTGCTACTATTTAAACCCGGGCCAACTGCCTCGCCTATCACCATGCAGGGGTTTAGTGCGACTAAGTCAAAACTCCGCGCTTGCTCGCGCATAAACTGCCAGGCGGCCTGCTCGGCCAGAGCCTTTGAGTAAAAATAAGGGTTGCGAGCCAGAGAGGATTTACAGTTCCAGTCGGTTTCGGTAAAAATATACTGGTCGTCGGGTTCGTCGGTTATCGCCGCCAAAGACGAGGTCAGCACCACCCGCTTAACGCTCGGCGCTTTAGCGCAGGCTCGTAGAACATCGAGAGTGCCGTTCACTGCTGGATCGACCATTTCCTGCTGGGGCTTTTTAGTCTCAAGTAAGTAGGGGCTGGCGGCGTGAATAACATAATCACAGCCAGCAATGGCGGTGTCGAAAGAACCGGGCTGAGTGAGATCACCCGGCACCAACCTTAATCTTTCGGCAGCACCAGGCAATTGCTTTAAATAGGCGTACTGGCTGTCATCGACATCACCGCGCACCGTGCCCCTGACCTTGAAACCATTGGCAAGTAGCTCTCGAATGGTTTGTCCGGCGATAAAGCCCGAGGCCCCAGTGACACATACGCTTAATTCAGACGACACTGACTGCACCTCTTTTTCCTGTGTAAATAGCCTTAGTCCTCTTGCTCAGCCGGAGCTGGGTTGGGTCGACCGACCATCAATGAACCCGGTACCGAATCTATCAAATCTTCCACGGTGAATTGACCGTCGTTGTCGGTTTTCAGTAGCATTTTTTCTTCCACCGGCTCGCAATAGACCGACACCCGGCCGCGCTCGACGTGAAAGATCTGGCCATTGACATCAGCTGCCGCAGCGGTGCCAAGATAGGCAACCATGGGTGCGACAAACTCCGGCCCCGGCATCGCCATCAGTGAGTCGTAGCGATCCTGTGTAATTAAACCGGCATCGAGGCGCTTTTTCATGCCGTCGATAACACCTTGATCGAGGGTCATACGGGTCGCGGCAATGGGGCAAATGGCATTGGCGGTAACGCCGTAACGGCCCAGCTCCCGCGCCAGCGAACGGGTAAAACTGACAATACCGCCCTTGGCCGCTGCATAATTGGACTGGCCAACACTGCCGCGCCAGGCGTCGGAGGCAAAATTGACGATACGACCAAAGCGCTGGCCACGCATCACCTTGGCGGCGTGGTGACACATATTGTAGTGGCCCTTGAGATGCACGCGGATGACGGTGTCCCAGTCGTCCTCACTGAGATTCCAGATCATGCGCTCGCGCAGCACACCGGCACAGTTAACCACCATATCGACCGAGCCAAAGGCTTCGACACAGGTGCCGATAATACCGGCCGCCGCTTCATAGTCATCAACCGGAGCCAGAGCGGAAACCGCCTGGCCACCGACCGCTGCAATTTCGGCGACGACCTGATTGGCCGGCGCCTCTTCGCCGCCCCTACCGCCGCGGTCGGCACCGGGGTCGGCAACCACAACACGGGCACCCTGTTGAGCCAATACCAACGCGATTTCGCGGCCAATACCCCGGCCCCCGCCAGTGACGATGGCTGATCTACCGTCTAAATTCATATCAAAATTTCTCGCAATAAGGGTTTGGGCGTGGCCAAACAAAGACTGGGAATAAAGCCCCTCCGAGATGAGAGGGTACTTATAGTTGATTGAACATCGAGTGTAGCAGTTGCCGCCTGCCGTGCAAGAGAGCTCCGCTTTAGCCCCCTATATAGTGAGCTAAGGTCTATCGCAGCAGCCCTGACCCTCTTGTATCGGCGGGCATTTGATCGTTCCGTATGAACAAAAAACACAGCAATCACCGGGCAGGGGGGAGAGAAGCTGCCGACAAGCTACACATTGATAAAACCACCGACAGGCATTGGCGGGCATCACCTCGGCTTGCCTGTGACCACAGTTGGGACAGACAATGGTCGACTCTAAAATAATATGACTTACCACTCGGCTATTCTCAATTTATACCGCGTTGAAAGCACACCCCCCTATTCCATGCTCATCGCCTGCTCAAGGGACTGATGGAAGTGGGCCAGAGCCGGTTCGTTCTGGCCGATCAGCACCTCCTTCATGGCACCGCTAAGATAATTGCGCTCCATCTCTTGCTGAATCGCAATATCCTCACCATCCACCGTACGGATTGCCAGGTCGATATTTTTATCCCAATAGGCTTTCGCCTTGTCACTGGTCACCGGCTCTGGCACGTAGCAGTCAAAATAAATAACACACTGATCAACCCTGTTGCGCACCGGAAACACCCGCCAGGTTTCGACATGGTCGGCCTGCATGGTAAAAATGGTATTGGGAAAGAGCTGATAGGATATCGCGGTGTGCTTGACGAAGTCCCACTCACTCTCGGGCTGGTGACGTAAACTATCTATGCTCTTGCGTACCACCGCCATCCAATGGTGTAGGCCGTGACCCTCAAAAAGACAGAGGTTGCCAAAGAAGATCGGCCCCACCGTATCTTTGTGGAGGGTGGCAAAGTGATAGGGCTCTAAAAAGGTATCAATGGGCATCTTCCAATTAATATCCCGGTGTAAAACTCGGCTTTGGTAGTGCACATAATTTTGCAGATCGTAGGGGACCAGCTCTTGCTGCATACTCGCAAGGTGTTGATCAAGGTCGATCACAGCCTCTGGATCGGGCTGTACCCAAATCATGCCATCTCTCTCCACCAGTGGCAGCGGAGTCAGACCATGATCCTTGCGCTCAATACCGGGGAAATTGCGCTGGTCGGGAATGACCCTTAAATCTCCAGAGCGGTCGTAAGTCCAGGCGTGGTAGGGACAGGTGAAGCCAGCCGCACGACCACAACCGCGAGCAACGGGAGCACCCCTGTGACGACACATGTTAATGAAGGCCCTGGCCACACCGTCGTCCCCCCTCACCAATAGTATTGGCAGCGTCCCGTGCTCCATGGTCAGGTAGGCACCGGGCTCGGCAATCACCCCGGACAAACCCATAAAAAGGGGATGCTTTTTAAAAACACTGGCCAATTCTCGATCCAGCCAGCTCTTGTCGGTATAGGCCGCCACCGGTGCCCGCTTGACGCCTGGCGTTGTCGTGGTCTGGCTGCTATCTATTAGCTGCCAGGCCTTTTTAATACGAGCTACCTGCGTTGTGTGATCCACTTCTGATTCCTTATTTTTATTAACTTATACGAGTCCCACTGCAGCCCGAACGAGAGGGGAAATGAATTTTTGCGAACCCCTCCTCACTCCTCTTCCAGCCGGCGAGACCTTGCTCTCAACCCAATAACCATAAAAGGCGTATAACGACTCAAGGCCAAACGGGGTAGACGGCCAAAGATTAAAGCAGGCCGCCATGCAACATCGACAGCGAGTACCCAAGCCAAGCCAACGATTCACGGGGTACTGCAAGCTCAAATACAAGGACTTAATGACAGGCTACAGGGAGAGTATCATGCCTCTACTACCCATTAAAAAACCCATGGCAAGTATTGCCACTAGTACCGAGCAAAAACTTGAAACCCATCTTCCGACAGAGAATCCCGACACCGCCAAGGCGATGATGATGAGCACGGCGCCAACCTACGAAATCGAAATTCTTAGCGCGTATTATCGTGCCGAAAGCACCACTACTGATATCGAATCCGAATTAAGTCCCCGGCCAGTTCAGAAAACCTTAAATCGATTTCGCGCCCTTGCCGCCGCCTACGCCTAACAATGAGCTGCCAGGCATCGACGCCCCTAAGGATCTAGATTCAAGCCTGATATTTATAGCCCTCACAAAGATAATTTATAAATACCAGGATTGATCTATCCCATATACGCTATTTCAACAACAAACATTTTGAAATCTAATTAAAAGAAAGATTTTAGCTCGCCACTCATAGTAAAAATCCTCCCAACGAAAAATCCCTGCTCTCCAAAAAAAGGATTTAAAGCTTCGCACACAGGAAATCAACATTAAGCCTATTCCATTATTCCTAACAAAAGCGGCACCCTTATTTACCACGGCATTATATTTATAACTCATTGTCGCAATAATCTAAAATCATGCGCCGCTAAAAGACCATTATCCATTTTGAGACCGCACTCGCACTACCACTCAGCTCTGATTTCAATAAGTAAATCCTATGACATAAAATACGCCCGATCGATTATGCGTCGTATTTAAGTCATCAATGGCTGCGACAAATCACGTTGTCACAACTGTAAGCAGGAAATGCGATATGGCACGGCTCTCGTTTAGAAAACCCTCTACAAATGCCAATCAAGGGAGGTCTTCTCTCGTCGCAAGCCCATCGACTAATGAAGAACCTAAGCTTGTGATAGTCGATAGGCCAAACTTTAACAACGCCGATATTGCCGCCCTAAAACAATTGGCCAAGGGTGATTTTAGTCATCGCGGTGCGAGCTCCGATTCCGAAATCGGCGAACTCATCGAAAGTATTCGCCTCATGGTTGGCAACACCATCGGCAAGTCAAAAACTTTAATCGCCGAGATTAATCTCGATGCCGCAACACTCAGCCAACATTGCTGCGATAGCGTGGCCTCCGCAACAAAGGACATCAGTGCTGAACTGGTCAGCGCACGCGACACTCGCGACCGTCTCACATCTGTTGCCGCTGCGGCCGAAGAAATTTCAGTCAACGTCGGCGCCATTGCCGACAATGCCTCTGCCACGCAAGACCACATCGATGCCATCTCCAATACCACCCACGAACTCACCGCCGCCGCCAACGAAATTGCCCAAAGCACGGTAGCGGCTCGAAATATCACCAGCAAAGCGGTTACCGATACCGAACTTGCTGCAAGCCAATTCGCCCAGCTCAAGGCCGCGGCGGAAGAAATCAGCAAGGTCACCAATACCATCAGTGAAGTTTCGGAGCAGACCAAATTACTGGCCTTAAATGCAACCATTGAAGCGGCTCGCGCCGGCGAAGCCGGGCTCGGGTTCGCCGTGGTCGCCAGTGAAGTTAAGGAATTAGCGTCGCAAACAAACTTGGCAAATGCCGATATAAAAAATAAGATCAGCATTATTCAGTCGGCGGTCAACATATCCCTTCAATCCATGCAGAGCCTCACTGGTGTTATCAGCGAAGTGGATTCGGTCGTCACCACGATTGCCGCTGCTGCAGAGCAACAGTCACTGGCCACCAACAGTATTTCTGACACGCTTGAGGGCACGACCGACGATATCAACACGATCAACATCAGTGTTAATGAAAGCTCTCTGGCCATCAACGAAATGAATAAAAACCTCTCCTCATCTGCCACCATGGCCAACACTATGATCGACTTTATGACAGAGATGGCTCAGGACAATGAGGCCATGCTCGCCGCGGCCACCACCAATTTTTCAGAAATAGTCACACTGCAGTCTCGCGGGGAAGACATTGCCCGTTTATACAAGCCCTATAGATTAAACCAAGAACTAGAACAGACCGACACTACCGAGCAGGGGCTCTTTCGCTTTGGCCCACAGTGGAGTGTATTAGTGGATGACATGGATGAAGAACATTGCAAAATTTTTTCCTACTGCAATGAGATTCACCTCAAGGTAAAGCAGGGAGAGAGCCAGGAAGCCGTCCTGCCGACGCTCATCGCCCTGGCCGATTTCACCCGCTATCACTTCGCCGAAGAGGAACGCATGATGAAGGCCCAGGCCTATCCCGAATTCGCCAGTCAGCGACGTGCGCATACCACCCTCCTCGCCAACGTCGGCGAAACCATACAAAACATCAAAGACGGCGTTCGGGTCAATATGGTGGCCGTTATTGTCTTTCTCACCGAGTGGTTCAAAGGTCATATCCTCGGTGAGGATATTAAATATGGGGAATATTTTGCAGAGCGAGGCATAGAAGTTTAGCCTGCACAATTATTCATTAGTCTACCGACTTAAAACCGGTATTAAGGGCTTTAATTTAGCATTTCAAAAATAACGGCCCTGTTTTCGCAGAGCCACTTTACTGCAGCGTAGACCAATGCACCTCACACTCACCGGATGGTGCCGCTATAAAAGCGGAATCACCGGTGATGGTCAGTGACAGGTCCATGGTGCGTTGTAACAGCCCTGTCAAAGCCTCCATATTCTGCCACTCAAACTGATAGACCGAAACATCAAGCTTACTAAATTGATCTACAGCCTGTGCCCACCAGGCATTCGACTTGGTATTAAAGCTGTACACCTTGACCGCTTGCGCCAAGCGACTGGCCTTTTTAATTCTGTCCACGGCGGGCTCGCCAACATCTATCCACAAATCAAGCTGACCATCGAGGGAGTGCCGCCAGATGTCGGGCTCATCCACCGCACTGAGGCCCGCAGTAAACACCAGGTGCTCCTCCGCATTAATACAAAAGGCCATGATCCGCGCCATCATTCGCTCAGCCGTTTCCGAGGGGTGCTGAGCAATCGTTAAATTTAGCGTGTCGTAATAATTGCGATTGAGATCGGACAGTGAAATTTTAAACTTAAAAATGGTTGGCTTTAATGCCACAAATACATCCTCGATTTTTAAGCACTCTATTTTATACGAGTCTTATACAATTCAAACTATACATTTCGCCAAACGGGCCGGCGTTTTTCCATAAACGCATCAATTCCCTCCTGAGCATCCAGGGCCATCATATTGTCAACCATTACCTCGCCACAATACTGATAAGCATCGACCAGGCCTTTATCACACTGTTGGTAAAAGGCTTGTTTACCAACTTTTAAGGTCAGCGATGATTTACTGGCAATCTTCAGGGCCAGGGCATCCACCGTTTTCTCGAGCTCATCCGTCGACGCTAAGTAATTAATAAAACCCATCTCATAAGCGCGCTGAGCTGATATAAAGTCGCCAAGCAGGAGCATCTCCATGGCATGCTTGCGCGAAATATTGCGTGACAGCGCCACCATCGGTGTCGAGCAAAACAAACCTAGGTTCACCCCCGGAGTTGCAAAGCGAGAATTTTCTTCGGCAACGGCGAGGTCGCAGCTGGCAACCAATTGGCAACCCGCAGCCGTTGCCACACCATGTACCTTTGCAATCACCGGTTTTGGTGACTGGGTAATAGCAAGCATCAACGAAGTACAGGTACTAAAGGTCAGTTGCTGAAATTCCCGCTCTGGCTTACTGCGCATTTCCGCCAAATCATGGCCCGCGCAAAAACCCTTACCGGCGCCCGACAGCACAATAACTCTCACCCCATCATCCGCAGACAAAAGTTTAAAGGCGCCAATCAAAGACTGCAGGCAGGCAATAGATAAGGCGTTATAGGCAGCGGGACGATTGATGGTAATGCGGCCGATACCCTGCTTATCTTTACGGGCAATAACGCTATTCACTGTTGCCGGTGCCAAGCTTAATACCGCTCGCCCTCGGCGCTGGGTAGCTTAGCGCGAATATCCGCTAACTCGGCGGCACTGAAGTTCACCGCCAGGGCCGCCAGGTTTTCTTGCAGGCGAGAAATTTTGCGCGTCCCCGGAATGGGGAAAATGCCCTCTCCTTGATTCAGCACCCAGGCCAGTGCCACCTGTGCCGGGCTAATACCTTTGTCTTCACTCACGGCTTCGACGAGGGCGAGAAATTTTTTATTTTCCTCCAGGGCCTGTTCCTGAAAACGTGGGCTGGCAAGCCGGTAATCATCGGCCTCCAGGCTCTCACGAGATTGAATGGCCCCGGTTAAAAAACCTCGGCCCAGTGGACTATAGGGCACAAAGCCTATATCCAGATCGCGGCAGGTGGCGAGAATATCGGCCTCAACATCGCGACTCCACAGCGAGTACTCCGTTTGCAGAGCAGTGATGGTGTGCACCTTGCTCGCGCGCTGTAATTCTTCGGAGCTGGCTTCGCTGAGGCCGATATAGCGCACCTTGCCGGCATCGACCAGATCCTTCATGGCACCCACGGTATCTTCAATGGGTACGTTGGGGTCGATGCGATGGGCGTAGTAAAGGTCGATCACCTCTGTGTTTAAACGCTTCAGGCTCGCCTCGCAGGCTTTCTTTATGTAGGCGGGACTGCAATCGAGGCCATTCCAGCCACCCTCGGCGTCGCGCAAAAAACCGAACTTTGTCGCCAGCACAACATTGTCCCACTTGCCCTTAAAGGCTCGACCAATAAGCTCTTCATTACGGCCACTGCCATACATATCGGCAGTATCAAAAAAGTTGACGCCGAGGTCGAGGGCCCCATGCAGGGTGGCGATGGACTCCACTTCGTCACTGCTGCCGTAAAATTCCGACATGCCCATACAGCCGAGGCCAAGACGGGAGATGTGAAGGTCGCTGTTGCCGAGTTGAAATTTGTCCATGTTTTGCTTCCTTTTATTGCTTAGGTACTTGTTAGATCGGGCTTCACGCTGTGGCGAAACTTGGGTCAACCGGTGCACCCGGTAAATCGGTTTCAAAATAGCGGCTAATAATATGGGTATCGGCCGCAAAAGCCATTTCGGGGAATTGCCCTGTATAGGGAAACCAGGCCACCTCTTCCATACCGTCGGCCGCCTGCAGTTCACCGCCAATCACTTCGGCCAGCAACACGGTGACCAGGGAGTGGATATTAGGCGACAGGTAATTGCTGACGACACTAATAATGGACTGCACGCGAATATCCAGCGTGGTCTCTTCCTTCACCTCACGCACCGCGGCGCTAAGGTAGTCCTCATGAAATTCAACATAACCACAGGGCATACACCACTGGCCGTGACCCAGGCTTTTGGAAATGCGCTTGCCCAAGACAAAGCGATCCCTATCAACAATTAACACCGCTATGGCCGGTTGCGGGTTTTTATAGTGCACCGCAGGGCAGGCCGTACAGGAGGCCCGCACTCCGCCCTCTATCACCTCACTAATACAGAGGGCACCGCAACGGCTGCAATAGCGTTCCAGCAGAGCATCCTCTGCGGCGCTAACAATCGGCTGGTAGGCGCTGAAAACTTGTTGTGGCTGCATGGTAGCGGGCTTCGGCAATTTGCTATTATTTGCATCTAGCCTAGCAGCCTTGGCCGGCGAGATCACCTACAGCGCTGAGGCTTGATTTAATCCGCCCACTACTATAACCGCGCTACGTGTCGACAACAGAGCCCATATGAAGCAGCAATCTATGAAATATAGCGATCTACGTGATTTTATCGCCTTCCTCGAAAAGCGCGGTGAACTGAAGCGCATCAGCATCGAGGTCGACCCCAAGCTCGAGATGACGGAGATTTGCGACCGTGTACTCAAGGCCGGTGGCCCCGCCCTGCTATTTGAAAACCCCAAGGGTTTTAATATTCCGGTACTCGCCAATTTATTCGGCACCCCCGAGCGCGTCGCCCTGGGCATGGGCCAGGAGAAGGTCGAGGCCCTGCGCGAAGTCGGTGAGCTACTCGCCTTTTTAAAGGAGCCCGAGCCCCCCAAGGGTATTAAAGACCTGTGGGACAAGCGCGAATCCTTCAAGCCGGTGCTCAACATGCCGGTCAAGGTCACCAAAAAGGCCCCCTGCCAGGACATCGTGCTCGAGGGTGATGCCGTCGATTTAAACCAACTGCCGATTCAAACCTGCTGGCCGGAGGATGCCGGACCACTGATCACCTGGCCCCTGGTGGTCACTCGCGGGCCAGAGAAAGAGCGACAAAACCTCGGTATCTACCGCATGCAGGTAATCGGTAAAAACCGCGTCATTATGCGCTGGCTGGCACAGCGCGGTGGCGCTCTGGACTTTCGCGAGTGGCAGGCCGCCCACCCCGGCGAGCCCTTTCCCATCGCCGTGGCACTGGGAGCCGACCCGGCGACCATACTCGGCGCGGTAACGCCGGTGCCCGATTCACTGTCGGAATACGCCTTTGCCGGCCTGCTTCGCGGTGAAAAAACCGTCGTTACCCAGTGCTTGGGCAGTAATCTACAGGTACCCGCCAGCGCTGAATTTATTCTCGAGGGCCATATCGCCGCCAACGACGAGGCCGACGAAGGCCCCTTTGGCGACCACACCGGCTACTACAATGAGGTCGAACGCTTTCCGGTGATGACTATCGATCGCATCACCCACCGCAAGGACCCCATCTACCACAGCACCTACACCGGCCGCCCACCCGACGAGCCCGCCATTCTCGGCGTCGCCCTCAACGAGGTCTTCGTACCCTTATTGCAAAAACAATTTCCGGAAATCGTCGACTTCTACCTACCGCCGGAGGGCTGCTCGTACCGCTTCGCAGTGGTCACCATGAAGAAGCAATACCCTGGCCACGCCAAGCGGGTGATGATGGGCGTGTGGTCTTTTTTACGGCAGTTTATGTACACCAAGTTCATCGTCGTCACCGATGAGGATGTCGACGCCCGCAACTGGCAGGATGTAATCTGGGCGATGACTACCCGCATGGATCCGGCGCGGGACACGGTGATGATAGAAAACACCCCCATCGATTATCTCGACTTCGCTTCACCGGTATCAGGCCTGGGTTCGAAAATGGGCTTTGATGCCACCAATAAGTGGCCGGCGGAAACACAGAGGGAGTGGGGCAAACCCATTGCCATGACGGCGGAGGTAAAGAGCCGAGTAGATGATATTTTGGCAGGGCTGGATTTATAAGGAAATAGAGAAAAGAGAGACCAGGGCCGCTACCGACCCTGATTGCGCCCCCTGGAAAGGGGGCAAGGTAACCTCATATAGTAATGATGAGGTCGTGCGCAGTGGTTAAGTCGTAGGTTGCTCCTGTACCACCATCACGCGCCACCGCGCCGCTTGTCGCATCGCCATCATCAAACTCGTTATCGTAGCGCTGGGCCACGTCACCGGGTATGCCCTTGTTAAATATTTTGGTTTCCATGGTGCCGTTGCCCCAGTTACCCGTAGCAATAGTACTGACTACCCCACCATAGGTGTGGCTGGGTGGCGCCGTGGCACCGGTAATACTGGGGTCACCGGCGATGATGCCAGCGTAGCGCAGGTGAGACCACACCGTACAAGCCTCTTCGTCATCCGTGCCGCAGTCATCACCTTCAATAATCCCATCACCATCGCCCGCTTCGGCTGAGGCGTCGAGGGCTGAAATATTTGAAATATCACCGGGCAGACCCCGATAGGTATCTTGAAAGGTAAAGTACGCACCGCGATAACTTTCGACCTGCTTAACAAAATTTTTGTATTTGGCGTTTTCTATCAACACCTGTCCCTTGAGAACACCACCGAGTATCAAACCGATAATCACCAGCACAATGGCAATTTCAACCAGGGTAAAACCCGACTGTTTATTCTTATTTGCTGTCGAAAACTTACCTTTCATACACACGCTCCATCACTATTCTAAAAAAAACACGGTGCTAGTTCATTTGCCCTTCACTGGCCTGACCACCCGCTTGAAAACAACGAAGCGCACAGTAGATGCCTTTAGCGATAGCTTCAATGCGGGGCCGCCGCTAGCTTTGACGAGCGTCACAAAGTATCGAGCTTCTTCACTACAGCATGACGCAGGTCTCACCAATTTCTACAGAGCCCCCGAATAAATCGCCCGTAGCTGAGCCGGCCCTCATGCCAACTGCCTGAGGTAAATCTAAGCCCGTCTTCCCTTTTCTCGCCGACCCAAATGCCCTCGATAACTGAGTGACACAGCCAGAACCCAGCACATCTCAGCAGTGGACACTCACCTATAATCTCACCCTGGATACTCATTGAATTTTGTCCGGCAATTGCAAAGACAAGGGTCATAAAAGTGGCCTACAAGTCAGATAGGCCACAATGAAAAAATCCTCAAAAATGACAATAGTCGCCATAGAGACATTTACGAGACCTGGGGTTGAAACCATGCCATAGACAGCCGGGGGAGACTCTAAAGAGTAGATATCCATCACTTCGACTCTTTAGATATGGGGCACGGCACTCTGCTGAAATCGATTAATGAACGCGATGAACCCCAGCCCTATACAAGGCCCAAACCAATTTTTTGCTAGCCCCTCTGTTGGCGCAAGCCGACCCGAGTCGTGCTAACTACTCATCGGCAATGCCAACACCCTCGTGGCGAAGTAACCAACGCTTGCTGTCCAAACCACCGGCAAAACCGGTTAGCGAGCCCTTAGTTCCAATAACACGATGGCAGGGAATAATAATGGGAATGAGGTTCTTATTATTCGCCATGCCCACCGCCCGCGCCGCAGTAGGCTTGCCGATGGCACTGGCAATCTGCCCATAGCTCGCGGTGGTGCCGTAAACGAGCCCTTGCAACTGCCGCCACACAGCACGCTGAAATTCCGTGCCATTAAGGCTTAGTGGTAGCTCGAAGACCTGTAAGCGACCTTCGAAATAAGCGTTTAATTGTTCGTAGGCCAGTGCCAGCCAGTCCTTGCCTGCGCCGCCGGCCGACTCACCGGCCGGCGGCAGGGGGGCACTGTTACTGGGGAAGCGAATTTCAGTAATACCGGTACTATCGGCCAGGATAGTCAGGCGGCCAATGGGGCTGTGCAAAAACGCCCATGAAATAACAGGCGCTGTTATGTCAGATTTCATATTTGTAGGCATAAGTAATGACCTCGAAATTCACCGCACAAAACCTCGGTTCAAGTTTCGGCAACAAACTCAACGTTATTGCCCAGGCTGATGTCGCCGCCACTGAGTACTCGGCAACAGGCACCACCACGCCAATCGGGGCCGAGGGCCTTCATCAAACCCGGTCTGGCATCTTCCATGCGCTGGCAGGGGTCTGTCTCGCGAGTAATTTTCAGGCGTAGGTCGCCAATCTGAATAATCTCACCCACCGAGGCCGGGCTAAAGCTGATGCCCTCAACCAGCAGGTTGGCGCGCCGCGTGGTCCAGTGCAGGTCGAGCTGTAGTTCATCACAGGCCAGCTGCCAATCCTCGACACTGAGCACGGTGACCTGCCGCCCGTGGGGGTGGCCGCGATAGTCGTTTTCAACGCCGCGCTCTGGAGTGACCAGGGCTCGTGGGATGGTATGCATCTCTCCCTTGGATTTGAGCCGATAGGCGATGCCCTTTAAAGTTGCCATGAAATATCTGCCTCACGATAAATTATAGTGGCCCCATTTAACAAAACCTGCGGGGCTGTGTCATCCTGTACCGCACAATGCACACTTACCTATACCAATAACTCACCTATACCAATACAGGTCGAGACGATGAAGATTGACATAATTTCCGATGTGGTCTGCCCCTGGTGTTACATCGGCAAGAAGAACCTGGAAGCGGCCATGGCCCAGCGCCCCGAGATCGATTTTGAGGTGCAGTGGTTTCCCTATCAGCTCCATCCCGAAGCGCCGCTGGAGGGCTATGACTATATCGAAACCATCGAGGGGAAATACGGCAAGGCACGCATTCAAATGATGTTTGCCCAGATCACCCAGGCCGCCAATAGCGCCGGTCTTCGTATGAACATCGAGGGCATTGAGCGTGGCGCCAATACCCTGCTGGCCCATCGCCTACTCGGACTGGCCTTTCGCGAGGGTGGCTCAAGACTGCAAAACGCACTCAGTGAAGCCCTGTTTGAGGCCTATTTTTGCGGCAACCGGGATATTGGCAATACCGAGGTACTTTGCGCCATAGCGTCCGAAGTTAATATGGACAAGGCCAAAGTAAATACTTACTTAAACAGCGACGAGGGGCTCGAAGAGGTCACTAAACAGATTGGCTTTGCCCGCCAACAGGGCATCAGTGGCGTGCCCTCGTTCAGCCTGGAGGGGCAATTTGTACTCAGCGGGGGCCAACAGAGCGAGGTCTTTCTCGGTGCCATCGACCGCCTGGCCGAGAAGATGAATGAGGCCAGCAAAGCCACTCAAGAGCCTTAATAACAAGCCCCAGAGTGACCGGAAAAATGGTCACAAATCGCAATTTACGACAATAGATTGACGCTTGTTGCCCCTGTATGATGGTTCCCCAAGCGGGTGGCAATGAGCCAACAAGAGCCGCGCACCCCAATAATAATTCCAATAAAACACAGGGGACACAGATGAAATTTACCTGGTTCAACCTCATGCCCTGGCCCCACCTGCCAGAGGATTTCCGCGAAAAGAATAAGTCGGTGTGGGTCGATATCGACTCCAAACTCTACGACCCGGTGAAGGGTCACGATGTCTACAACGACTATATGGACATGCTCGAGTACGCCGACTCCCTCGGCTTTGACGGCATTGGCGTCAACGAGCACCATCAGAATGCCTATGGCTTGATGCCCTCGCCAAATATTATGGCGGCGGCGATTTCCCGGCGCGCACAAAATGCCGCGATTGTAGTGCTCGGCAACTCTCTGGGCCTCTACAATCCACCGACGCGGGTGGCCGAAGAATTCGCCATGCTCGACGTCATTACCGGCGGCCGACTGGTAGCGGGCTTTCCCGTCGGTTCGTCGATGGATATCAATTACTGCTACGGCGATATTCCCGCCCTCAGTCGTGAGCGCTATCAGGAGGCCCACGACCTCATTAAGCGCGCCTGGTCCGACCCCGAGCCCTTCGCCTGGAACGGTCGCTACACCAAGCTGCGCTATGTCAACACCTGGCCCAAGCCGATTCAAAATCCGCCACCGATTCACGTACCCGGTGGCGGCTCGGTAGAAACCTACGATTTCTGCCTCGACAATACCTACTCCTATTCCTATTTGAGCTTCTCCGGCTACATTCGCGCTAAAGCTCTACTACAGGGTTATTGGGATAGGCTCACCGAGCGCAACGAGCCCGACGAATCCCCCTACCGCGCCGGCTTTGCCCAAACCATTTGTGTCGCCGATACCGACGCCGAGGCGGAAAGGTTGTACAAGGATCACGTCAACTACTTCTTTAATCGCTGCCTCCACGTCGCTCCCGGTTTTGCCGATGCCCCGGGTTATCGCACCATTAAAACCATCAAGGCCGGGGCCCTGTCCCAGTTCAGCCCCGACCTGGGCGAAGCCGCCCACATGCCCTGGAAGCAATTGGTCGATGAGGGTTATGTCATCGCCGGCAGTCCCGACACCGTGCGCGAGCGCATGGAGGACCTGATCAAAGGCCTCCACGTCGGCAATATCTTCTGCCTGATGCACGTCGGCGATATGCCGATGGAAAAAACCAAGTATTCAAGCCAACTGTTCGCCGAGAAGGTGATGCCCAAGCTGCGCGATATGTGGCCCGACTACGCCGACGACACTCGTTTCTGGCCCACTCCGCTGGAAAAGCGCGCGGTGCCGGGGCCTGTTTCGGAACGCAAACCAAGCAATGGGGGGGCGTAATCATGAGTTCAGCCACGTTAGAACTACGCACCTTTAAGGCTCCCCGCGCCGACATCCACCTCATCGAGGGCGGTAGCGGCCCCGATTTATTGTTTCTACACGGTGCCGGTGGCATTGCCGCCGACAACCCCTTCCTCGCCGCACTGGCAGAGAAATACCACGTCTACGCACCGCTACTACCGGGTTTCGGTGATTCCGATGAGTGCGAAAATATCCGCACCATGCTCGATTTCACCCTTCACACTCACGATGTGATGATGGCTCTGAACCTCGACAAGCCCATTGTCGTCGGCCACTCCATGGGTGGCATGATCGCCGCCGAAATGGCTGCGGTAATACCCAAGGATGTCGACAAGCTCTGCCTCATTTCGGCCGCCGGGCTATGGCTGGACGAGCACCCCATCCCCGACGTCTTTGCAAAAATGCCCTACGAGTTACCCGAGCTGATGTTTCACGACCCGGTAGCCGGTGGTGAAATGATGACGGCGGGGGCAGACTTTTCCGACCCGGCCTTTCTCCAGGCCTTTTTGGTACAAAATGCCCGGCAGCTGGGTATGGCCGGGAAGATCCTCTTCCCCATACCCGAGCGCGGTTTGAGCGAGCGCCTCTATCGGCTTCAAGCCAAGACCCTGTTAATTTGGGGTGAATCCGATAAGTTAATCGCCATGCCCTATGCCCAGGCCTTTAACAAGGCGATTGCCGGTAGTGAGTTAATCACCATCCCAGAGGCCGGGCACATGGTGATGGTGGAGCAAACCGCCGTCGTGGTCGCGGCCATCGGTAAGTTCGCCTAGTTAGCGGCTCAAAACAAGTAAGGAAAACCCCGGCCCATAAAGTTGCGCCGGGGTTTTTATGCCACCAAATTGGTCGGGTAGACCCCTCGGAGATCGGGGAATTAAAGCCTTAAATTATCTAGCTTTTCGCGTGCCCGGGCCAGAAAATCTGCCTCGCCGAGCTGCATCAGCATGCGGCCGCGGCGAATAAACAGGTGGTGCCTAAAGCTAGCCCCCTTAGCCTCCACCACGGCCCGATAATCATCAATGTAGCGCTGCTTAAAACCACTGTTGAAGGTTGAAAACAGCACCACGTCTTTATTAGCCAAATGGTTATTCTCGACAAACTGCCACACCGGCGGGGCCGGGCTAGAAAACCATATCGGCGCGCCAATGAAGAGGGTGTCGTAGGTGGCAAGATCGGATTTTTCCGGCTTGATGATCGCCAATTTTTGCTGTCCATCTGCGACGGCATTGAGTAGACCGCGAAGGCCCGTGGGGTAGGCCTCGGCCTCCAGCTCCAGCAGTGTCGCTTGATAGTAGCGCGCAATTTCACGGGCCAGCAATTGCGTATTGCCAGAGCGCGAAAAATAAACCACCAGTATTTTATCGCCGTTTGTTTTTTCGCCAGATGTCGACGTCAGCGACACACCGGACTTATCAAAGCGAGCCGCCGCAGTCGACAGCGCCGGGCCTTCACTGCCCATTGATAAGGTACAGCGCAACAACGATGCCACTGCACAGAGTAAAATTACTGCTTTCGAGCAATGCTCGCGGTTCAGCAAAGCATTAAAAATCATTGGGCTTGATCAGAGCCCTCAAGCTAGTGGCACTTTATCGCTTTAAAGCGCAGGCGCACATAATCGGCGACCCAGCCATCGGTTTTGCTGTAAAGAGAGGTTTGCAGCTTTTCTTTTACCTGAACAAAAAATCGTGCTTTTTGTTCCGCGTTAAGCCGTGCACAAATACTATTGGCAAATACTTCCAGCCACTTTTCTATGCCACTTGCCAGCGGTGTCGGTCGAGCAAGTATCTCCATCGCCTCAATTCGAAAACCGGCCTTCTCGAGCAAAGCCCGGTATTCATTTGTTGCGGGAAAATACCAGGGGTTTTCAAAGGCGCCAAAATCCTCGTTTTCAGCAAAAACTTCTGTCATTGCGCACAATAAGGCCGCTATATTGCCACTTCCACCCAACTCTGCAACAAAGCGCCCCCCTGCCTTTAGAGCGCGATGGACACCGGTAATTACCTCCTCGGGCTGTAACATCCAGTGTAGGGCCGCATTGCTAAAAACCGCATCATAGCGCTGGCAAAAATCGATCTGGTGGCCGTTCATCTGCAGTGCCTTGAGTCCACGCGCCCTGGCAGACTCAACCATACTGGCACTGGCGTCGATACAAGTGACGACACTACCCTGAGCTGCAATATACTCCGCCAGCTCGCCGTCACCACAGCCTAGATCGAGAATGGCCTCCCCCCGAGCAGGGGCCAGCAAGGCCATGACCTCGGTGGCCATAGCGGAAACAAATGCCGCGTGTTGACTGTAACTAGCGGCCTGCCACTCATTTTTTTGCATCAGCTATAGATCCTTCAATTTTCCACATCACTTTAATTTCGATGCCCAAATAGCCAGTTTATGGCGCATGGTTTGCTGCGATATTGTTGCCTCGGGTATCGACTGAATTACCTTGTCGTGCACCAGCAGGCGATAGATATACTCAACCTTTTCATTGGCCGAATCGGTGGCTTCAAATTCAACCACACCGCGCCCCTCGCCATATTTAATGCCCTCGGCAATGGCCTTTTTTAGCAATTCCTTTTCATTCTTTATTTTTTTCATGTGCAAATCTCGTTAAGGGATCTAACTTCTATCCGCATACATTCAATAATGCACGGCCAACCAAACGGTCTCGCAATCGGGGTCTGTCCAGCTTACTCGATGTTTCGTGTGGGCGGGAATGTCAATATAACTACCCGCAGTCAAACTAATCTCCGTTTCATTGGCAAAGACAATGGTCGCCCCACCCACAAGTACAATCACCCATTCATTTTTAGGCTGGTCATACCAACCCGCAGCGGGGCTGGTGTGGCCCTTTGACACTATACGTTCTATGCACAGGTCTTTATTGTCCACCAGCGTTTCGACCAGCTCCCGATCGAGAGTCTCGGGTATTAATTCAAAGATACGACCAACTTTCATTTTTCTGTACAAGCCTCTGCACCACTGACCTTAGCCACTATTCGCCAATGGATAATTAAGAGACATAAGGCAATGAAAAATACAATGCCATGGTCGATCAAATTTAGCAGGGCATCGCGACGATTACTGTCAATTGCCGCATTCAGACTTTTAATGCGCAATGTATCGACCTCACTGTCACTCAAGACCTTCGCTTCGCTGCCACCGTGGCGATCAGCGCCATTTATTGCCGGCATTTCAAGCAAGGGCCGTGGCAAGCCAGCCGCACCCACCATCGAGAATGCCTGAAGATGCTCAATACCAGCAATGGGCCTCGGTCGGTGAAACGATTCCAGCGACTTGTGTCGATTATAGACATGGCTGTTTAATGTCAGCTCAGGTGCCAGCCAGGTGACAAATTCATTGAGCCCCCGGTCAAGGCTAATCGCCCCACATATTAAAGCCACGAAGCAAACGGCGAGAAGATAGAATTTCAGCACCCCATTTTTCATATTGATCATCCCTGTTAATACATCCGTCTCCTGACAGCCCCACTGTAAACCACCTTATCTTTATTAAAAATAGGCATTCGAGGCTTTACAGATGCTTTCTCGGTCTTGCGCCCCACCCCTAGAGAGCCACTCGGCGCCGACCCCACGGCCTTGAACATCTACGGCGCTAGTGCTTGAGACATTACATATCGAGCTTATACACCAAACTACTCTCGGTCAGCCAATGGTGATCGTCGCGACGCGATATAAATTTAAAATAAAGACTGTGCCTTATATTTTTGTCCCCAGCCAACTCGGCACCGATATCAAAGCGATTGATTGCGTAGCCGTGCTTGTCGATATTGTAAAAAAACTCATTACTGACAAAGGGTTTGAGACCCGCCAAGCGTTTATTTTTCGCCTTGAGTTTAATGCGCAGGCGCTGTCGATAGGCGCGATCTTTACCCTCGCGATAGCGCGCCTCCCAGCGACTCCTGATTTTTATATGGCAGCCCGGCAACAGCCACATGCTGGCCGCCGGCAGTGAGCGTTCGGCTTGTAGATACCAGCGCCTCTCACTCAACCAGTGACGGCTGGCAGACTTTTTTTCTATGCCGCGATAGTGGGCTGCCAATTGCCAGCTTGCCAACGGCCGCACTTGCATTCCCACATCCAGATGGCGGTAATTAATTTCCGAAAAATCCCTTGCCAGGCGCAATTCGCTAGACAAACTTAAGCCCTCGCCAATGGCGCCTTTGATTTTTAACTTAGTCTCATAGCCGGAGGCAAGCGCAAGGCTGGAAAATACCAGCGCAAAAATAAGGCAGAGGGCAAGAGTAAGCCTCATAGAACTGAGTCAACACACCCGGCTTGTTTTTGCCTTCTTTTCTTTGCGCCCTTTGCCGCCATGGTTTTTATAAACAGATATAAACCGCTTATCCATAACACCAGCAGGATAAGCGCCGCCGGAAGGAAGACGGTCAATTTTGCGCCACCATGAAAAAACGTCCCATCGTGCAGTGCCTCTATCAGGCCCGAGCGACGATAGGCCACTTGCAATACCGCCAGGGTGTTGTGGTCGAGCTGGATTTCCCATTGATTCACGGCCCTCACCTTGACGATGCCTTTGGCGGGCCGCACATCCAGGCGGGCAATGTCGTCCCAGCCCCCTATCTCGGCCTGTTTAACCGCCATGGAGGCGCCAAGAATATCGTCAAAACTGACCCTTGGCGTGCTTGCAAGCCCTCGCATCGTTGCCGGCTGGATCCAGGAGATTTCCTTTTTCAGCAGTAAAATAGTGCCCGTGACAATAATAATCAGCACCGGGATGGCACAAATAATTGAACCCCAGTAGTGGGTTTTGCGGTTAAATTTGTTCCAGTTAATGCTCATCGGTACAGCCACTTCCTCATCTATTTGCCCTCACTCCTGACGCCGGTTTTTTCCGAAGATGAAGAATGAGGGCCAGAGGTAGAAAAAAGCCCACCGCCAGATGCACATAGCCGAGTAGCTCGCGGAATTCATCTGCGGCGATGTAATAGAGTAGGTAGGCCGTCATCATCAAAATGGCACTGAGGGTGATCAGGGCGATGCCGAAGATATTTTTACCCTGCAGTTTCCAGGCGTATTGCACGTGGGCGCCGAGAACAAAGCCAAAGGTAATCATCATCAAAAATGCGGCCCCACCATGAATTTGCAGTGCCGTGTATTGCCAGGGGTGCTGCTGCGGACCAAAGTCGCCATCGACCACAAACCAGGTGTGCAGCACAAAAAACCCCAGGCCGCTGCTCCAGGCCAGGGCATACAAAGCACATAGGCCGTGCCGAAACCCGGCCGGCATGGAGGTGGCGATCATTTTATGCGAGGTGCTTAAGGCTGCCGTCCTGCTCGACGAACAGGGCACTGGCTCCCATTGAGCCGAGAATTTCCGCCGCGTTATCGGCCAGCAGAACCAGTTTGGTTAATGCATCTGCCAGGCAGCAGCTGGGTGCAAACACCGATACACTGCGCCCATCGACTAGCGGGCGTCGCGTAGCCGGGTCAATAATATTACTGGTGCCAGCCTCCATGTAGTAGGCCGCCGTTGTCGCCACCGCCGTCTCCTGCATCGCCACCTTGAGCCCTCCTCCCTCGCCACAACCCGGTGTTTTAATTTCAAGCTGCTCACCGCGCCACTGTTTCATGCGCAGATCACCCCCGGCATTGATCACCACTTCTTCCACCTGCTCGCAAACGGCCAAAAAGGCCCTGTCCACGGCATAACCCTTGGCGATGCCACCAAGGTCGAGTATCAGCGGCCGCGCAAAGCGAATGACATTCTCACTCAGCTCAATATCTCGCCAACAGGCGGTAGCGAGCGCCGCGTGCGGGATCTCTGGCAGGTGGCCGTTTTTTATCAACTGAGGCGCAACGCTAATATCATAACGGCCTCGACTCAGGCGACTCAAAGTTAGCGCCGTGGTTAATACGGTCGCCATATCCTCGGAGAGCTCACAGGGATGGTCGGCCGCGTGCTGATTGAGATAGGAAAGTTCGCTCTCCGGGTCGTGGAAACTCATACTTTTTTCAATTTCCTCAATTTCAGAAAAAACGTCCCGAGTAAGTTCCATCAAGGTCGCACTCTTTTCATCCGACCTTATATGGACACTGACATAGGTGCCGAGTAAGGGTTTACAACGTTTAATGGTTTGCATGTCGACGGCACCTCCAGGCTTTATATATGCCTCAGCACCTGGTCCCAGGTATGAACCCAGCGATTCACCCCATCGGTTAGATGGCGACAGGACAGGGTGGCACCGGATATGTTTTTAATTTGCTTATCCAACTGCAAATATTCTTCATTGCCCCGACCCAGAAATTGCGCCAACCACTTGGGGTGTTTTACCTCACCACCATAGGTTTCTCGATAGGTGAGCACCTCTATACCCTTGACCTTACCCGCTGTATCCAGAGCCACGGCCATATCAATCATTTCGTGCTTGCCAACCACCTGGTCGATAATGAACCAGCCGCCGTCTGCGGTTTTCCATGCCTTTAAGCGACTGCGATTGACGCGCACATTTGAGGCCTTAGCGATGGCTTTCATCTGTGCCTTGCTCAGCACCACATCTGTCGGCACCATGGGCACGTCTGCCCACAGTGCCTGTCTGGCCTGCTCTACGGTCAGAAAGGTCTCCGCATAGAGTGGCGCAAGTGGCACCTGCACCAGCCCTAGTAGCAAGGCTACCTTTGCCAAAGACCCGGCTTTCAACATTTAATACTCATAGCCATAGATCAAACCGACGTGGTATTGCTCGTGCTCATCCCAGTTTTTGCTGCTTTCAACAAAGGCATGCTCGGAGCCACCACCCTGAACCTGAAACAAAATACCGGCGGTCAACCACCAATTCTTTTCCGCAAAGTGGTAGGTGGGACCAATATATTCACCGTACTGGTGACGCGTACCCACTCTAAAGTTCGTTAAGTCAAACTCTGAAGGCTGTAAGCTGGGGTCGTCATATTCCCCCGTCTCGGTATTAAAGGGGCTGAGGTGGTCTTGCTGACGGCGGTATTCAATGCCGACAAAATGTTTCGGGGCTACGCGATAGGCCAGACCGGCGCTGAAATCGAAGGAAATTTCTTCCTCTAGCACGCCGGGTGATTTGCGGCGTTCAAACTCGGTCTTAACATTGACCGCGAGTGTCAGCTTGTCGTCGATCCAGTTTTTCTGAAAAAACACCGTGCCGGTGTATGAGTTCTGACTGATATCGGCACCATCCAAACGGTACTGCTCCCGCCTTTCATAGCCGAGACCCAGAGACAGCCCCGCCCAATCTTTGTAGGGACTGTAGATATTGTACTTTAGGGCAACTTCAAAGCCCCCGTACTGGGTGTCCTTAAAGCGTCCACCCTCACCACCCTGGGTATCAAAAACCGGCTGTAAATCGGGGTCGTTGACGGAATAGTCATGGTGGAAAATCAATATTTCCGCGCCAATCGTCAACTTGTCGGTGACGCCGTATTCGATCTCCGGGCGTATATCGTGAAATTCATAATCCCCAGAATGCTTGCCGACGCGAATCGTATCGCTGAGCTTAAATTCGAAACTACCCTTGGGACGCGTATCCGTGCCCTTGGTGTAAACCCATAGGTTTTCTTCTGCCATTGCGGGCCCCGCAACAAGGCCTGCTGCCAGCACAGCCTGCGCCAATCTATTTGCTCTCATGTTATTCCTTCCATTAAGACAAGTACCCCGGCTCCTCGTATTGATGGGGCTGCCTACGTAGGTAGGAAAACCTCACCCCTCACCAGAAGATGCGAACGCGAATGATAATGATTGCTATTCGCAAGTCAAGCCGTTTATAACCCATCGTTCATTGGCCTCGCAACCTTGTCTAACTCGTAGGCGCACCTGCACATTGATTTTCAATGTCGCCCCCCCATGTGTAAACCTCCCCACAAATAAGCCCGTCTTGTATATTCAGGCTGCTTGGTGATGTTCTGAGCAGTACGGCAATATTTCAATTGAAGCCATGCACTATTGTTCTACACCCAAATATTGTTCGGTGTCATAAATGCCCATTAGCCAAAAACGGAAACAACGCAATACCAGTATTTTCCTCGCCATTTTTGGTGCATTGTTTTTGTTGCCCGGGTTGGGTCTTCTCGTATTTGAGGCCATCCCCAATTTCCATCGGCTCTTATCCGCCCAAAACCTCAGTAACGATGAATTCGAGTCCATTCTTGCCGCCGGTATTGTCGGACTTATGTTTAGCCTGGTAGGTGGCGGCGCAGTGTTTTGGGGGCTGAAAAAACCCAGCGACAATATCGATCTGCTCGACGGTGACAGCCCCTGGCTGGGGCGTGACAAATGGGCCTCGGCCTCGATTAAAGACAGTTTCGCTCTCACCGGGGGCCTGATTTGGGGCTTTGCCATTTTTTGGAATTTAATAAGCGCACCCGCTCTCCTGGCTTTTTTCGAAGAGCTCAACAAGGGCAATCAAATGATCTGGTTTGTCCTGGCTTTCCCCCTGGTAGGTCTCTATCTTATTGGGCTGGCCATTCACAAGACTCTGGATTGGCGACGTTTTGGACAAATGACGCTGGCACTTGAACCCTACCCCGGTGCCATTGGTGGCGACATGGCGGGCACGATTCATTTGCCGACACCCCTGCCGGCTGGTCTCCCCATTCAGGTTTCGCTCGACTGTGTGCGCCACTACACCCAGGGTAAAAACTCCAGTCAAAGCATCGTCTGGCAACAGCGCGGGCTATTCGAAGCACAGCAAAGTAGCCGTTCCACACGGCTGCAGTTTTTATTTGAGGTGCCAGAGGGCTTACCCCAATCCAGCGCCGCCGCCAGCAGCTACCACACCTGGACTCTGGCCGTGAAGGCCGAACTCGACGGGGTCGACCTGGTGCGCCAGCTCGAGGTGCCGGTATTCCCAACAGGGGCAAAGGCCAGCCCCTCATTTCGCCTCAACCTTAAAGCGGTGGCCGACGAAGCAGACAATGCCGATGCCCTATTCGCCAATGGCATGGGGCGGGAACAGGCCATCGTCGGCGATCACAAAACCAAGGGCTTTGGCAGTGGGGTTTTTATCGGTCTAGTATTTTTAGCCATTGGCATTGGCCTGGCCTATTTTATTGGCCATTTGCAAAATGAAACCGCCCTGATCGGCTTTGGCTCACTCTTTGGCAGTATTGGCCTGGCCATATTTTCTTACTCCATGCTCGGCTACTTTCGCCATTATTACCTGCGTCTCGCCAACCCCCTGCTCGAATTGCGCTATAAAAGCTTATTCGGCGGCAACGTCGCGTCGCTAAATTTTGATGAAATAGCCGCCGTCACCACTGAGAGCCGAGGCTCCATGAGCGTAGGCAATAAACACTATCAATTTTTCAATCTCGGCCTGGCGCTAAAAAATGGCGAGTCCCTGCGCATCGGCGATCGCTTTAGCCGTCAGCAGGTAGAAAAAACTGCCGCTGCTCTCGCCCATCAGCTCGGTGTAGCAGTGACAGAAAAAAAGGCAAGGCCCTCCAGGCTCAATCAATAAATGACGCCAGTAGTTGCGCCCAAAAAACCGTCAGGGCCCGGCCGACGAGGAGTTCTCGGGCCCAAGCATCCGTTGGCGAGACATTGCTCACAATCACAGGTGGACGATGGCTTTTTTATGGCAGCTCAGGAAACATGGTCTAGACTGATAAGTTCATAATTAATATTTATTAGGACCAACCAGAACACCATCAGACGGTGTTGCCATGGAGGCTTACAATGAAAATCATCAAGGGACTGCTGTTAGTCTGGCTCGGTGTGGAAATCTATATAAGCTACAGCGTCATTGTTAACGATTTCAGCTTTGCCGCCCTGCAAACGCTCGAGCTCAGCATTGAACTAGCCCTTTGTGCCGCACTCTTTAGCTTGCTGGTCTATCTTGTCGATGCGGCACTGTGGTTAGCACTTGCCTGCTTTGCCCTGATCGGCATTTTCGGACCGGCAGGTGTGGTCATTTATGTGATATTGAGAGCGGGGCCGGTTATGGAGAGCGAGCCATTAATAGTATCCGCTGATTAAGGTAGGCCTGCACACCAGCTCTACCTAAGGCCTGTTTTCAGCGGCCCTCAGGTTTCTGCCCTCGAATCGACCCAGGCCATTTTTCGAAGACCTCTCAAGAGCCGTTATCTAGTTCGTAGCCAGGCCAGCATGCGTCACAATGCTCCTGGTAAGTAACTATCAACCGCCAAAATCTTTAATCGCCCGCAGCAGTTGCCGGCAGCTGATTTGCCCAACCAGCTTGCCATTCTCCACAATGGGTCGTCGTCTGTGTTTATGTTTTAGCATTTCATCAGCCACGGTAATAATATCCTCGCCGGGGCGATTAACGGCGACCTCACTTGTCATCACGTCTGCAACAGGTGCTGCCCCCGGAGTGTCACCGTTATAAACGGCACTGACAATGGCCTGCATACAATCGAGTTCCGAGAGCATACCCACGAGCTGGCCCGCATCGTCAATCACCACGACTCCCGACACCCTGTTCTCTATAATCACCTGCGCGGCCTCGGAGATCGTAACGCTCTGATTAACGGTTCTGGGCGTACGCATATATTCCCGTACTTCAACAGATTTCGGCATAGTTAACCTCTTGTTATGTTTTTATCCCGCTCTGAGCAAAGCATAGTCCGTCCTGGCGCAATACACATACTCAAGCGGGTACTAGGAGCCCGGGGCTCGAAGCCATACACTAAGCACCATGACAGCCCTCGACCAAACCCCAGTGACCCAGCTCCGTGGCATCGGCACGCAAATGCGCGACAAGCTGGCGCGGCTGGGCATTGCCACACTTCAAGACATCCTCTTCCACCTGCCCCTGCGCTATATGGATCGCACCCGTATTAGCCCCATTGGCAGCCTACAGCCCAATAGTGAGGCGGTGATAGAGGGTGAAATACGCGGTAGTGACATCGTCATCGGCCGCCGTCGTAGCCTGATTTGCAAGGTGCAGGACAATACCGGGCTAATCACCCTGCGTTTTTTCCACTTCGCCGCCGCCCAGCGCCACACCATGGTCGTGGGCTCGACAATGCGCTGTTATGGCGAGGTACGGCGTGGCAGTGCCGGACTGGAACTCTACCATCCGGAATATCAAATCCTCGACGGTAAACAAGCCGAACCCCTGGCCCAAAACCTCACCCCCGTCTATCCCGCGGGCGATGGCATTACCCAGCACCGCCTGCGCACCATCAGCGAGCAAGCACTGGCGCTCCTGAACGCCACTAATCTTAGTGAGTTATTGCCGCAAACTCAGACTAACGAAGCCCAGCAGAGTAGCCTCGCCGATGCCCTGCGCTTTCTGCACCGCCCCCCGGCCAATGCCCCCGTCGACCAGCTGGCCAAGGGTGAACACCCCGCCCAGCAGCGTCTGGCTTTCGAGGAATTACTGGCCCACCACCTGAGTATGCTGCGCCTGCGCCAGGCCATTCGCCAACAGGGCGCGCCCGCCTTTAATAAAGACCAGCAACTGAGCGCGCAATTTCTAAAGGTTCTACCCTTTGCCCTAACTGCTGCTCAACAACGAGTCAGTGATGAGGTCTGTGACGATCTTTGCCAGCCCCTGCCCATGCTACGCCTACTACAGGGCGATGTTGGCTCGGGCAAAACGGTGGTGGCCGCCCTCGCCGCCTTGCAGGCCATAGCCAGTGGTTACCAGGTGGCCATTATGGCGCCGACAGAAATTCTCGCCGAACAACACCGGCAAAACTTTGAGACCTGGCTGGCGCCGCTGAACATTCGTGTCGGCTGGCTCAGCGGCAAGCTAAAGGGCAAGGCCCGAGATTATCAATTAAACGGCATTGCCGACGGCAGCGCCCAGCTGGTAGTGGGCACCCATGCCCTGTTTCAGGAGCAGGTCGAATTCCACAACCTTGGCTTCACCATTATCGACGAACAACACCGCTTCGGCGTGCATCAGCGTTTAGCCCTACGGGAAAAGGGCCGGCGCGATAACTTGACCAGCCACCAGCTGATCATGACCGCCACCCCCATCCCCCGCACCCTGGCCATGAGCGCCTATGCCGATCTCGATGTCTCGGTGATCGACGAACTACCACCCGGCCGCAGCCCAGTGAATACCGTGGCCATCGCCGATCAACGTCGTTTAGAGGTGGTGGCCCGCATTCGCGAGGCCTGCCGGGAGGGCCAACAGGCCTACTGGGTCTGTACCTTGATCGAAGAATCTGAAACCCTCGATGCGCAAGCCGCCGAGGTCAGTGCCGAGGAATTGGCCTTGTTACTGCCCGAACTGAGCATTGGCCTGGTACACGGGCGTATGAAAACCGGGCAAAAAGCCAGTGTCATGGAGGATTTCAAGGCCGGTAAGCTGCAGCTACTGGTGGCCACCACGGTTATCGAAGTCGGCGTCGACGTACCCAATGCCAGTCTGATGGTGATTGAAAACCCCGAACGCCTCGGTCTCGCCCAGTTACATCAACTGCGCGGGCGGGTGGGACGGGGCAGCGTCGCCAGCCATTGCGTACTACTCTACAGTACACCCCTGTCGCGACAGGCCAAAGAGCGCATTACCATCATGCGTCAAACCAACGATGGCTTTGTGATCGCTGAAAAAGACCTCGAGCTGCGCGGCCCCGGTGAAGTGCTGGGTACCCGGCAAACCGGCGATGTTGATTTGCGCATCGCCGACCTGGTGCGTGACGCTCATCTTCTCGATGAGGTGAAAGTCAAAGCCCAGAACATCATTAGCCAGCATCCCGAACTGGTGGCTCCCTTGATACGCCGCTGGCTCGGCGAAAGGGAAAATTACGCGCAGGTCTAGTGCCCATGGCTACAAAGATGAAGGACTATTTATGCCTCAAGTATTTGGTGAAGAACCTCTAAAGAGCTACCGCTTTTGGCTGCTTGCCGGCTTGCTCAGCTATAGCCTCCTCGGCTTCGTGCTGCTGCCCCATGTACTGAAAAGCCAGCTCATCAAATATGTCGATGGCACTCTTCAACAACACGCCAGCCTAGAGGCCGCCAGCTTCAACCCCTTTTTATTGCGCTTGCGCCTACAGAATCTACAGCTAGCAACGCCCCAGCAGGCTCCCTTGCTAGGAATCGGCGAGCTGGTAATCGACTTTGATAGCTTCGGCCTGTTTAAAGGAGCCTGGCAATTCAGCGCCTTTAGTCTCAGCGAGCTCGAAGTCTTTGCCGAGATCGACGAAGAGGGTGCGCTCAATTTGAGTCGCCTGGTAGCACCCACGGGCGACGCGGTGACAACACCCCCAGAATCTGGCCCAAGCAATACCTTGCCCCCCTTGATTCTACAAAACATTGCCATCACACAGAGCCGTGTCCACTTCAAACAGCTCAACTTAAGCGAGCCCTTTACGCTCGACCTCAATCCACTAAATTTTAGTATTGCCCAGCTCAGCACCCTGCCGGAGGACGGTGGACAATTCCGTTTTGACGCCCAGTTCAGCGCCAGTGAAAGCCTGAAATTTGATGGCACCCTGCAAGTTGCACCCCTGGCTCTGAAAGGTCATATCGCCCTCGACAAGATCAAACTAAGCCGTGTTGCCGACTACCTACAGGAGATGCTGTTATTTACCGTGAACGAGGGCAAGCTCTCCCTCGATAGCGACTTTACCCTGGATAAAAGCGGCCCGGAGCAAGGCCTGGCCCTGGAGGCGACGAATATTGACATCGCCGTGCAGCAGTTACAGCTCGAGACCCGCTTCCCCGCCGAACCCCTACTCAAGCTAAAGAGCGTTGCCCTCCATAAGGCCAGCTTCTCCTGGCCCGAACCGCAGCTGAACGCCGAGTCGCTAGTGGTCGATGGTGGCTTCGTACTGAGCTGGCTCAACGCTGACAAGGTGTTTAATTACAGCCTACTCATTAAAGACTCGGCCGCTGAAACAGGCCCGAGTTCGGCCCAGCAGACCCCGGCACAGGCGCCAGCGCAGTCTCAAGCCCTGCAACTTCGCCTCGAGAAAATCCAATTAAAGGCGCTGCTACTGAGCTTTAACGACCGCTCCCTGCGCGAGCCAAGCCCCCAAACCCTCGAGATCGTCGATCTCAAGCTCAGCCCCTTTAACCTGAAACAAAATGCCAGGTTCGACTTGCAAGCCCAGCTCAATATTAATAAAAAGGGCAAAGCCACCATCGATGGTCGAGTTGGCCTCGAGCCGCCCATGGCCTCACTGGCCCTGAGCCTGCACAATGTGCCGCTGCCACCCCTCAACAGCTATCTGCATAACACCATTAGGCTCAATCTCACCAAGGGCAGTATCGATGCCGACCTGCAACTCGACTACGAGAAAACACTGCTACTGCGCGGCGATATTGCCATCAAACAACTCGACACCTTCGACCTCGCCGACCAGGAGAGCTGGCTCAACTGGCAGCACCTCGCCATCGACGAGCTCGCTTTTCGGCTGCAACCCGCCAGCCTCAAGATCGCCAGCGTAGAGCTGACCCGACCCTATTTTGACGCCATCATTTTCGCCAATGGCGAGACCCGGCTCAACCGCATGTTGCTACCCGCGAGCGGTGATGAGACAGAAGGCGAGACCAAGAGCTTGCCTCTCACCATCGGTAAATTTTCGCTGATCGATGGCAGTATGGACTACAAAGATTTCAATCTGCCCCTCAATTTCGCCACCCATATTCACGGCCTTAACGGCCAGGCTGTGGATATTTCAACAAACTCAAATAAAGCCAGCGAATTAGTGCTCAATGGCAAAATTGATCAATTCGGCCAGGCGACCATCAGCGCCGCGAGCCAGCTCAGCTCGCCCCAGACCTTCAGTGAATTCAAAATCAACCTGCAACACGTCGATATCACCAGCGCCAGCTCCTACTCCGGCAAATTTGCCGGTTACGCCATCGACGCCGGCACCCTGTCCCTGAACCTCGATTACCGCATTGAGAATGGGCAACTACTGGGGGACAACCACCTACTGCTCGAACAACTCACCCTGGGTGATGCCGTCGACAGCCCCGACGCTGTCAGTCTGCCCCTGAAACTGGCCGTCGCCCTGATCAAGGACGTGGACGGCAATATTGATCTCGACCTACCCGTCGCCGGCGACCTCAGTAACCCTGAGGTACATATTGGCGGCATCCTCTGGAAAGCCCTGGGCAACCTGATCGTCAAGATCGCCGCCAGCCCCTTTAAACTACTCGGCAGCCTGTTTGACAATGGCGATGACGGCGGCCTTGAAAGCGTTGCTTTCGCCCCCGGTTCGAGTCAGCTCACCAGCAAGGAACAACAGCAACTCAGCAAATTGGCGCAAGCATTGCTGCAAAAACCGGCACTAGGCCTGACGATCAAGGCCTGTTACCTCACAGACCGCGACGGCCTTGCCCTGCAGGAGCAACAATTTAGACGCGCCTACCTGGCCCTTTCTGGGCGGCAAGAACCAGCCAGTGGCCCAATCGACTACCAGGGCGCAATACTCGAAAGCCTCTATAGGGATACTTTTGGCGATGAAAGGCTCGCCATCCTAAAAAGCGAGCACTCACTAACACCTGGATCGGATGTTGGATCGGATGTTGGATCGGATGTTGGATCGGATGTTGGATCGGATGTTGGATCGGATGTTGGATCGGATGTTGGATCGGATGTTGGATCGGATG
>MAAC01009640.1_pt1 | contig 34108 bp, 27 predicted proteins | sample 1115981 | NCBI WGS metagenome assembly MAAC01 (sample SAMN04961126, study PRJNA320927) | seawater metagenome | isolation source: sample BD02T64 sea water enriched with oil for 64 days | place: USA:Gulf of Mexico | collected 2013-07-27 | reverse complement strand
CCACAGGCTGCCGAATTGAGTGTGGTGCGTTCGTCCTTGGAAGAGGGTGGCTTTAAAAACCCGGTGGTGGTGCACTTCGGTAGCGATAGTGAAGTGTTGATACGTCTACAGGGCCAGCCAGAGTCGGGTTTGTCCGACCAGGTGATGACGGTACTGAGGGTGGCCAACCCCGCAGTTGAGCTGCGGCGCATCGAATTCGTCGGTCCACAAATTGGTGAGGAACTACGCGATGACGGTGGCCTGGGAATGCTCGCCGCTCTCGCCGTGGTGATGCTGTATGTGGCGATTCGCTTTCAGTATAAATTTTCCATCGCCGCCGTTTGTGCCCTGGTACACGACGTGATTATTACCCTGGGTTTCTTCTCGCTGTTTGGTGTGGAGTTTGACCTCACGGTACTGGCGGCCGTGTTGGCGGTGATTGGTTACTCACTGAACGATACCATCGTCGTATCGGATCGCATTCGCGAGAACTTTCGCCTACTGCGGGTTGCCGAGGCCAGTGAGGTCATTAATGAATCGCTGACACAGACATTGGGCCGCACCATTATTACGTCCTTAACGACCTTGTTGGTGCTCTTTGCCTTGTTTTTTATTGGCGGCGAGCTCATCCACAACTTTTCAATCGCCTTGATTGTCGGTGTGGCGGTGGGTACCTATTCATCAATTTATGTGGCGGCGAATATACTGCTGGCGATGGATATTAGTCGCGAAGACCTGATGCCGACGGAGAAGGAAGGCGTGGAGTTTGATGGTTTACCCTAAGTGCTCACTTTTCTTCAACCATAAAAAAACCCGCTAATGACAGCGGGTTTTTTTATGGTTCGCACTATGGCCAGTTTATTCAGCTGGGGGGAACCATACAAATATAGCCTTTAAAGGTCATGTCGATGGAACCGAGGCAGTTGATGTCACCCTCGATAACCAGCTCACCTTCTGTCACGCCAGTAAATAAGCCTCGTCCCGTGTTGTCCGCTGAGGGGCTGGAATATTCAATAAAGGAGCCATAGATGCCGTCAGATATTGGGGCACAGCTGCCCGCGATGCTTAAATCGCCATGGGTGTTGAGCGTTAATTGTGAGTGAGCATTCTGAATGCCAAAGTCAGGACCAAGGTAGACGATATTGTCGTCATTACAGCTGAGTGTATGTGTAAAGGCAAAAGGTTCGGTCTCTGTTACCGCGCTAACGCCGATAATGCCGCATTTCATCCGCGCCAGTACATTGGGCCTTTTACCCAGTTTTAGCTTGGCGACCCCAAGGGTGCTTACGCCCACTTCCTCGATGTTCTGAGCGTTGTTAGTGATTGTTCCCTTAACCGCTACAGGAACAGAACCCGTAGCACATTGCTCCGCATGCACGTTCGCTCCAAGCAGCAGTGCTGAGCCGACAAGGGCGTGGGCGATTTTTGTAACAATAGCTTGCTTCATTAGTCATCCTCTATGATTGACCGTGGAAAAATTGAAAGCTTGATATTGGTCTGGTGAAAAGATTCCCTGTTTAATTATATTTGCTCATCCTTGGCTACCAGATCTTAACCCGTTGCTCGGGGGAGAGATACATGCCGTCACCCTCTTGTACCTCAAAGGCGGAATAGAAGGCAGCGATATTGGGCACCACGCCGTTAACCCGGAATTCGGGGGGCGAGTGGGGGTCGGTTTTGATCAGTCGTTCGACCATCTCCGGGCGGCGCTTGACCCGCCAGGCCTGGGCCCAGCCGAGAAAGACCCGCTGTTGCCCGCTGAATTTACCCATCTGTGGAGCGGCCTTGCCCTGTAATGAAAGTTCATAGGCCTTCAGGGCAATGCTCAGGCCACCCAGGTCGCCAATGTTTTCACCGAGGGTTAGCTCGCCATTAATGGGCAGATTGGGTAGGGGCTCATAAGTGGCGTATTGCGCAATTAAGTGCTGGGTGCGCTGCTCAAAATTTTTGCGGTCGGCATCGCTCCACCAGTTTTCCAGATTGCCCTCACCGGTGTATTTACTGCCCTGGTCGTCAAAACCGTGGCCGATCTCATGGCCGATGACGCCACCGATGCCGCCGTAGTTGACCGCATCGTCGGCATTGATATCAAAAAATGGCGGCTGCAGTATGGCGGCGGGAAAGACGATTTCGTTCATCCCCGGATTGTAGTAGGCGTTGACCTTTTGCGGTGCCATAAACCATTCGTCGCGATCGACGGCCTTGCCGAGCTTGTCGATTTGTAATTGATGATTAAATTGATTGGCGCGGCGAATATTAGCCAGCAGTTGGTCGGCCTTTATTTCCAGGCTGGAATAATCTTTCCATTTGTCGGGGTAGCCTATTTTGGGCGTGAAGCTGGTGAGTTTTGTCAGGGCTTTTTCACGGGTGGCGGGGCTCATCCACTCGAGTTCGCTAATCGATACGCGATAGGCGGCGATCAATTGTTCGACCAGCTCAAGCATTCGTGTCTTAGCCTCGGGGGGGAAATGTTTGGCGACATAGAGCTGGCCGAGTAGTTCACCCATATTGCCATTAATACTGTTAACAGCGCGTTTCCAGCGCGGTTGTTGCTCGGGTTGACCACTCAAGGCGCGCTGGTAGAAGTCAAAATTCAACTGCTCGTAGGCCTCGGGTAAATAGGGCGCGTAGGCATTGAGTACCTTAAAACGCAGGTAATCCTGCCACTGCACAATCGTGGTGGCGGTGAAAATACCATTTAAGGCCTGGGCATAAGAGGGTTGGCGCACAATGACGTGCTGTTGCCCGGCGAGACCGAGCCCCTCGAGAAAGGTCTCGAGATGATAGTCCGGTAATAATTTTTGCAGTGCGACAGCACTAAGCTTGTTATAGGTGCGATCACTGTCTCTATTGTCGACTCGCGTCCATTGTGCCGTGGCCAGTGCTGTTTCAATGGCGATGATATTACTCACGGTTGCATCGCTGACCTTGGCCTTCGCCAGTGCCATTAATTGCTCTATATAAGCGCGGTATTTTTCGAGTATTTCCTGCCCACGTTCGCTGTCATCAAAATAATAATCCCGGTCGGGTAAGCCGAGGCCCGACTGGGTGAAGTAGGCAATGTACTGGCTCGAGTCCTTGGCATCTTGGTCAATCCAAAAATTCAGGGGTGAGTCGATGCCGGCAGCGTTGCTACGTGCGAAGAAGGTGGCGATATCGGCGTGGTTTTCAAAGACTTCAATCAACGCCAGCTCGGTCGCTAAGGGCGCTAGGTCGAGTTCGTTAATGGTGTCGGTGTCGAGAAAGGCTTGATAGTAGTCGCCGATGCGCTGTTGAGCGTCATCATCACTGTCGTTATTGGCGGCGTCTTCAATAATCAGCTGTAATTGCTGGAGGCTTTTTTCATGGAGAATACTGAAGGAACCCCAGGATGACTTGTCGGCCGGTATTTCGGTATCGCGCATCCAGCGACCATTGGCGTAGGCAAAGAAATCATCCTGGGGGCGAATGCTGGTATCCATACCCTTTAGGGCGAGACCCGATGGCTGGTGCTTTTCTTCAGCCGTTTTACTGTCACAGCCGCCGAGTAATAACAGGCCGAGGAGGCCGCTTAACAGGGTGAGGTGGAGGGTGGGCCGTGTTTTATTCATTGATTATTCCCTGGCTTTTGCTGGTCGATAGAGATCCGTTTAGGCACATGATGCGCAAGGCATACTACCACTGGGGGCACAGGCAATGCTGGGTAATAAAAGTGACTGACCACAAGGGTTGGAGGAGGAAAGCTAGAGGGGGAAAAGCCGGGGGAACAGCGAGAAGGCCTTGCTACAGGGTTTGAGCCGGGAGGTTAATAGTGTATCGGGTGCTTGCTGAGTCAAGATAAAATATATAACAGGGCTTGGCGCAACGGGGCTTGAAGCCCCGCTGGCCACCTATTGGTGTGCCGCAGTTGTTAAGAAAACTTGGCGGCCTTGAGGCTGAATTTGCCAGAACCCTGTTGCTGCGTCATCATCTCCTGGGCATCTGCAATATCCCAATAGGGGTGGAAAATAATCGTTACCGGTATGAGGAAGAGGGCAATACATAGTGAGGCCAGTCGCGCGTGCCAACCCAGTAATATCATCAAGCCACCGCCCAGTTCGATAATAATGGTCAAGACCAGTAGCGTGTCGACCATGGGTAGGCCCTTGCTCGCCATGTAGCCGGCGACCGTGGAGAAGCCAATGATTTTATTAACGCCGGCGGGAATAAACAGCGCCGCCAATAAAAAGCGCCCGAGTATGGGGCCAAAGCGCTGGGCAATAATATTGGAATTGGTCAAAAAGGTGCTCATAGTTGGGTCCAGTTGGCTGATGAGGTAAACGCTACTTGCGAAGGGGCCTTGTTATTATGGTTTTTGACCCCTTATTTTAGGCATGTATTACAGCGGCGGGCAATGGCCCGGTGGTGTGCCGCCTAGCTAAAATCCTCGGGCTTGGGGGCACGGGGCTGGCGCGATGGTTTTTTGTCGCCGCGCTTTTTAATAGTGCCCTCAATTTTCGGGCGTTTTTTATTGGTGCGCTTGAGCACAGGCTTTTCGCGGTTTTTGTCGCCCAGGCCAGTGACCTGTTCAATTTTCATCGCTTGCTGGCGCACTCTAACCCGCTTCAGGTGCTGGAAGATTTCCTTGGGCATGCCATCGGGTAAATCAACCGTGCTGTGCTCGCTCTGCATGTCGATGTGGCCGATAAACTCGCTCTCAATACCGGCTTCATTAATCATCGCGCCGACGATATCACCGGGTGAGGCACCGTGGTCGCTACCGACTTCAATGCGATAGCGCACCAACTCGACATCGGGGTGCTGGCGCAAACTAGAGATGGGCTTATCGCTGCCGCCACTTTTCGGGTTCGGCTTGCGCGGAGCTTTGTCGCGGCGCGGGGCATCGTGACTGCTGTTCGCGTTATCGCGCTGGGGGCGTTTGTTTTTCTCGGTATTTTTTAAACGACCCTTATGCTTCTCCGCCGGGGCCGCAAAGGCTTTCATTGACGGATAGAGTGGTGTTTTTTGCTGAGCCTGCCAGGCGAGGGCAGCGGCGATATCGGCAATGTCCAGCTCGTTATCGTGAGATATCTCGAGTATGGTGTTTTGAAAGCGTTCGATACGCTGCCCACTTATTTCTTCACCGCTGGGTATTTCCATTGATACTAATGGTTGACGGGTGGTTCGCTCAATGGAGCGCAGCAGGCGGCGCTCTTTGGGGGCGACAAACAGTATCGCCTTGCCTTCGCGCCCGGCCCGGCCAGTACGGCCGATGCGGTGCACGTAGGATTCGTTGTCGTTGGGAATGTCGTAGTTGATGACATGGCTGATACGTTTGACATCGAGGCCCCGCGCCGCGACGTCGGTGGCGACGATAATGTCGAGCACGCCTTTTTTAAGTTTGCTAATGGTCTGTTCGCGCAAGGCCTGGTTGAGGTCGCCGTTCAAGGCCGAGGCGGCATAGCCTCTGGCCTGGAGTTTTTCAGCCAGGTCCACCGTCGACGATTTGGTGCGCACAAACATAATGATGCCGTCAAAGTCCTCCACTTCGAGAATACGGGTCAGCGCATCGAGTTTTTGGTGGCTGTTGACGATCAGGTACTTCTGCTCGATTTTCTCAACCGTGCTGGTTTTATTGGCAATGCTCACCACTGCGGCATCGCCTATATAAGTATTGGCAACGCGGCGAATGGGTGGGGGCATGGTGGCTGAAAATAGCGCCCGCTGAGCGTTGTCCGGCGTTTTGCTGAGAATCTTTTCAATATCGTCAATAAAGCCCATGCGCAGCATTTCGTCGGCTTCGTCGAGCACCACCGCTTTGAGTTCGCTGAGGTCGAGGCTGCGACGGTTGATATGGTCAATCAAACGCCCGGGGGTGCCGACGACAACATCGACGCCACGGCGCAGAGCGCGGAGTTGGCCGCTGATATCCTGACCACCGTAAACCGGCAATACGTGAAAGCCCTTCATATAGCGGGCATAGGTTTGGAAGGCCTCGGCGACCTGTATCGCCAGTTCGCGGGTGGGTGCCAGAACCAGAATTTGCGGCTTTTTCTGGCTGGTTTTCAACTTGCTCAGCAAGGGCAGTGCAAAAGCCGCCGTTTTACCCGTACCGGTTTGCGCCGTACCGAGTAAATTGCCATCGCCCAACAACAGAGGAATGGCCTGTGCCTGAATGGCTGAAGGCTGCTCGTAACCTAACTCGTTAACCGCTTTTAGAACAGCGGCGGACAAATTGAGAGAGGCAAATGTCACCTCTGCAGGCTGGTTGGCGTCACTGGCAGGACTCGCGTCCCGCTTGTCTGTTGACTTGGCGTCTGGCTTTGCATCGGATGCTGACATAGGAAGTGCCTAATAGGGAGCGCCAGAGGGTTGGCGCAGAAGGGGGCGAAAACAAGCGCCGCCCCACAGGGGCGCGAAATTATACGCAGGTTGCGGGCTTTAGTCTATCTCTCCCTTTCCCCGTATCTACCTGAATTGCCCGACTTTACAGTAGCTTAAAGGCCTTTTGCGGCCTTTGCTAAAAGCCGGTCGAGAACATTGGCAAAAGCTTGGCGATCTTTCTGGTTAAAACTGGCGGGGCCACCGTGCACCTCACCCGTGGAACGCAACTCTTCCATTAAATTGCGCATCGTCAAGCGCTGTTTAATATTGGCGCTGGTGTAGTGCTCGCCACGGGGATTGATGCACTCGGCACCCTTGTCAATGGCCTCCGCCGCCAGGGGGATATCGGCGGTAATCACTAAATCACCCGCGTCGAGGTGGGCGACAATATAGTCGTCGGCAACATCAAAGCCACCGGGTACTTGTACGGACTTGAGCCAGGGTGACTTTGGCAGGTTCAACGACTGGTTGGCGACAAACAAGGTCATCACCTCGGCCCGTTTCGAGGCGCGGTAGAGAATGTCTTTAATTACTCGGGGACAAGCGTCGGCATCGACCCATATTTGCATGCTTTTTTATCCGTCTACTGATGTTGGCAAGCTTAGCTTGATAGCGGCATAAGAACAAAGTTCTGACGTCGATATGATTTGATCTATGGGTCTCTGGGTCTTTGTGGTGGGCTTAATAATAGGGCGCAAGCATCGAATATTTAGCGCTTGGTAATTGGGTAATAAAGTACCTGTCTCGACTGAGGCAGATATCTATCGTATTTCATAGCGCGCAATAGACGCTGAGCCTGAGTAGCAGGGCCGAGTTCGTATTGCGCGCTTTTACTTCAGAAGCCGGGGTTGTCGGGGCAATTGCCACTGATTAACAATGGTAAGCCAATAGCCGGAGCGATGGGGATTAAAACCTGCCCCTGCGTTGCCGCCCCCGCCCAATATTTGGCCTGTAGTTCAACGAGCAAGCCCGACGCCAGCGGATAGTCGCAAAAATCACTGTCACCATTGGGTGCTTGCTCAGCGAATTCGGCCAAGGTGCGCAGCGCTGTCTTTAAGGCCAGGCGATTAATGCGAATTTGCTGTCGTAACAAACGCGGATCGGGCAGCCCCGGGTTAACACTGACCACGGCCTCGCCAGCGACCACAGTCACCACGTCGGCGCGAATGTCTTTGCTGATACTCAGCGTCTCCCAGCCACCGGAGGCAATGCCCAGCCCGGTATAGCCCCCGGAACCGCCGCCATTGACGACGCCCGCACCAAGCTGTAATTGGGAAAAGCGGCCAACGGAGCCCTCGAAGCTATTCGCCGTGGCGCGCATGACATTGACGCCCAGGTGCTGTACCCATTGCTCTTGAGGAGAGTCGGCTGTGGCGTTGGCAAAAATACTCAGTAAGCGTTGATCGGCCTTTTTACCCGGCTGCAGACATTGCGCCGTAGGTAGTAGGCCTAAAACTTGCCCCGCAGTGATACTGGCGAAGTCCAATTCGCAATCGGTTTTACTTAAGTCACCGTGCAGGTCGAGCATGACATCGGGGCGAAAGGCCAGCACAGCGGCAACCATGGCCTGGCTTTCAGCGGGCCTGATGGGCTTATCCAAATCGACATGATGATAGCGATTGAGATCGTAGCCACGGCCGACAACACCGGCAAAGTCGGCATCGGAGTTGGCCGCAAAAGCGCCCCCTGCCGAGGGGTCAACATTCTGGCGGATAAACGCACAGTCACTGTCAATAACGGTTCCAACGACGGGGTCAATGCTGCAGCGCCGGGGGTCGAACTCCCCGCCATCGGGATTGGCGCGGGCAATCACGAGGAGGTCGAGACGCCCTAAGATATCTTCCGCGCGGCTTTCTTCGGCGCGAGACAACCACCTCAGTACCTTCAATACCGCTTCGGTGGCGGCCGGTTCGTTGCCGTGTTGCTGAGTGATGATCAGTACTTTAGTGCCCTCGGGATTACCCAGGCGCGCCGCCAGTAATGCCCGCCCCTGCGTCGAATAACCAATCCGTTCCGCGTCACGATTACCGGCCTGCCCCTCAGCCACCGTGCAAATGACGGCCTCGCGAATACTCGGTTGCGCCAGCTCACTGCCGCAGACCTCGGTGTTAATCTCCAGCTCTAGGTCGAGGGGAATATCGATATCCACCAAGCCCTGGTTATCACTGTTTTTAATCAGCGGGCCAACTCTGATCAGCCCCTGTGAACGCCGCTCAATGCGGTTTAATTGCCGCTCTAACTGCCGGTAAGTGGAGAGTTGTTGCAGTGCATAAGCGGGGTGCCCAAGGTTGTTGTCAGACTCGATAATAGCGGAAGGATGATCTCGCGGGTCGGATGCGGAACAGGAAAGGCTTAGCGCGGATAAACCAAGAAAAAAAGCATAGCGCGCAGTGGTGAACATGGCGTTTTTTTGAAAAAGCATTGATTCATATCCTTATGATGAGGGTCTTATTTTTGTCATTATTCTAGTCGAATTTATAGGCTAACGGTGAGGCATTCAAAAAACAAGAGGCTGAGCTGAACATGGCGCCATCGCCTTTTTGAATCATACCTAGCCGGGTAAATAAGCTGCCTTAGTTCTCCTCGTTCGTTACCGTCAGTACCTATCCAGAGGGCAACTTTCTTCGAGCGCCGAGTTTACCGTTTAGTGTTTTAAGAGCGGTCTTATACCTTGCGCTAACAGGGCGCTGAACTTGCTAAAGCTGCAGAAAATTCTATGGTTAGTCATAGAAGCCCTGCGAAGCTGGTTCCGCCTTTTCGCGCCTCATTACTGGTTTGTTGAATGCGTCGCTTTAGGGTTCGCAGCGAGGAGATAGCAATATGCCTGATGCCGAAACTAGTGTAACAAACGACAACCCCATGGGTACGGATGGCTTTGAATTTGTCGAATATACCGCTGCCGATACCCGCGCACTCGAGCGGCTGTTTCAAAGCATGGGTTTTAGTGCAGTTGCCCGCCACCGCTCCAAGGAGGTAGTGCTGTATCGCCAGGGCGACATTAACTTTTTGATCAATCACGAACCCGATAGTTTTGCTCGCGCCTTTGCTCGGGTGCACGGCCCGTCGATTTGTGCTTTTGGTCTGCGCGTCGCCGATGCTCGCCAGGCGTATGACTACGCGATCAAACACCAGGCGAAGCCCTATGTCGGTGAGGCGGGGCCGATGGAACTTAACCTGCCGGCCATTCACGGCATCGGCGGTTCGCTAATTTATTTAATCGACCGCTATGGCGAACAATCGATTTACGATGTTGATTTTATTGCTATCGATACGAGTTTGACGCCCACCAATGGCCTTGGCTTACAGTATATTGACCACCTTACACACAATGTGCACTACGGGCGCATGGACCAGTGGGCGGGGTTTTATCAGCGTATTTTTAATTTCAAACAAATCCGCTATTTTGATATCGAGGGCCAGGCCACGGGACTAATTTCGAAAGCCATGACCAGTCCCTGTGGCAAAATCCGCATCCCCATCAATGAGCCGAAAGACAGTAAGTCGCAAATTCAGGAATACCTCGACGCCTATCACGGCGAGGGCATTCAGCATATTGCCTTGGGGTCAGAGGATATTTACCACTCTGTTGAGCAGTTAATCGCCAATGGCGTGCAGCTGCTGGATATTCCCGATACTTATTACGAGGCCATCGAGCAGCGCATACCCGGGCATAGTGAAGATATTGCCCGCCTGCAAAAAAACAAAATTTTGATCGATGGTGATATTGGCCACGGTCAGGGTTTACTGTTACAGATTTTCACCGAAACTGTGATCGGGCCGATTTTTTTCGAGATTATTCAGCGCAAGGGTAATGAGGGCTTTGGCGAGGGTAACTTTCAGGCGCTGTTTAATTCCATTGAAGAGGATCAGCGGCGCAGGGGGGTCTTGTAAATGCCGCAATGGATTTCCTTTCCCCGGGTGGAGGGCCAGAGTTCCCGTCAGGCGCACTGTGACTTACCTGAGGGCAGCTATGAAAGGGAGATGAGCAAGGAGGGCTTTTTTGGCCCTGCCAGTCAGTTTTACCATCGCCACCCGCCGACGTCCTGGCGTCGTATCGATGGCCCCCTACTGCCACGGGCTTTTGACACCACCGAACTGGATAGCGAGCAATGCCACCCCTGGTCGGCGGTTTCGTTGTTACACAATCAGTACTGTCACATACGTTTGTGGAAAGTGACCCGTAGTGCCAGTGAGCTGGCGCGCAATGCCGATGGCGATGATTTGCTTTTCATCCATAGCGGCAGTGCCGAGTTGTTCTGCGACTTTGGCCACCTGAGTGTTACCGAAGGCGACTACCTGTTGATCCCCCGTGGCACCATGTGGCGCTTGCAGCACGAGCAGCCCTTGAGCGTGTTAATGATTGAGGCCACCGGTGCCAGTCTGGGTTTACCCGAGAAAGCTCTGGTCGGCCACCACGCCATCTTCGATGCCGCGATGCTCGATACCCCACATATCGATGCCGCTTTTATCGAGCAGCAGTCGGAACAGACACATCGCCTGGTGGTGAAACGGTCGGGACAATTGACCACGGTGCACTACCCCTTCAATCCTCTGGATGCCTTGGGTTGGCACGGTGACTTGTCGGTGGTGCGCATTAACTGGCGCGATATACGACCTTTAATGAGCCATCGCTATCACCTGCCGCCCTCGGCCCACACCACCTTTGTCAGCGAACGCTTTGCTGTGTGCACCTTTTGTCCGCGGCCTATCGAAACTGACCCCGGTGCATTGAAAGTCCCTTTTTTTCACAATAACGATGATTACGATGAGGTGATTTTTTACCATCGCGGCGAGTTTTTCTCGCGGGACAATATTCATCCCGGCATGGTAACCCTGCATCCCTGCGGCCTCAGTCATGGCCCCCACCCCAAGGCGTTGCAAACAGGGCTCAAGGGGCAGCGCAAGGCGACCGATGAGGTCGCGGTGATGATTGATACCCGCGATCCGTTAACCGTTGCTGCCACAGCGGGTGAGATTGAATGGGCGGGCTACGTCAATTCTTGGACGGAGTAGGATCTGTGTAAAATCTTGAAAATGCCCGGGGAGGGCCGTTATGAAACTGGCTAGCTTGAAATCGTCGGCACGGGATGGGCACTTGATCGTCGTCAATCGCAGTTTGAGCCACTATCTCAGTGCTGCCGATATATCGCCCTCCCTGCAGCACGCCATTGAAAACTGGCAAACTTGTGAGCAGGCTCTGCACATGCTTTCTGACACCATTAATAAGCATCCCCATGCCGGGTTTCAGCTCGACCACAATAATCTCTGTTCACCACTCCCCAGAGCTTTTCAGTGGTTGGATGGCAGCGCCTATTTGAGCCATGTAGAGCGTGTTAGACGGGCGCGGGGTGTCGATATGCCCGAGAGTTTTTTATCCGAGCCATTGATGTATCAGGGCGGCTCGGATCATTTTTTGGGGCCCAAAGATACCATCTGTGTGGCGAGCGAGGCCGACGGTATCGACTTCGAGGCCGAGGTGGCAGTCATCTGTGACGATGTGCCGATGGGTACCAATGGTCACGCCGCGAGTGGCCATATCAAACTCATTATGCTGGTTAACGATGTCTCCCTGCGCAACTTGATTCCCAGTGAATTGGCCAAGGGCTTTGGTTTTATTCACGGCAAGCCGCCGACGGCCTTTTCTCCGGTGGCGGTGACACCGGACGAATTGGGCGCCGCCTGGCGCGATGACAAGGTGCACCTAGCGCTGCTGAGTACCTACAACCAAGCCTTGTTTGGCGAGCCCAATGCCGGTGTTGATATGCAATTCAGCTTTGCCCAGCTGCTCACCCACGGGGCAAAAACTCGGGCCTTGAGGGCGGGTACTATTATTGGTTCCGGCACGGTGTCCAACCACGACGAAACCGCAGGGTACTCATGCTTGGTCGAAAAACGCGTGGTTGAGATAGTGGCGTCGGGTTTGGCGAGTACAGAGTTTATGGTGTTTGGGGACTACATTCGTATTGAAATGCTGGACCCAGCGGGCGCGTCGATTTTCGGCGCTATTGAGCAGGAAGTGCGCTCGTGCAAACTTTAAGGTTGTACACCTATTGCCGCAGCTCGGCGGCCTTTCGGGTGCGTATCGCCCTGAATATTAAGGCCATGACTTATCAGAGTGAATTTATTCACCTGCTGAAAGACGGGGGCGAACAATATTCAGCGGATTATTCTGCGATAAACCCACAGCGGATGGTCCCGGTCTTGTGCTGCGGCGACGACACGGTGAGCCAGTCCCTAGCGATTATTGAATATCTAGAAGAGATGCAGCCCCGTCCGGCACTACTGCCCATTGCGCTACAGGCCAGGGCGGCGGTACGCGCGCTGGCGTTGAGTATTGCCTGTGATATTCATCCCCTCGATAACTTGCGGGTGTTGCGCTATTTAGAGCATCAACTTGGCCTCGATAAGGCTGAGCGCGAGCGCTGGTATTGCCATTGGCTTAGCGAGGGCCTGGCAGCGCTGGAAGTGAGCTTAAGCGCCATTAGAGATAGGGGTCAAGGGGCGAGCTCTGCCCCCAGCTACTGCTATGGGACGGAACCTGGGTTGGCAGATATCTGCCTGATTCCTCAAGTTTACAATGCCCTGCGCTTTAATTGCTCGCTGGCTGATTGCCCGATAATTCAGCAGATTTATGCGCACTGCATGGGCCTGGCGGTGTTTCAAGGGGCTGCGCCCGAGCAGCAAGCCGATTTTGTCGAGGTGGTGTAGAGGCGGGTTTTATGAGTCAGTCATTGAGTGGTGAACAGCAGTATTTTGCCAGCCAGCATCACATTGTAGGCCTCAGCGGGGCTTCCATTCGGGCTCTGATGGAGCAGCGCCTGGGCTACTCGATTGACAGAGCGCAGCAGTTCCTGGATTTTCAGCAAAGTATTAATCGTGATTTATTGCGCCATCCGGTGATTAGCGCGAATACCTATACCGCTTGGTTTGCAAAAGGCGGGTTTAATGGCCGGCAGGCCCGCGAGTTTGTCGTGCAATTTTCGGTTTTCTCCAATTTATTTCTTATTGCCCAGCTAAAAAAAACCATCAATGCCGATACCCTTGAGGGCATGCGCGCATCCAAGGAAATACTGGCCAATGAAATTGGCGTCGTCTTTAAAGCGCTGGACGCAAGATCTTCACCGGTAGACGTTACTGGGGAATCCCCTGAGGCCGATTTATTGGCCGCCGAGGGCACGGTCGAGGGAGGCACCTTCCATTTTCGCGCCGCTCATTTTGAGTGGTTACTGCGCATGGCGAGCGCGCTTGATTTAACGTTTAGCCAGGTCGGCAAGCGCCATCACGGTTTGGCGGCAACACTGTTTTTTTGCGACGAGTTGGCCCGCCTCTATGGCAGTGAAGATTATATGACCTCACAGGCGGCGAGCTACGCGGTGGAAAATTGGGCTGCAGCGGGATTTTGGGAGCAATTGATTAGCGGCTTTACGGCTTACAACAGTCAAGCCGCGAAAAAATTGCCGCTGGCCTTTTTCACCTACCACGCAAAAATAGAGGCACAGCATGCGGCCCACACGCAAGAGGAATTGGAAGAATTGTATTTTACCCGCGACATTGATGAGGTGCGCTTTATCGACTGCGGTCGAGAGATGCTCAATGGTGTCGAGGCGTTTTGGCAGGGTCTGGATACACAGAGAAAAATGGATGGCAGTGATGATGTGAGGGGCTGAATCAGTGTAATCTTGTGTTCGGATGGTTCAAAAAAAACAGCAAGAGGGGTGAGGTGATTCGTTTTAGGCTAAGACTTTTAGGTTTAGGGATAAACGTAATGGGAAGGGCTGGTGAGACGGGAACTACCCCGAGGGCTGGTTTTGATGGCGACAGCCGCTAGAGTTTTTCCGCAGTTTCTTTTTCTTCCTGGCGAGCACCCGATAACATACCGGCAGCGCCGTGGTTGCCCTAGTGACAAGCGTATTTAAAGAGCTGGCTGTCACTGGTTTTTAGGGGAATGGCCGCAGTAAAGGCATGGGTGAAAGTGCCGAGGTCGGTGACTGGGTATTGGTAAACAATGATGGCGTCACTGGTGCGGGTGAAACGCTCGATCAAGGTGAAGTTTTCACCGCTTCCAACGACACCATTCAGCGCCGGGTCGACGAGCTTAATGGGCATTTGGAAGGAGGGTGTTTTACCCGTGAAGTTGGTCGTTTCAACAATCAGGGTGTCATCCTCCCAGTGGCCTCTTGAATCGCCAGTCCACTGGGTTATTGCCGCCGGTAGGTGTGGGCTGCCATCGATGGGTACCACGCGGCCTCGTGAATCATCTCGGTGAAGATCGCTACATGCTGCGGCGCTTGAATGATGCGTAGATTGTTGTTGTAGGCTCTGGGGTGAGTGGTGGGCCGGCATTAAAGCTCAGTAGGCAGCGCTCGGAAAGACCGAGGGTCTCTGGCCCGGCGGGATGAAAGACCGCCAAGCCAATAGAGAGGATGTCGCGCACGGGGTCTTCACGTAAATGTTTTTGCTTCATTCGCGCCACGGCTTCTGCGGTCAGCGCGGATAGGCGTCCGTTGGCGGGACTGGTGACCAGAGATGTTCTTCCATCCTCGTTCATTGAGGTACCATAGTCGAACCAGAAACTATGGTCGGCACTCTCAACATCGCTCGTGGTATCTGCTCTTATCAACATCCAAGAGGTCAATGGATTGTGATTTGAATGCGGCCTGCTCCTCGGCGCTGAACACGGCTTAATCGCCAAGTGACTTGGGGCGCTCGAGAGACGTTAGTGTGCGGAAATCCCATGCGCCCTGGAGGTCGGGGTGGCGATGGGAGTTGCGCGGGGCTTATAGACGGAGCTCTTGGTGTCGGCTTGTTTGGTTTCTGCATAAGCCGGTAAAGAAAAAACAAGGACTGCCATAAGGCCCGCTTTTGGCAGAATTTCCAGGGCTCGTTAAATGAGGTATTCCTTAGAAATTAGTAGTTTTCAACGGGATGTGAATTACCACGATCTGATGGCTGCCGGTATGGATAGGCCTTATCTACATGCCATATAGGCAGCATCTGTTTCGACATACACTGAGTATTTAGGGCTGAGAGCAGTCCTGGTCGAGACGCAGGTGATGGGTAGTGAGAAATTCAACGGAGACAAGGTTTAAGGCCTTTATGGCGTCGGGTAAAGATCGCGGGATAGGCGAATCAAGACGGACGGCAATCTACATATTATTGACCGGTCTCGCTGGGCAACAATGCTAGGCTTGTGTTGTTAAAAATTGTCGAAAAAAAAGGCCTGTAGGGCTACAGACCTTTTTCTTCATTGTATGGCTCCGCCTGCTGGGCTCGAACCAGCGACCCAATGATTAACAGTCATTTGCTCTACCAACTGAGCTAAGGCGGAACTGCAAAAGCGGCGCAATGGTATAGTCAGGCTTGGGGTCAGTCAAGCCTTCTTTGGGTATATGGGCTTGCTGTTGTCAGTGAGATTGTCGAGGCGGCTAGCCCCCCCCTATCAGCGAAAGAGCTGCTTGCGGTTGGGGATGATATCGCGAAGCCATTTCACTATGTCGAAACAGAGAGAGTTTGCTTATATATGAGTCGATCTCGATCGGTCTGTCATTGATATCTATTCTTTTTACACGTAACAGACCTCGCGTCACGGTAAGTATGCGTGCTGATCAAGCGGAGGCTCTATTTAATACCTTTCGACGCCGCTAAATAAAGCTTAGGTCGGAGGGAAAGCACTGGCTGATATAGGTGAAATGCGTACTCGATTGAGCCATCGCTGTGGGCAATTCTTTGCTGTGAGAAGCGAGTTGCAGATCTTGTTATTCGACTCGCGACGAACAATAAAAATGATGCTGGCGAGTGATTAAATAGGATGCCATTAGAGCTCTGTAAAGTTTTTTAGTAGTATTTTCTAAACCCAATGATTAACAGTCATTTGCTCTACCAACTGAGCTAAGGCGGAACTGCAAAAGCGGCGTCATGGTATAGTCAGGCCTGGGGTCAGTCAAGCCTTCTTTGGGCTTTGTTGGCGAGTGCATGTGTTTATTGATCGATAGGCCAGTTATTAGTCTTATGGGTACAGTTAGTTCAATTTCTTCCCACACAAAAAACTTCGAAGTTGTCAGTCCCTACCAGCCCGCCGGTGACCAGCCGGAGGCTATCAAGCAGTTGGTGGCGGGGCTGGAAGCCGGTTTGTCGGGCCTTACTTTACTGGGGGTCACAGGCTCCGGTAAGACTTTTACTGTGGCTAAGGTGATCGAGAAGTTACAACGGCCGACCATTGTTATGGCTCACAATAAAACCTTGGCGGCCCAGCTCTATGGTGAGATGAAGGAGTTCTTCCCGAAAAATTCGGTGGAGTATTTCGTTTCTTACTACGACTACTATCAGCCGGAGGCCTATGTGCCGGCCTCGAATACCTATATAGAGAAGGATGCCTCGGTGAATCAGCACATCGAGCAAATGCGCTTGTCGGCGACCAAGGCCTTGCTGGAGCGACGCGATGTGATTGTGGTGGCGACGGTGTCGGCGATTTACGGGCTGGGTGACCCGGACGCCTATTTAAAGATGCTATTGCACGTGGTGCGTGGCGACGTTATCGACCAGCGCAGTATTCTACGGCGGCTCGCCGAGCTGCAATACACCCGCAACGACATCGCTTTCGAGCGCTCCAATTATCGGGTGCGCGGCGATGTTATTGATATATTTCCGGCCGATTCGGAAAAGGATGCCGTGCGTATCGAGTTGTTCGATGAAGAGGTGGAGAATATCTCTCTCTTCGACCCTCTTACCGGCGAGGTATTGCAGCGCTTACCACGGGTTACCGTGTATCCAAAATCGCACTACGTAACCCCGCGCAGTACCATTATGGATGCGGTTGAGCATATAAAGGTGGAGCTGCACGAGCGGCTCGAGCAATTGCGCAGCAATAATAAGCTGGTCGAGGCCCAGCGCTTGGCCGAGCGCACGCGCTACGATCTCGAGATGATGCAAGAGTTGGGCTATTGTTCGGGCATCGAAAATTACAGTCGCTACCTCTCCGGCCGTGAGCCCGGTGCTGCGCCGCCGACGTTGTTTGACTATTTGCCGGATGACGCCCTGTTAGTGGTCGACGAGTCCCATGTTTCCGTGCCGCAGATTGGCGGTATGTACAAGGGTGATCGCTCGCGCAAGGAAACCTTGGTCGGCTATGGCTTTCGCCTGCCATCGGCTCTCGATAACCGGCCTCTGCGCTTTGAAGAGTGGGAGGGTCTGATTCCCCAGACTATTTTTGTTTCCGCGACACCGGGCAAATACGAGGCCGAGCGCGGCGGGCAAGTAGTTGAGCAGGTGGTGCGGCCGACGGGGCTAGTCGACCCACAGATTGAAATCCGCCCGGCCGGTCATCAGGTTGACGACGTGATGAATGAGATTAAACGCTGTGTGGCCCTCGATGAACGGGTGTTGATTACTACGCTGACCAAACGCATGGCGGAAGATCTAACGGATTTTCTCGATGAGCACGGCATTCGCGTGCGCTATGTGCATTCCGACATCGACACGGTGGAGCGGGTGGAGATTATTCGCGACCTGCGCCTTGGTGAATTTGATGTGCTAGTGGGGATTAACCTGTTGCGAGAGGGCTTGGATATGCCGGAGGTCTCTCTGGTGGCGATCTTCGATGCCGATAAAGAAGGCTTTTTGCGTTCTGAGCAGGCGCTGATTCAAACCATTGGCCGTGCCGCTCGCCATATCAACGGCAAGGCGATTCTTTATGCCGATAAAGTCACCGGCTCTATGCAGCGGGCGATGGATGAAACGGATCGGCGTCGAGCCAGGCAAGAGGCCCACAATAAGGCCAACAACCTTGTACCAAGGGGTATTGTCAAAGCCATTCCAGACGTACTGGAAGGTGCGATGAGTTCGGCGCGGGGTAAGCGCAAACAGCAGCAAAGTGTCGCCGAACAGAAAGTGCTGTATGAGTTGGGCGGGAAGGCTCAGAGCTTTAGTCCCGCGCAACTGGCAAAACGGCTAAAAGCCATGGAAGAAAAAATGTATGAGCACGCGCGCAATCTTGAATTTGAAGAGGCCTCAGTGGTTCGCGATGCCCTTGAGGCGCTTAAGCACGGCAACTTTGCCGGCGGCTAGGATGAGTGATTGACCAGCTGTTTTGAGACTTTATCGGGGCCTGCTGTCTTAGTCGCCACGATAGATACAGGCACTGGTGCAGGTTTCGCGAACTTCGAGCTGGCTCAGTTGTGCCAGTCGGGGTTTCAGTCGCTGCCAAATCCACAGGGCAATATTTTCACTGGTGGGGTTCTCCAGGCCGTTAATTTCATTTAAGTAGTGGTGGTCAAGGGCTTCGTAAATGGGCTTGCAGGCTGCTTTGACATCACCGAAGTCCATCACCCAACCTTGGTGTGGATCCACCGGGCCAGAGACCGTCACTACAACGTGAAAGGAGTGCCCGTGTAAGCGTGCGCATTTGTGCCCCTCGGGGACATGAGGTAGGAGGTGGGCGGCTTCAAAAGAAAAGGATTTGGTGATTTCCATAGCGTCGATAGACTCGTGTAGAAGAGGTAAGAGCGGTGATAAACTGCATCGCAATTAATTATAACTTAAACCGCTAAAACGTTTGACTCATCTGTGGATATGCGTAGAATGCGCATCTCGCTTCAGGGGGTGGTTAGCTCAGTTGGGAGAGCGACGGCCTTACAAGCCGTAGGTCACAGGTTCGACCCCTGTACCACCCACCATAAGTGAATGCAAAAACGGACCGGTAGTTCAGCTGGTTAGAATGCCGGCCTGTCACGCCGGAGGTCGCGGGTTCGAGTCCCGTCCGGTCCGCCATTTTCAAACGTTTACTGAGTTCTTTGGTAAACAGATGTTAAAAAAATATTGTCGATAAGCATGGTGCTGAGTGCTCTTAGATCCCGAACACCGTGGTGTTCTGTTTCACACTTCTGCCCCTAGTTATCAATGGCGTGTACGTGGCGCCAATTTTTCTGTCACGGACCGGTAGTTCAGCTGGTTAGAATGCCGGCCTGTCACGCCGGAGGTCGCGGGTTCGAGTCCCGTCCGGTCCGCCACTTTCAAATGCTTGCTGAGTTCTTCGGTTGGCGACTTTAAAAAACATTATCGAGTAAGAAGGTTTTTAATCACCTTGTGAACTCGAACCCATGGTATTTGGGTTCTGTTTCACGCCGCTGTCCCCAGCTATTAATTACGGGCATCTAATGACGGTTTTTCTGTTATTATCGGGCCTGACCACTTAGTCTGGAATCTAAATGTCCTCTTCCTTTTATGAAATCGTTATGTTGCCCAACGGCGAAGTCGTTCTGCAGCGCTCTGATGAAAAGGGCGAGCCTTTGATACGTATCAATTTTTCGGAAGAGGCGCAGTACTATCTGCGGGAAGGCAGTATGGATGTCGCCAAGGCGATGATCGATGCGGGGATAGACGCAGTAGAATTACTCGGCAATGATCGCCCTGCTGATGAGGAAGACCTCGAGCAGAGGGTGCTGCACTAGGTTGCTGTTTCGCGGGCTCTTCGGGTCGGTACTCTTCGCTGCCAGGGTTCCAGCACATCGTTGAGCTATGTCATTTTTGATCTGAGATACTGACAAGCCTGCTACTTTCCCGCCTTTTACTTTGTTGTTACCCCCCCCCCCCTTTTTTTTTATCTCTCTCAGTGTGTTCGGATAATGCCGGTATATACCCCTTCAATAGTGAACTCTTGTTCGCGTAAATCGACGCTGATCGGTTCAAATAGCTCATTTTCGGGTAGTAAGGAGATAACGTAGCGGCTACGGGTCTTTTTCAGTCGCTTTACCGTCACCTCATCTTCAATACGGGCCACAACGATTTGGCCGTTCTCGGCGACGGGCGTTTTGTGGACTGCGAGAAGGTCTCCGTCACAGATACCAATATTGCGCATACTCTCGCCGCGTACCCGCAAAAAGAAGTCGGCGGCGGGGTGAAATAGCTTGGCTGGGATTTCACAGTAATCTTCAATGTTTTCCTCTGCCAATATGGGGTTACCTGCGGCAACGTGGCCGACGATAGGTATGCCTTTTGGTGTCTTATTGTTGTCGATAATGCGAATGCCGCGAGAGGCGCCGGGAATCATCTCAATTGCGCCTTTGCGATGTAGGGCTCGCAGGTGTTCCTCCGCAGCATTGGCGGAACGAAAGCCAAGTTCTTTTGCAATTTCAACGCGAGTCGGTGGAAAGCCAGTGTCATCAATATGACGCTGAATCAGCTCGACGATTTGTTTTTGCCGCGCCGTCAGATCTTTAGCCATGACTTGTTCGCCTTTTAACAGTTCGGTGAATGTAGATAATCCAGCTGTTATTTTATACAGTGTTATGGCATAAGCAAGGTGTTTTGTTTTTATAGAATAGAATGGGATTCAGATTTGAATAACCAGAGACGGATTTGTTTTTCTCTAAGCTAATGACAACACGTTAGCGGGGCTTGCGCTAAAAGGTGGCAGCCGCTTACGTACAGTCATCTGTGTGATTAACATTCAAAACTGAGTTTACTTGTTGTATTACCAGTAAGGCTTGCCGTTTGGCAAAGCGCTAAATACCCGGCTCAGCACGTAGTATTTAGCGCTTTGCTACGCTCTGATTATTGTCTAGCAGTTCGAAGACTCTGTTTAACAGGGTCTTCGCGGTGTAAGGCTTGTGCAATATTTTTGCGGGGTGGTTGTCGATAAGCTCACTGGTGTGATGCTCGCCGGTGAAGCCACTGGCGAGTTGGGTGATGACCTGTGGGTGCTTTTCATGGACGATGGCCAGTAGTTGGCAGCCGTCCATACCGGGCATGATGACATCGGAGATGAGTAGGTCGACAGCTTCTTTGTTCAGAACCTCAAGCGCATCGTGGGCGTTTTCTACGGTGATGACACGATAGCCTTGCTGACTTAAAATTTCTTCATTCAGGGCCAACAGGGCGGGTTCGTCATCGGCAATGAGTATCGTTGCATGCTTGCTCGGGGCCTGGATGTTGGCAATTGTTCGCGTATCTTCAGCCTGCCCTGAGGCCTGGGCGCGGGGAAAGTAGAAAGCAAACTGTGTGCCTTGGTTGATTTCTGAATAAACTTTGACAGCCCCCTTGCTCTGTTTAACAAAACCATAGACCTGTGAGAGGCCCAGCCCTGTACCTTCGGTGCCCTTGGTGGAGAAGAACGGGTCGAATACTTGCTCCCGTGTCTCCCTGTCCATACCGCAACCGGTATCGGTGATACTGGCCAGTATATAGTCACCGGGTGGTAGCTGTAGTGCTAGACCATCGATAACTCCGATCTCTTCATTGCGGGTGCGAATGTTGAGCTGATAATGGTCGCTATGTTCCATGGCATGCATGGCATTAATACACATGTTTAGAATGGCGTCTTCCAGTTCGCCGCTGTCGACATTGATCGGCCAAAGGTCTTTATCCAGTTCTAGAACCAGAGCGATGCGAGGGGTTAGGGTTTTTTCCAGCATGTGCTGTTGGCGCTGTAATACGGCATTGATATTCACCCGCTCTGTGATGACGGAGCCGGTCTCGTTGCGAGCGAAAGCCAGAAGGCGATGCGTTAGTTTTGCACCACGTTGGCCCGCATGAGCGATCTCGTCGGCGTATTTCGCCAGCTTAGGCTGGCTGGAAAGTGCGCCCTGTAATAGCTCTGAATAGCCGGAGACAACGCTGAGCATATTATTAAAGTCGTGGGCAATGCCGCCGGTGAGCTTACCCAGAGCATCCATTTTTTGGCTGCGGCGCAGTTGTTCATCTTGTTGCTTGATCTGACTTAAATCCTGGCAAGTGGCAATAAAGCGACGTTTGCCGTCTTTGGTGGTGCTAAATTCCGCGACCGATAGGCGGGTGGGGAAAAGCTCACCATTTTTTCGCTGGGCCTGTATTTCACTTCCAGCACCCAATTTACTGGGGTTACCCGTTTTCAGGTACGCGGCGATGTACTGTGTAAATTCACTGCTGTGGGGTTCTGGTACTAATTGAATAACGCTGTGCCCTACAATTTCATCGGCACTGTAGCCAAACAATTTTTCAGCTGCTGTATTAAAACTGAGTACAGTACTCGTCTCGTCAACGGTAATTAGGGCTTCTCGCATTGAGCTGAGAATGTCGCTCTGCTCGGCTTCACTGATGACGAGTGCGCGCTGGCTTTCTCGCTCGGCGGTAATGTCGCGCAAAATAGAATCACAGCCGATAAGTTCGCCTACTTTGTCTTTAAGGGGTGCGTTGTACCACTGGCAATAAATGGTACGGCCGTCTTTTGTCAGGTTCATTGAAACGAGAGCTTCACTGTCGGTACGGGCTTTGAGACCGGCAATATGCTGGTCGAGTTTCAAATCTAGCGTTGCTGGGGCAAGAAATTGAGGCGTCTTCCCCTCTACCTCTGTATAACTGAAGCCAAACATCGTTTCAGCGGCTTTATTCCAGCCATTCACTACGGGCTCGGATCCTGTGCAATCCCATTCGATAATGGCCAGAGGCGATTGGTCGCGATAGGTCTTAAGGTGTTGGCTTGACTCGCGAAGCTCCTCTTCCGCTACTTTGCGTTTATGAATCGCTACGCCCTCAGCGACTAGCTGGATAATACTGCCGCTGTCATCTCGAACGGGGTGAATATTGAGTTGAACCCAGAACAAGCCCTGTGGCGAATAGCTCAGTACGTCTCGGCTCGTCGATCTCCCTGCTGCTGCTTGAGTGACATCACTCTGAACTAAGGCTTGCACGTCGGGGGCGTAGTTCCACCAGGGGCAGTCCCAAAACTTTTTGCCAATCACATCCCCTGGGGTGATTTCGGTGGCCTTCAGTGGTGTGTCGTTGGTAAACACTAGGGTGCCGTCGCAGTTGAGGATACCGGTAGTCGTGCGCAGCCCATTGAGCAGCCCCTGCATTTGTTGATGGACGGCTTTGGCTCTTTCCCGTAGGCGGTACTCTTCGGTGACATCATTAAAGACCAGTACCATGCCAAGTACCGTATTATTGTTGCCGCGTATGGGTGCCGCCGAATCGGAAATGTGATGCTCGCTACCATCTTTGGCGAGTAGCGTGGTGTGATTACTGAGGTGGACGGTTTCACCTCTGTTAAGCACTTTGTCAGACGGGTCGTCGATGGGCTCTCGGGTGCTGGTATCAATAAGAGACAATACCGCATTGAGTGGCATGCCTTTGGCGGAATCTAAAGACCAGGCGGTGAGTTGCTCGGCCACCGGGTTCATGTCTACCACCAGGCCTTTGGCATCGGTGGTGATGACTGCATCGCCAATGCTATTAAGGGTGACGGCAAGCTCTTGTTCGCGACGGTAGGATTGCTTAAGCGCGCTTTGCTGAATGTTCGCCAGGCCTCTTAAGGCTTGACGTAACTGGCGAAATTCCTCAAATTCGCCTTCAGCCCTATCGTCGACAATGGCTTGATTACCCGGGTATTCGCCCAATTCACGAGCCAGTTTATTGATCGGCTGGGTAAACCTGCCGGCAAAGAAATAGCTGAGGCATAGGAGTAGGAGAGCAGAGCCGGTACTGAGTAATATCAGGCTGAGGGTGTTGCTGAAAACAAGGTTTTGGCTGAGAGGCAGGTGCGCAGAGTCGAGTAGTTGGCGCTGTTGATAGTTTGCCAGTAATATATTGGCTAAGCTGTTGAATGCTAGGCTTATTAGAGTTAAGAGTGTTATTTGCCAGCGTAACTTCATTGAACGTATCCGTGATAAGCATCTTCCGTAATGGCGTTAAGTGAGTGAGATTACTATTTTACTTCTCAAATCTTCAGGTGTTGATCCCTTGACCCCTATAGAATCAGCATCCACTTTTTTTTCAGATGAGTCAACGTGAGGATACGGCACGCGTCGGCCACCATATGAGCTTAGTCACAAAATACTATTACCCTTTGCGAGAATTGAATGAATACAAAAGTTTTAAAGACACTCACTGCGCTAGTTTCGCTGGTTATTGGCTACGCAATAGTCCATAGTTTTAGTCCAGTAAAGGAAGCGTCAGTCGTTGAACAACAACGAGTTGCAGGGTTTTTTGAGTTTAATAATGATGCCGAAATCACCCTTGATTGTGTTTATGGTGACGCTCCTTATGAAGTGCATTTTTCAGCTTACCAACGGCCAGAAGTAAAACAGCCGGGAGTCAATTATCAACGGGGTTTTTGCGATCAATTACCCAGCCTAGGTGCGACAAAAATTAGCTTAGACTTTATTGGCGAAGGCTTGCGCGAGCGATCGGTGGCGCTGAAGTTTATCCATCATCAGGCCGCTAATCCCGGGGAAGAGGGGCTAGCTAATGGACTGGTTCTTAAAGAGAGTTTCCACAGTGGTATCCCCAAGGGTCTTATTCTGAGTCGTCTCGATTTTTCAAAGATGGGGTTTTATACCCTTGTCGTTGAATTTGGGGGCGGGATTGGTCCAGAGAATGAGGTCGTCAAAATACCTTTTGAGGTCGGCACTGCGTTATAAGCCGCTCTCTACCAGCACAATAACATGGAGGTTTTATGAGTGATTTAGTGCTTTCGCGGGATCAAGGGGCGATTCGATTTATTGCCATGAATCGGCCCGATAAATTGAATGCGATGAGCGAGGCGCTGGTCGATGAGCTGGCAGAGCAGTTGCGAGTCGCGGATGCCGACCCGGCAGTTGCCGTTATTGTGATCAGTGGTGAGGGTCGGGCTTTTAGTGCGGGGGCCGATTTGTCAGACTGGGACGCGGACAATCCCACCCCAGCCAGAGAGGTGGCAGCGGGGCTGACGCGGGTGATGGCGTTTTATCGCCAGTTGGTGACGATGAACACGCCGCTCATTGCTGCGGTGCAAGGCTATGTCTTGGGTGGCGGCTGTAATTTGGCGATTAGTTGTGATCTTGTGGTGGCGGGGGAGTCGGCGATTTTTGGCTATCCCGAGGTGCGCTTAGGTTTGGCGGCGACGGGTGTAACACCCAACTTGGTACATCAAATAGGCCGTAAGGCGGCCTTTGAATTACTCACCCTGTGTGAAAATATTGATGCGCAACAAGCCCGAGGTTTTGGCATGATTAATCGTGTTGTACCGGATGATCAGGTGTTGGCAACGGCGACAACCATGGCCGAAAAATTGGCAAGTTTTAATGGCGATGCCCTGTGGCTGACCAAACAGACCCTGCGCCGCGCTGCTGATCTACCCCTGGATAGGGCGATAGACCTGGGTTTGGATATGGGCTTTACGGCAAAAATGTATCAGTAAATACACAGCCCTGTTTTTTCTGGCCAATAAAAACCCGACAAATAAATAATATTATTTGTCGGGTTTTTATTTGAAAATTACAGCTTATTTTGTATCGATATTATAGTTTTTAGTGATGCTCATAAAGCGGCTGGCCAACCAATGGACAAAGCCCATGGTCGGGCGAATGGTGGGGCTATCGCCGTGGCGATCAAAGTAGTAACTGTTTGATTTCGCGCAGTCACCAAACTTGAAAATCGTCAAATGGGTGCGGCCTTGAACCTTCTCAAAGTTGCGGTCATTGGAGGATTTTTTCACTTCAATATAGTTGCCGCCACGCTTTTTGGCGGTGCTAATGCAGCGTACCAAGTGCTTCGACTGGGTGTCGACCATGCCGAACCAGGAGGCGGTGCAAACACTGTAGGGGCCGAACATCAGGAAGAAGTTGGGGAAGCCGGGAACTGTCGAGCCCTCGTAGGCCTGATAGCGATTCTCTTCCCAGTAGTCACTTAAATCGACACCGCTTTTGCCTTCCACTTTAAAGGTGGGGACGCTGCCTTTCTGGAAAACCTCAAAGCCTGTCGCGCAAATCAGCGTGTCGATTTCACGCACCGTGCCATCGCTGGTGATCATAGCGTTCTCAGTGATTTCGCTAATCGGTGTGGTCACCAATTCGGCGTTGTCACGGTTAAACACCGGATAGAATTTGGAGGTAAAGCTGGGTCGTTTACAACCGAAATCATATTTTGGAATTAATGCTTCCTGAACAACGGGGTCATTGACCTGACTGCGGATGTGCTTGACACAAATATTCTGCAGTTGTTTGCCGGCCGGTGCAAAGTACTTATTAAATATCAGCAGATTAATCATCACCACGTCGGTAAATAGAATGGTTAGCTGACGCGCAATATTTTGCAGACCGGGGATTTTGGCAAAGGCTTTTTGCAATTTCGGCCCGAAGGGCAGTTCTTTTTTCGGTAGCAACCAGATGGCGGTGCGCTGGTATACGTCGAGAGATTTAACTTTCTCGGCAATTTCTGGTACCAACTGAATGCTGGTGGCACCGGTACCGATAACGGCGACACGTTTGCCCTCGAGTTCGTAGGAATGATCCCAGCGGCCGGTGTGAATGGTTTTGCCTTCGAACTTTTCGATGCCCTTAATCAGCGGTAATTTAGGCAGGGTCAAAAACCCGGTGGCGCTGACGATGTAGCGCGATACATAGGTATTGCCGGCCTGAGTACGGGTGATCCAGACATTATTGATTTCGTCGTAGATGGACTCGGTGACGTCCTCGTTGTAACGCATGTGGGGGCGAATGCCGTACTTTTGCGTACAGTGGTCGACGTAGGCCTTCATTTCCTTACCGGGGGCGTAGAGACTGGACCAGTTGGGGTTTTGCTCAAAGGAAAAGGAATAGCTTAAGGAGGGGATGTCGACGGCGAGGCCGGGGTAGGTATTATCGCGCCAGGTGCCACCGACATCATCGGCCTTTTCGAGGATGACGAAGTCGCCGAGGCCGTCCTTTAACATGCGAATACCGGCGCCAATGCCACAAATACCGGAGCCAATAATGACGGTTTCGTAATCGATCAGGGGTTTTTCCGCCTGGGGCGGTAGATCAAGTACATGATCTAATGCTGTCTCTGTCATGGTAATGCCTTTAGGTTTAGTAGGTTCTCTTAATGTGTAGATAGGTTTTTTATAGTCAGTGCGTTTATCTGGCCGGCAGCCTTAAACAAGGGAATATCGGCAGGACTTACAGGGCGAGATAAAATGGATAATTCAACACAGCGGCCAATACTAGCACCCTTGCGTATTCTTCCGTAAGGCTCTTTTGTGACTCGATATTGCTAGCTTCGAGAGGGTTGTCTCGATCAGGATGGCTGTCTGTAAGCCTAAGATTACCAGGCTTAAGTAGGCGCTTGAAGTCTCAACGAAATGGCGCAAAGCAAGGACCTTGCCGCTGTTTGGCCTCACGGGTTAGCATGGCAGAGTAATGAATAGCCATTTAACGTAACTCAACAGGATGAAAGTAATTATGTCGGCAAGTGAAATTCAAGGACTTATCGAGCAGCTCAAAGCCAACCCCCTGGGTGGTACCCTCGACGAAATGCGTGCCCAATTTGATGGCATGGCTTCCCCCGTAGCGGATGATGTCGAGGTCAAGGCCATCGACGCCGGGGGTGTTCCCTGTGAACTGCACACCCCCCCGGGTGCCGATACCCAGCGCATTATCATGTACGTCCACGGCGGCGGTTATGTGATTGGCTCATTGAGCAGCCACCGCGCGGTGGTTGCCGAATTGGCCCGAGCCGCTGGCTGTCAGGCACTGGCGGTGGATTACCGACTGGCGCCCGAGCACGTCTATCCGGCGGCGGTTGATGATTCGATTTGCGCCTACCTGTGGTTACTGAACAATGGCTATAGCGCCGATAAAATTGTTATTAGCGGTGACTCTGCCGGCGGTGGCCTGACCGTTGGCACTTTGGTGGGTCTGCGTGAAGGCGGCCACCCACTGCCCGCGGCAGGGGTTTGCATTTCGCCCTGGGCCGATCTTGAGGCGACCGGCGAAACCTACCAGAGCCGCAAAGAGATTGATCCCATGGTCAGCTACGACCTGATTGCACCGATGGGCAAGGTCTATATTGGTGATGGCGATATTCAAGCCGCGACGGCCTCGCCGATTCACGCCGATTTAACGGGCCTGCCACCCTTGTTGATTCAGGTTGGCTCTGCCGAAACGCTGTACAGTGATTCCGAGACACTGACTAAAAATGCCAAGGCCGCCGGTGTTGAGGTGATTTTGGAGGAGTGGCAGGACATGATTCACGTTTGGCACCTGTTCTTTCCCCAATTGAGCGATGGCCGCAAGGCGATTTCGCGCATTGGCGAATACGTTAAAGAAAAAATGGCGGCGTAATACAGCGTTGTAAAAACACAAAAAAACCCGGGCTGTCATGGCACCGGGTTTTTTTGGCCTTTGCCCCGTACAGAAATAGGGCGAGTGGGCTTGGTCGTCAGCTCTCTATGCGGGTTTTCTGGCAACGGCGAGAAGGGCGGGCCAGGGTAGGTTGACGGGGTCTTTTGACGCCGTAACGGAGGCAATGATTTCGCTGTGGATTTTCTCGAGCGCCGCCGGGTCCTGAGCTTCAAGTAACATTGCCGTGCGCACGGTGCTTTTGTAAATAGTGTCAAGTAGCTCTTGCCCCGACGTGGGCTGCCAATTCAGTACCACTTCACTAATCTCGATGTCGCTAAAGCCGGCTTTTTCCAGTGTTGTTTGACTCTCTGCGGGTTCACTAAAGCGGAAAAAGGGCGGCGCCTGCGGCAGGTCGACATCCATCGACCCGTGTCGAGCAATAGCACCCAGTACCAAGTCAAAAAAGGCATGTCTTTCCGGGGCTGCCCAAACCGTAAAAGCGAACTTGCCGCCGGGTTTGAGGATGCGCCAGGCCTCGCTTATCGCCTTGTCGGGGTCGGCCATGTGTAGAAGGCCAAAGGGGCACACGGCGGCGTCGAAAAAACCACTGGGGAAAACCAGATGCTGGGCATCGCCCTCGTAAAATAAGGCCGTGGGATAATTGCGCGAGGCCTCGCCAATCATCGCCGCCGAAAAGTCGACTCCGGTGGCAATGGCGCCGCGGGCCTGGGCTGCGCCAGCGGTATAACCCGGCCCGGTGGCGATATCCAGAAATACCGTGCCGGCAGTAACCTCGACGGCATCGAGTAAGGGCTCGACGGCCTGGCGGGTTATTTGCCCGGCGAAGTCACCATAGTCTCTGGCTTTTTGGTTCCAGCCCTTGAGTTCCAGTTCTTTAAAAGCGCTAGTGGGTTTTTCCTTTGTTGTATCGTCGCTCATGGGTATCGCTTCCGTTTACCTGGTTTTGGCGTGAATTATAGCTAGCTTATTGGATCAGTATGGTAAAGCTGCAGCCTGGCTTTTGGTTTTATTAGCGACAGAAAGTAGAAAACCTGCTTCATATCGCCGTAATGTGTAGTGCTGTGGTGGTTGCCGAATTGATAGCGGGTAAAACAAAATGCGCCCCCGCATTTCACACTACTGAGGCTCAGCCTTGCGAGGATGATCAGGCGATGTTTCGCTTATGCCCCGTTATAAATGTAGACAGCAAAGCGATGATGGCGATGCACCAGACAATCACGGCGCCACTGGGTAAATCTAACAGTGAAGATGAAATTAAACCCAGCCCATAGCCAGTTGCACCTATCAAATAAGCTGTTAGTAGGGTGTTTTTACTGCCAATACTACCGAGGGCGGGAATAATCAGGCTGGCAAAAACCAGGTACACACCAATTAACTGCACTGAACTGGTGATGGCTACTGCGAATAGCAGGTAGAAGCCAAGGTGCTGCAGGCGCTGTCGGAAGCTAAACCAGATCAGCAAAATACAAGCTGTCACCAAAGCCGTCGGCAGGACTTGCTCCCAAGTAATCCAGAGAATCTGCCCCACGAGTAAATCTTTGAGGGATTCACCGCCGTGGGGATTGTCCGACAGAATTAAAATGCTGGCAGTGGCGGCGAGGACAAAGATCGCCCCGATAAGGGCTTCCTGATACTGCTGATAGTGCTTCTCCAGCGTGTTTAAAACCACAGCGGCAATTGAGGCACTGCCCAACGCCGCCAGCTGTACCTCCCAGCCATGGATGTCCCCGCCAAAGCGGTAGGCCGCAATGACGCCCAACCCGGCAATTTGGGCAATCGCTAGGTCAATAAAAATAATGCCGCGTTTAAGGACCTCTTGTCCCAGTGGCACATGGGTAGCCAGTATCAACAGGCCCGCTATAAAAGCGGGCCCCAGGATAGCAAGCTCCAAACCTTCAGCGCTCATAAATCAGCGCTCATAAATCCGCACGCAAGAGCTGATGTAAAGCCCTGTCGAACCACTGGATCAGGTTTTCTTTATCGGAGGGGCTAAAGGCTAAGCCAACAACCGGTAGCCCTGTTTTTTTCGATAGCCAAAGGGCCGGTTTATTATTTTGATAGCTGGCATATAGAATCATATCGGCCGGTTTCTGCTTTAACTGAGCCAGAACCTTCGCCAAATGGCTGCTGCTGGGGGGAATGCCCGGTCGGGATTCCAGCACGGCAAGTCGCTCTAAACCCAGCCAGCGCTCCAAATAGATCCAGTTATTGTGATTGACGACAATGCGTTTACCCCGCAATTCCAGGGTTTGTTTTTCCCATTGAGTAATAGCCTGGCTCCACTCATGGATGAAATTGCGCAGATTTTTCTGATAGTTATTTGTGTTTGCCGGATCTATTGTCACCAAGGTGGACGCCAATGCCTCGGCAACCTGCTGTACACGGTAGGGGTCAAGGTGCATGTGTGGATTGCCTGCGGCATGAATATCACCCAGGCTGCGATCCAATACGCTTGGCTTTTCCAGCAGGGCGACATGATCCGTTGCCATAAAGTAAGCCGCTTGCCCGGCTTGAATCTTGGCGTTGCCCGACTTGCGCAGTAATAAGGGTAGCCAGCCAACTTCCAGCTCCGCCCCGGTGCACACCAGCATATCGGCGCGCCGTACTTTGGCAATTAAGCTGGGGCGCGCCTGTATATGGTGGGGGTCTTGCTGGGCGGTAGTGGCACTATAAACTCTGGCTGTATCGCCAGCCAAGGTCCGTGCGAGGGCTGCCCACTCCGGTTCGCAGGCAAATATATTGAGTTGGGCCTGGGCCGTGTTGGCGCACAGCGCTAATAGCAACGCTGCGAGCCAATAGGTATTTTTCCAGTGATGGAAGATCATGCTTTCCTCCTAAAACTGATGGGCAGCGTGGCTGCCGAGGCTCATGGTGTATTGCAGGAAAAGCTGATGGTCAGTCTTTTCGTAGGATTCATCATGATTATATTGCAGTCGCAGGCGACTAAACTCACTGGGCAACCATTCCAGTGTGGCACTGTAGCGTTGCGGCTTGTGACCCTCATTATCCAGCCCAGCCTCAGTCAGTACATCGGCATCCGAGCCTCGATTGTTGCTGTCTAACCTGTCGTAGCGAAAACCTACCTGCCACTGTGGTTTAAATTGATAGACCGCCTGGGCATACCAGCCTTTTTGATCGCCGTCATAAAGTGTCGTTTCCAGAGGCGGGCCGCTATTGAGCATGAGCACCTCACCGTCCTCGTCACGGTCAAAATACTCAAACTGAAATTTGAAATTCTGATTGTTTGGATTGCCCTTGGGGGCCCATTTGTAGACCAGGTCGAGGGCGCTAATTTTGCTGTCACCACTAAATGAAGGTGTCTCTGCTTCACCAGTGCCATGGGCATGCCCACCACTCTTCCGGTCTTTGATGTTGTCTGAGCGCCAATGGCTTACACCTAATTGCCAACTGTGTTCTATACCGATATCACCCCCAATATCGGCGAATGCCGTCCAGGCGCCGATACCACTTGTTGTGCCACCGGCAGGAAAGCGACTGCCACCGAATAACTCCGCACCCAGCTGTAAAAAGGTATCGGTGGGGGCAAGCCAGGTCATTTGCACACCGTCATCGATTAACTGATCGCCGAACAGCCCTCGATAAATTAAGGGTGCATCGGAAAAATCCCATGCGTGTCCATGTTGCTGGTTAAGGTAACCAATCTCTGAAAAGAAACGACCGGCTTTTAGGGTAAAGCCATTGCCCAGCCCGAGGGTTTGAATAAAGGCTTCTTCTAACTCGGTTTCGGTTTCACCGTCGTGCTCATCAAAAGCCAGTGTCATTTGACCAAAAAATTGATCATCAATATTGGCGCTCATAGTGAGTTCACTATGGCCTATCGACAAGCCCTTTTCCCTTAAGCCTGCTTCATTACCCAGGGCAAAGCCCGGCAACTCATAATCTTCAGGGTTATTGTCGAAACTGGCAAAACGCCCGTCAAGAATGAGGCTAATGGCAGGGTTGAAACTATTTTGCGCTGAAGATGAGGTGCGTGCAGTGTTGCTTTGTTCGAGTTGTAGCGCAAGCTTTTGGGCTTGATCATTGGCCACTTGTGCGCCTTTCTCTGCTTTTAATAAACGATCTTCCAGGGCCTTGATGGCCTGCCCGTATTCCTTTTTAATGGCATCCAGTTGTTGCTGTATAGCGTCGGTTTCACTGCTGGCGAAGACCAGACTTGAGTTGAACAAGGTGACTGTAATTACAGCCATCAATAAAGACTTACCCATGCGTATTTCTCCCGTACACGAAAAACGTTCGCCATCAGGCCTAAGCACTGTGGCGGTTAAAAAACGTTGTTTTTTACGAAGAAAAAGGAGGGGCGCGTGAAAGGTAGGGAACGACTGTGGGGCTTGAGAAAACCCATAGCAAGCGAGCGGAAGGTCGAAAACGACTGCTAAGAGAGCTTAATTGTAGATCGTGAGAAATTAAACCATCGTCGAGTTTCTCACACTGCAAAAATATTTGGCAGGATTGCTCCTGGGCGTGGGAAAGATGCTCGAGAGAATGAGTAAACACACCCAGATGCCCGATAAGCAATAACATGCTTATCAGCGCTATCTTTATGCCGGTGTGTTTGGGTTTGATCATTTATCCTGTATATAGCCGGTTGCAGCGCTGAGGGCCAGCGGGCAATTAAGGGGCGAGGAGCCTAGCACTATTAGCCCGGTGTTGACAATCCGCCATTAACACTAAGAGTTTGTCCAGTAATAGCATCGGATGCAGGGCTGGCAAAAAAGGCAATGGTCTCGGCGATGTCTTCACATTGCACATCAAAAATCATGCGCTTCTTTAATTTATCGAGCATGCCTTTTTTGTGATTGCCCTCGGCATCTTTTTCGTCCTGAAGGGGCTCTGAACTTTGTCCCCAGCGCGGGATGGCGTCAGAAATAAAACTCATCGACACCGCGTTGATACGAATTTTATCGCGACCCAGTTCCCGTGCCAGGGCTCGAGACATCTGCATCATGCCAGCGGTGGAACCGCCGATCATCGACTCGCCAACCGTGGCGATGCGTCCGGCATCGGTGCCCACTAGTACCACCTTGCCGCCACCGGCCTTGGTCATATGCGGAGTCACGGCTTTCAGGGCATAGGCGCGGGTCAGCCAGTGGGTTTTGATGTAGTAATCGAGGTCGTCGGTGCTCATTTCCTGAAACAGGCGAAAGGGCAGGGAGTCCTGACTGGCACCGGCACCACTGGCGACCAAAATATCAATCTTACCCAGGCGCTCGACGATCCGGTCGGCCATCTGCACCATGGCATCGGCCTGAGTCAGATCGGCTTGTTCAAAAATAGCTGAGCCACCGGCTTGCGTAATTTCTGCAAGAACCTCTGCCCCCGCTTCTTTGTTGCGGCCATTGACCACCACCGTGGCGCCGACCAATGTAGGCGGTGGAACCGGTAATTAAGGCAACTTTTCCAGAGAGGTCGAAATTACTTGTAGCTTGTGTTGGGGAACTCATTGTGGCTTTGACCTTGCGGGTAATTATAGTGACAGTGAGTGTAGTGGACGCGGTGAAGCTGGTGAAGCCCGAAAGCACGACTGCTCGGTACTGGCTTCTGTGGTGTTCGATATGGGATATAGCCTAGAATATGTGGTTGTCTATGGCTGTCCGTTTGGCTACTTGCCAGGTGAACTCGGATAACAATGATCACTGTTTAAATATTGGGGAATTTATGTACTTAACGCAAACATTGCGACGCTCGGCCCAGCGGCG
>MAAC01009384.1_pt1 | contig 34132 bp, 21 predicted proteins | sample 1115981 | NCBI WGS metagenome assembly MAAC01 (sample SAMN04961126, study PRJNA320927) | seawater metagenome | isolation source: sample BD02T64 sea water enriched with oil for 64 days | place: USA:Gulf of Mexico | collected 2013-07-27 | reverse complement strand
CTCTATCGGGTTCTCGGTCGAGCTGCCGCGCGGGACAGAGATGCAGATTCGGCCACGGTCGGGCCTGGCGTTGAAGCACGGGTTTCTGATTCCCAATGCGCCCGGCACGGTGGATGAGGTTGAGCAAACCATTCTTCTTAATTTGGGTAATATAGACCTAAGGCGTTGAATTATATGTTTTATGACCTGTAGTTCAAGTGTTAGGATTCTTACTTGCTTTGCAGGATGGTTTTCTGTGAGGCAAAAGCCCAATGTGGCAGGTGATAGGTGGTAGGTCTTTAGCAACTTGTGGGTTGACTGGTGATGTGTGGACTGGTGAGCACCAGATGTTGCGGTCACGACGTGAGGCGCGTCAGCCGCGGAGACCTCAAATATCGGAGCGGCTGACGCGCCGGGATTATTGTCCTAATGGGCAGGTTGCAGGTTCGAAGCCTGCCGGGGTCACCATTTTACAATTAGTATCTTCGAGAAAGCTTAAGGCCTTGAACGGCAAGCTCCATTCAGGGGTTCGAACGCCGTTCATATGGCAATACGCGATAGAACGTGAGAATACCAACCTGAGCACCAGGTGCTTTACTGCCAAGTCTCCATTCGTCCATATTTTAAAGGGGTTCTCAAGGAACTTGAGGGCGAGTTCGAACACTTCTTCGAAACTCTCACTAGCGTGGGCTATGTTGCCAGCCTTTTCTTCACAGAGAGCTTTTTCACGCTCTAAATCGACTACCTTTTTTTTGAGGGCGCGCACAATACCTTCATGTTCCTCAGACAAGATTTGGTCGATCGCAGCTTCGATTTGACGCTCAATGAACTTTGATCGCGACAGTAACTGCTTCGCGTCTCCCGCAGCCTCCTCTTGGCGCTTATTCCAGGCATCTGCGAACATAGCCTTAGCGATTGTGACCGTCTCCTCAGAAGGCTCAACCTTCGCCAATACCGTTTCAAAATGATCATGTACATTTGCTCGTCGGATCGACTTTCCGTACCGCGCGCAGACCTTGTTTCGACACAAATAGTATGGATGATGAGTTCCAGTGCGGCTTTTCGACCAGTTTGCCGTAAGCAAAGCGCCACAGTCAGCGCAAAGAAGAAAACCTCGCAGAGGGAAGTCTTCTGAAATATCCTTGCGCGCAACTGCGTATCCGGTCTCCGCTAACCTCTCTTTGATCTTGAGATGGGTTTCATAGGAAATTAGCGCTTCGTGGTTGCCCCTCGTCAGTCCAATCCCCCATGGTTGGTGCTCAAGATTTCCTGAGTACACGAGCGAACGCAGGATGTCAGAGACCCTCTGCAAACGCACACCGCTGTTCTCGATGTCTTTTGGAAAGTCCGACTTTGACTCAAAGAAGCGCTTCACTTCGGTCTGTGTCTGGAATCGCCCACTAGCAAAGCCTTCGAGACCCTCCATAATGATGCTCGCTAGTGGCTCATCACGAACAAGAATGCTCCCACCTCTCTTTTGTTTCTCGTAGCGATACCCTTTTTTTGTTTCTCGTAGCGATACCCTTTTGGTGCTGGGAAGACGTAGTAACCATTTTGCATGCGGGCCACAGTGCGATTGTGATTTTGCTCTGCAAGCTTACGTCGTTGGTGTTCCGATACAGATGCCAGCAGGCTCTCCACCAAGATTGAATCAGAGTCTTCACCAAACTCTATATTCGGACATTCAAGTCGGCCACCAGCCAAAATGATATCAGCGCGAAGTCCGCGATGGGTTCCAACATCGCGCGCCAACCGAGAAATATCGTCTATAATAACTGCCGTGCTCGTACCGTTACTGCTCTTCATCTTTTTCAAGAGCGTGAGCATCGCAGCCATGCCCGGTCTGTCAAGCTTACTGCCTGAGATCACATCTGTGAAAGTCTCGACGACATCGTATCCCTTCTTCTTTGCGAATTCACGGCAGCTTCTTTTTTGACTTTCCAGGCCATCTCCATCTTTAAGCTGTTTGATTGAGGAGACTCGTGCATAGATTATGCAACGATCTGAAGCTACTGCATCGAGATCAGTGTTCATGATAATCATTCTCCTGATTTAGGTTTAAGCTGCGGTTTTGGTCAGGATGGAAAGCTCACGTTCGCATAAAGCTGAAAGACTTCTGGAGCCCTCAGCTAATTGAGCCGGGCCGACGCCGTATCCCAAGTCAATAAATGCTGAAATGACGCTCCATAATGCTTGCAAAAACACAATGCGGTCCTCATCGGTCAGATGTGGGCAATCCAGAAGGTTTTGATAGTGCTCGCAATCGATCACCAATTGGTTTGCCTGATGGTCCCGCGCTGCGTCGCTCTCATCTTCAGGCACTGCTTCGAACTTTTTGTACATTTTCGAACTCTCCGTGTGGTTTCCGACGTTGTTAATGAGTTTCTCATACCGCATCGTAAGGAAAGTTTGATTTCACAGTCAACTAGCTGTTTTTACTTAATATTTGCGAAAAACCAATCTTTCCATATTGCGAAAAATACCTGCGGTGGCGTCCAGATATACTTAGGGGGGCTGATTCCGTTGAGGATTTTTGAAGAAGTGATCAGTGTGAAAATCGCACCCCGTGATGTCACTCTTGATTTGCATCTGCGAAAAAGCGGAGGGTGGGGGCGAATCAGTGCCTTTGCTTAATCGCGCAGAGGATGTTGGCCCACCAAGTGCGTGGGGCCGGGCGCACCTAGTCGACCATTTCGATTGCCGAAGTTCATTGCTCTATGCCGTTTTCAGTAAATATCGCCCGTCGCCATCGACTGCTGGGGGGCAGCACGGCAGCTGCACGTCTTGAGGCTATGACCATAGGGTCTGAAACCTAGCTAAACTCGCCGCCAGAGTAGCAATCGGTTCCAATGACACAACTATGGCGCTAAGGTAGATCAGAATTTGTCTACAGAGTATTTTTATAATGTTTATAACGCGACTAACCCCCAAACTAACATATTGCGGAAATTCGTTTATCTCCGAGTCCGAAATGCGAGCGGATGTTGATCAGATATACCGGATGTTCGACCTTGAAAGAACAATTCGATTTTCCGGGCAAGTTCATTGGGAGGCGGAGACAAGAGAGACGGAAGCTAAGCCAGGAGAGCTACTCCTCGAAAATGTTGCAGCTCATACGTTTCAAGTTGCAAGTTCCGTACAGTTACTGGCGCCACACTTCAAAGATGTGGAAAAGGCTAATGCAATTGAGCTTGCTCTTTTGCATGATCAACTGGAAGTTTATACTGGAGACAAAGACCCTGTAGGGGAAGACGGCCAAGGCCGACACACCCATGCCTTTAGTCAAACGATGCGAGATCGAAAGCTGAACGAAGAGCAAGCTGCGCTCGAGCGCATTACTAGCAATTTGCGCCCATCGATGAGAAGCTCTTACCGAGAATTAATGGAAGAAGTCCTTTCAGAACGGAAGGTCGATGCCCGTTTTGTGAAAGCGGTCGATAAGCTACAAGCTTTGGCATACGTGCGTTTGAAGAAGGCTGGGAAATTCACCCCTGAACATATTGCATTCACGATCCGATATTCACGATTGGGAGTTGAGAAGTTCCCGGATTTGCATGACTATTTTGTTATGATTTTTAATGATTTGATGGAGGACATTCGCCAAAGTAGTCATTGCGATATGGATTCATTCTGCGACTCTGTTAACCGAATTGTAATGGATCCCGCTTCTGGAACAAAGTGCTCACCGAAAAGAATTGCCCTGATTGGAAAGTCAGGTTCCGGGAAGTCTACGGTAGCAAATCTGTTGCAGTTACATTGTGGTACCACACGGATCTCAACGGGATCAGTCTGCCGGAAAATTGCGATGCAGCTCTTTGGGAATGAATCTAAGTCCTCTACGCAAAGTATTGATGACGTCTTAACTCAACTTGACCCATCAATTTTTCTGAATGCTGCTTTAATTGATGTTAATGATAGAAGCTCGTTTTGCGTCGATTCACTCCGCTTTAAAAGTGATTTGAAGATAGCAAGGGATCTTGATCTAGTCACTATCAGGGTTATAGCACCTGACGAAATTAGGTTCTCTCGGCTTGAACGAAGGGGGCAAGTATTTGATCCACGAACAGATGGTTTGCATCGATCAGAAATTGATTTGGACGAAGAGAAAGTCGATTTTACAATTGAAAACATGGGTGATATCTCCGATTTGGAGAGTTCAGTTCGCAATATCTGCATGTCTCAGTCATGAGAAGGAACTTGTTCTTACATTTCCTAAATAGAGATACGCGCGAGATTTTTCGTGTGTATGAACTTCTGGATCGGGGGAGGCATGCAAATGTCCTGCGTGAGCCGCTGAATGCTGCCGCAATCCTCTGTGAAGATGCATGCTATGCACCACCTGGTTTTGTAATTGAGGACGACATAGCCTTCGAGCTTTTCGAAGCACAGTCAGCCTACCTTGATACAGGTCTCGTTCAACTTCCAATTCGAGAGCGAAATCTGGTTGATTATGCAGAGAAAAAACGCGGCGAATACGCGCCCGCCCGAAGTCGATATTCTGGACTTTTTGATGATAGCAGATTAGAGGCGCTGTCTTCCTATGGAAATGCTATAGCTCGTAGAAATGTGAAAATCGGACCGGCGATTGTTAAAGGCTTCCAGACAGGGGCAGACTCGAAAGCCCCTGTGTGGAAGGGTATCCGTAATTCAGCGGAACCAGCGGTGATCCAGAATCTTCGCGATACGCCCACAATGCTATTAGAGAGCGGTAAGGCTCTGACATGGTCCATCATGCAGCCCCATCTGATTGCGAGTGGCAAGCCTCAGCAGAAAGAAATGCGCGATGTTTTGCAGAACATATACTTCGGCGAGTACTGCCGAGAGTACAAGCTCATTTTGGTCTCCGACATACCATACATGCCCGAGGTTTTCTACTTGCCTGCCCAAAGGGCGGTCTATAGCTTCAAGCGTTTCAAGATATTCCTCGAAGCATTAGGAGCTGCCAATTTATTTCTGCAAGCTTCGTCTGCCTTCATCGTTAGGATGCGCGCAGAAACAGGATTCATCGAGCTTATTGATGCGTATGTTGGTCTTGCACTTGCATTCGCAAGCGATACTGACCTCCGGTATCATAGCGCTAGGGTTGTTGGAAAGGCAAACTTTGACTGGGCAAAGCTAGCGGAGAGGCGGACAGGTAGTATCGGTGACCCTACCGAAATTGAGGCGTTAGAAATTGGTGATGCATGTGCGGAACTGGCAGCGATGCTCTCTAATGAACATGGTCTCGCTCGCCGAGTTAGCAAAAACGACGGAGCGCAAAGCATTTCCGTTCTAAAGGGGGCGAGAACGAACATCATCATGAAAGGCAAGAATTTGAAAGTATCCATCTTTGTAGCGCTGGAAGAGGAGTTGAAGGTGATAGTTAAGCAGCTCAACTTAAACAAAAAAGCCTCGCCGGCGGCAACCGGTGAAATTGACGGAGTTGAGATTGATGTTTTGTGCCCCAGATCGATGGGCCGTGTCGCATCAGCAGTGGAGATGATGCGGTATCTAGGATCAGAGGGTACTAAGCCGGATCTAATCCTCTGCATTGGGTTGGCTGGTGGTTTTAAAGAAGCTAAAATCGACCCTGGTACAGTGATCTGCGCAGAAACCGTCGTTGATTTGGCGAACCGCAAAGTAACAGATGGCGAAGCTGGGGCCGCGAAATCAAAATTCCGGAGACTCGATTTTGATTGCACGAGGGCGTTTTACACGATTGCCAATTCGGACGAGTTTGACGCTCAAGAATGGGAAAGCCACTGTAGGGAACACTTCGATTGGCCTGATGGGAGAGTTCCTTCACTGCGGGAGGGGAAAATTGCAAGTGTAGATGAGGTCGTTGCAAGCGACGATCACCGGCAAAAAATGGTGGAAAATGTCGACAAATTGCTTGGCGTCGAGATGGAAGCAGGAGGAATCTGCGCGGCCGCGAAAGGTTATAATATTCCCGTCGCCGTCCTTCGAGTTGTCTCAGATATGGCTGACCCATCGAAAGCAGACGACAACTGGCGCAGTTTGGGGATGAAAACTCTCGCTGAGCTAGTCCGCCGAATGCCACTAAAACGAGTTATTGAAGTCGCAAAAGGCAACTAGACCATGTCTAAAATTTGGTTGTCTACTACAACTCGGGATACAGGCTCTAAACTGTCGAGATTATTAATCTCGGCAGGTACTTTGATCCATCTTGGTGATCGGTGAGTTGGTATATGGGAAATCAACTTATCTGGTTCAGTGCATTCATAGGACGTCAAGAGCACAACAGCTTCACCAGCTTTGTGCTGGTCGAGGCCTCGTATACATTGAAGGGATTGGTCTGCGATAAGTGATGTCAAACTGTGAAGGTCTTCCTTGGGTAGAGTGGTTTGCTCTGCCAGGGTTCTCCGTGAAGCTTCGTCAAAGCCAAATGGGTTTACGGAAAACAGATCTGCATCCATCCCTTTCAAGTACCCGCTAAATCCTAGCGCGCGTCCTGACAGTTCAGATTCCTTTAGATTGGAATTTAAGCTTAGAAACTTGCCTAAGCATTTTATAGTCACAAAAAGCCTAATGTGTACGATTGAACGCTCATTCTCGACTTCTAAGAGCGGCAGCTGGCGCGTAAACGCCTGCGCAAGGCCGGAAAAAGGTGCATATGATGTGCTGCATGTCCACATTGCATCGACGTCTTCTTGAGCCGCACAAATCACATCAAACTTCTTTAGCTGATAAGCGCGTAAAGGTGCGACATACTCAACATTCTCTCTAACAGCCTTGTTGAGTTGTTGCCGTAGAACGAACCGACCAGGGCCAGTCCGTGCAAAAATAGTATTCTTGCGGTTGTGAAGCAGATCTTCAGACAAACGGGCCTGCAGCGTCTTATACTGAGTTTTACCAAAAAGATGCTCTGGCACTAGCTGAAATCGATAGGCAGCATCCAAGATCTCGCGCGCCGATAATGGTTGCCGAGATTTTTGTAGCACTGCTTGGGCAATCTGAAGATAGGATTTCATGATCGAACATCTAACTGCTTTGAAGTGTGCTCCGGTTCCGCAACCGCGGACAAGTGATCTACATACTGTGCCATCAGCTTGGAGGAAACCCAAGAAGAATGCACTGCGGGCACGCTGATCATCTTTAAGGTCGATGGCAAACCGAAGTTTTGATATAAAATTGGCAAATTTATGAACTTTTGTAAAATCCTTTGCATTGTGTGCTTCTCCTTCTTCGGAGGGAAATTTAACGAACCGTCATGATCGATTGTCGCTTTGTGTCCGCCCATCCTTGGACGCCAGGACCGCATTCCAGCGAGCCAGCTCATCAAGTAGGAGGTTCGAAGTTTGTCTCTTCAGGGTCGCCATGTGGACGTGTCAACAAAGGCCGAAAGAGAGCCAAAACTTGAACATATCAAACCTGTAACAGCGGACTTATCGACGGGCAGGTCAATGCCAACGATTGAAGCTTTTTCTAGCGTAGAGACGTTGGTGCGAATTCAAAAATAGATCGCAGAAACTGACAAGGATCGATCCCAATACACTTCAGTATGACGCACATCTCGACGACATCTAAACGACGCTCTCCCAACTCATACTTGGCTACGTAAGAAGGAGGCTTTCCTAACATTTTCGCAAGTTCGGCTTGTGAGAGTGCCGCAGCCTTACGGCTCTCAATCAAGTTTTTTCGGAAAACCAGGTATGTCTCCGTGTGCGCTGCGCCTGCCAATGTTTTGCTCCGATCATGCTCGACATGGTGCTTTACATCGGCTAGCCAGGCACTCCCAAAATAGGAGTGAATCATGTCGCTAGTGAACGGCGAACTTACTGCCCGCGGTCTGAGCAACGACCTTGTTTTACCATTTTTGCTTGTTTGGTATGGCTGGCTTTCTAAAGAGCAAGCAGGTCTTGCGAAAAAGCGCCGGCTCATAGTTATTAAACACAGGTTATCCGTCGAACCAGATGGGGAGCGTGCGTATCTAACAAGACGCGGAGGGCGAAAGCTAAAGGCTTTGCTGGCAGCCGACGTAGATCACGAGATGGCGTACGCCTATGCTACCTATCTAAAGGAGTACGGCAAGGTCAGCATTGAACGTTCATGCCTGTACGCTGGCTCTCCACTAGGAGGCAAGACGAACGGGTTTGATTTGTATCATAGTAAGGAAATTCTCGCGCCGTGAGGAGCCTATCGTCACTGCGAATTTTGGAAGCGGGCTACTGTGGAAAAACTAAGTGGTCGCTATTGTGAACATGGCCAGGCAAAGAGCTGATGAGTGCAAAAGCCTATGCCCAACCTAATTTCTTTCGTCGTCCGTCTATAGTTCATATGAAAAACTAGGCTAGGGCAGCTCTAAAAATCTATCGGCGGATCGCGCTATTTAGCTAGAAATAGCAAAATTCACGGGAGCTAAGCTGGCTCGTAGTCGTGATCCTGGAGGGGGTGCCACGAGACGGCCTCTGTGCCGTTCGGCTCTACATTAAATTCAATGCCTTCTGCTTCGAAAACAGACTGGATTGCGAGTAAATTATTGATGTTAGGTACCCGTTGGCCTTTTTCGAAAGACACCACAGTATTTCGGGAAACGTTCGCAGACGCTGCGAGCGTTGCCTGATCGATTTCCAGCATCGCTCGAGCTGCGCGACATTGTGCTGATGATATGGTCATAAAGCCCAACCTTGCGCTTGGTGGTTGACATTGCGCCCAAGGTTGGGCACGGTGCTCAGTATATATCACGAAGGACTGTGTAGGAGCAATCGATGTCGGACACCCTCAGTTTGGAAAATACTATCCATTTGCCCTTAGTGACACTTTCCGTCCCTAAGCTCAGCTTAAGAGCTTGGGTTCGAAGCAAGCTTGTTCAATTAAGATTCGCGCTTCGCGTAAGCGAATACAAGTAAGCCAGGCGGGGTGGCCAACCATAAAGTGCTTTCCCCGATTCGACTGAGACTCTCGAGTTCTTCGGAGGCCTAGGCGCGCGGCGACCGATTCCGCACCTCATTCCCTAATTGGAAATGAATAAGTTTTTGACGCATTTGAGATGACCCGAAGTTCTTCTTTCACCAATTTCCTTTCTTTAGATAGAGGATAACACGATGTTTTTTCGATCTATAGGTTCCCTCGGTCATCCCGAAACGCCTGAAGCCGATTTGCGGGAACGTTTCAAGACAAACCCAGTACAAGGCTCGTCATGTGGTCCATCTAACACGCTAGATAAAAAGGAAAAAAGATGATTGTCCCATACGCCCTCCTAAGTGATATGCTAAGGGGGAATACGGGTTCCAGGGTGGCGGATAGGGAGGGAATAGCGGGCCCGGCACGAGCTTGAAGGTTCTTGTTCACAGGTTTCAGGGCGGCGCACGAGTCGGTGAGAGGCTGCCCTTGGCCAGTGGTTGGGGCGGATTCGGTCTCGACCCCTATATCAGTGCGTGGTCTGTAGCGCGGCGATCAAAACTGACTCCCTCATCCCGCGAAAACGCCCTCTACGATTTGATAGCGCTCAGGCTCTGGGCGGCGAGTGTCTCTATTCCTCTCGAGGACCGTGTTCTCTACGGCGAGACTTTAGACCCTGCCGAGGTCTGCGATCTTGTATATCACTTACATTTACGCGTTGATGATCTTCGCATTCTCGCGAGCGAGCGCGTCGCCGCAAACGCTATGTTTTATGATGGCTGCCAGCGTATCTCGACACAGGCATTCCTGCGCAGAACCTCGACCGCATGGGACTACATCGCCTTCCTCGGTATGTTCGGAAATCGCGTTCTCAGAAAGACGGGAAGGGCGGACAAAGGCTTGTTAGAGTTGCGCAGAACGCGGCTCGCGCCTCCGATTCGAAGCGCCGGTCGATTGGTCTATCCGTTGAACAGCATTGCTAAGGAGCTTCTGGAACGCCGCCCTAAGGCTCGGAATAGCCGCCTATTGACGTATACTACTTCTGATCTCGAAGCATTCGCTCTAGCCCTTTCTGATATTGATCGTGAGGCTGTCTGGCCTTCCAACGCGGCTCGCGCATTGCGCAATGAGATCATTCTCCGCATTTTCGTGGAAACCGGTCTACGTTCTGGTGAACTGCGTCAAGTTAAGATTGAAGACCTCCGGCCCCGCGATCGAAAAATCGAACTGCCCAGGCGACATAATGATCCGGAAAGTCGAGGCAGACGTGAGGCGAATCTCAAGACATTTGATGGCGCAGTCCCCGTGACCGATGAAACCTGGACTCTTCTCATGGATTGGCTCGTTGTCCACGAGCAAATTTCTGAAACTGTTCCCAATGAAAGTCCGTTCCTGTTCATCAATCTCGATCGCAACCCTCATCATCGTGGGCAACAAATGTCGCCCACTGCAGTTGACAGTATAGTAAAGGATTTCGGTCGCCACGCAGGGCAGCCAGCGCTATCTCCGCACCCTCTTCGACACCTACGTGCAAGGCGCTTGGTCGATCTTATCCGTGAACGAAACCTCAGTCACGAGCAGGCCCGGAAGGCCATCACCTATCTTATGCGCTGGTCTGACGACAGTGAGATGCTCGCACACTATCTAGGCGACCACGCCGATGTCGGTGCCGAGCGCTCCATGGAAGACATCTATGCTGCCCGAGGGTTTTCCGGCCCGAAGGAGGGAGAGGCATGAGCGCATCGAACTCTGAGATTGCGCGCCATCGCGGGCGTATCCACTTTTCCGCCGACAACGAAACTTTCGATATCGAGGCAACGGTATGGCGGTTCGACAATCGGGGAGTGCGAGCGAATTTCAACTTCGAACTACTCGCTGCGCATGTAGATTCGGGGTTCCTTGTCGCGGCCAAAAACGCTTTCGCCGATCTTCTCGCCACCGAGACGGCAGGCACAACAAAGCAACGTTACGTCGCTCTCCTCCGTGTAGTTTGCAGCCTTACTGAGCGAACGAGCATCAACGTTGGGAAAATCACGGTCTCTGATATGGAGTATTACTTCGCCAAAAAAGGGACGCGGCATGACTACAACCTCAACGGCCTGTTCCGGCGATGGGTTGACCTCGAACTTGGCTGCGTGGACCCTGAGGTGATTGACGTGGTTTCCGACCGCCAGAGAAATTACAAAGAACCAGACTATGTTCTGACCTTACACCCCACCAAAGGGCCCTACCTAGACAGTGAGATTATAGCTACGGACCTCGCCCTCCGTAACGCCTTCGAAGCCGGCATAATCGCGGACAGTGACTTCCTCCTAGCAATGACCTTTCGCCTTTACGGCCAGCGTCCGGTCCAGGTCGCTAATCTCAAACTCACAGACGTCCGACTTGAAGGCGAGGATGGATCGACCCGAACCGAGATCAGATTTCCTCTTGCCAAGAAGTGCAGTACACGTCGCACGCATGGACCTTTGCGCCCGACGCCCATGCTTTTCTCTACCATTCTCGAGGCCCATGTACGTGCGCGCCGGTCCGAACTCGGTAGTGGTGAGACAGTTGGAGCGCCGCTCTTTTCAGCCAAGCCGAATGCCCATGTCCGAACTGATCCCGGCTATGAGGGGCACAACAGCAGCGGCACGCTCTCCGGTCGCTTCAGCGGAATTATCAACAGGCTCGGGATAATCTCACCTCGCACCGGACGAAAACTTGTCTGCAATCCCCTCCGTGAGCGGCACACGGTAGCCACGCTTCTGGCGATGAAGGGATGCTCTGCTGAAGAGATCGCGGCTTGGCTTCACCATAGCAGCGTTTTGAGCTGCGAATCCTATGTAGAACTTGGAGTCCGTCACCATCAGCTCATGCATTCCCTGCTCGACGGCCGATTCACCCATCTAGCTGGCCGCTTTTTTGGTGAAATCGTCGCCGAAGGTGCGATGGACGACATCGCGTCAGAGGCCCTAATTACCGATCCTGACGATCTTTCCGTACCGGTGGTCGGCGGCTGCGCGCTGGGTGGTTGCGCTGCACTAGACGAGCTCGCAGCTCCTTTTGCCTGCCTAAATGGGTGCCCAAATCTAAGGCTCTCGCTTAATGCAGACCTGCGTCCGCTCATCGAACGCGTCGCGGAAAGGAAAAGAGAGGCAAAGCGCCAGGGGGACAGCGAGTACCACGCTGCGCTGAATCGTCACCTTGCTCAGATTGCCGCCGCTGAGAAAGCTTTACGCGAGCGGAGGGAGGAAAAAACCTCATGACAGACGCTAATATAGATGCCTTTAGACCTGATGCCTATCTTGCTCTGGATCGCTTTGTCAGTCGTGCTAGATCGCTTCCTATTTTCCATTCAGAACATCCGCATCCAATAGACTTTGACGAACCTTCATGGAATCTCGTCGGGCACATCACACTTCCGCACGCGCGCGCTAACACGAGGATTAGGATACCTGCGGAGGGGAGTTTGCACGATGCGTTCAAGGCCATCATCGCAATGGTGCTTTGGGAAAGCCGAAAGAATAAGAAGAGCATAGCGAGCATCTCAAAGTTCACTTACGCGGGGCGTCGTGTTGCCGAAGTTCTTGATGAGGAGGAGCTGGCCCATGCTCCTCATCTATTGCGTGTAGACCACCTAGATGCCGCGCGAGCAAGAAGGCGCACGAATCGTGATTTGCCTGGCGCGCTCAATGTTATAGCCGCTTATCTGTCGTCTGAAGGCATTGCTTTGGACCTAGAAGGCTATCACGCCAGTTTCTATTCACGAGACCAAGGTCAAAGCCGTCTCTCTCCAAAAAAGGCTCGAGAGCCGATCTCTGATGAGATCGCTTACGCTATCGCGGAGGCATTTCATCGCGCAGAGAATCCGCGAGATCAGATCGTCACCTCAATCTTAGCACTGCTCACCTGTACGCCCTCCCGCATCTCAGAGGTTCTGATTCTGCCAGCAGACACAGATGTCATGGAGGCACCTGGTGAAGGATTTTGCGGGCCAGATACCAGCTTTTCGGAGGATATTCGATTCCACTACGGACTTCGTTGGTTCCCAGTCAAAGGAGGGCGCCCGGCCGTAAAATTTGTGCCTAGGGAAATGGTGCTCGTCGCCACAGAGGCTCTCCGGCGGCTTAGGCTTCATACCAAGAGTGCGCGCCTGCTTGCGTCATGGATGATGGAAAATCCCGCCCAGATGCCGCTTCCGGACGCCCTAGCGCATGCGCGAGTGTCTCGAACCCTAACGTTCAATGAGTTGAAGCAGCACTTTGGAAGTGTCGCCGTCAAAAGAACGGTAAAGGGCATTTATGAACGGATCGGATACGCAACTTACAGCCTCGACAGTATTGAGGCGTATTGGAAAAGTAGACTGCCTGTGAATTGGCCGGTATTGGATCCGAAGACCGGCCTTCGCTATGATGAAGCGCTATGTGTTGTGCATTGCTTCTTTTTCAAGCCGGGTGACGGAATTGACACGACCCGCGTGGAGATGATCTCTGCCCGCATCATCCAAGCGGAATTGGTCGGCCGTCGTAGCCCAGGGATATTTGAGCGCTTAGGCGTTGTGCTGCAAAATGGCAGGACGCCTAAGTTCACGACACATCAGATCCGCCACTACCTTAACACTATTGCACAGCGCGCCAATGTGCCTCAATCACACATCGCTATGTGGTCGGGGCGCCGAAACGTCATGCAGAACGCAGCTTACGATCATACTGATCGAGACACAATTGTCGATGAAATCATGGCTAGGGGAGACCTTGAAGATTACAGCGTTCCAGTCATTGTCGATGACACTGATCAGTCTATCAGGACGACCTTCCTCAAGCAAAACATCACATCCACCCCGATCGGTTTTTGCCTGGGCGATTTGCGATTTTCGCCTTGTGACAAAGCTGGTGCGTGCCTCGACTGTACACGCCTTGTATGTGTTGCTGAACCTGGGCGGCGTCGAGACGCGCTTGCTCGAGATGTCGAGCGCCGTCGGCAGTCTGTCGCTAACTTCGAACAAGCGGAGGCACAGGGCCGGCGCGTGAACCCACGTGCCCAGACGGCAGCAAGAACTGCATTGGCACACGGCGAGCGGCTACTCGCAGCTGTCGATGATCCTGATCGAGGGGGTACGCTGATCCCAAATGCGACGGTCAGTGATCTGACTGGTTTTTCGCATGATCAGCGTTTAGGCAATGCGGCGGCGGAGCGTGCCAACATCGAGAATGGAAAAAATGAGTAAGCATCTTTCCCCGCACGATATTGCCCGCATCGTCGAGGTGATTGCGGCAATGAAAGCCCCGGTGAGTTGGGAACGGGTCGAGAAGGTAATCAAGCGCCGGCTCAATCTCGAGCGCAGCCGATGGGGGCTGAGAGAGAACGTCGAGATCAAGGCCGCCTACGACGCCCGGCGTAAGGCGCCGAATAAGGCTTTCGCGAAAGACACCGTATTGCCAAGCCGTGAGGCAAAGCTTTCGGAGACCATCTGTCACCTTGAAAAAGAAAATCACGCTCTGCGAGAGCAGCTCGCCATCATCCTAGGCAATGCAGTCGAGATGGGCGTTCCACTTGAGCGGATGGAGCGTCCGCCCACCGTAGTAAACTACGGGGCCACGCCAAATAGGCGATAGGCATAACTAGGTCACAAAACACTGAGGGTGATGCGATTGGGGCTGCTATAGCGAAGCGGGAGGCGCACTGTAGGGCCTCTAAAATGATGGGTCTTCTATCGAGGAGATGCTTCAGCTTAAATGCCTTTACTTTGTAGGTATGTCCATAATTCGACAGATTTCCACTTCATTCTGAACAAATGCTTGTATGGGCCCTTCCATCATCTTGCTTGCTCAGATGGATGCTTCGTTTATGAATGAAACTTCCGAGGGCTGGCGGCGCGGGACCTAGGCGCTGCCCTGTTCGAATTATCGTAAAACCAGCAGGCGGACCACTGCGCGGCGTAGGTAGATGTGCGGCTATACGGGTCTTGTGCGATACAAAACGGTTCAAGGCAGATTGTTCTGTAATTGCTTAATAGGGTTGAATGATCAAAAGAAATCCCTTTGGGTGCAACCTACGCGTTTATGTCTGCAGGCATTTCAATTTGAACTTAGAACAAGCCAATCCTTCCAGAAACCTAAACGATGATCAGCGATCAGTGGAAATAGGCGCTGTCTACCGAAGAAATTAGGATCGAGAATGATCTCAGCATACCCCACGCCCGGCGCCGTCATCAGTCTACGCTCAGCCACATGGAAGGTGTTAAGCATTTCGATCCTTAAGCGCGGGTTTCGTGAGGTCCACTGCCGTGGACTTTCGGGCCTAGTGCGGGACAAGGAGGGCCGGTTCGTCTGGGATTTGGAAAAAGGCGCACGGGTCCTCGATCCCGGCGCGGTGCAGCTTTTACCTGATGCATCCCCTGGTCTTATTGATACGAAGCTACACTTGGAGGCGTCGTTCCGGAACACACCGACGACGACCCGGCGTCCACTCACCTTGGGGCGTGCGGCAATTGATGATCTGTCGTTTCAGCACCTGCCAGTCGAACGTGCTCTAGCGCAGGACCGGGTTCGCCTCCTCATTGCGGATGACGTCGGTCTCGGGAAGACCTTGGAAGCGGGCCTGATAGCCTCTGAGCTGGCCTTGCGCGGTAGGGCCGACCGGATCCTAGTGGTCACGACCCGGGCCATGCTTGCCCAGTTCCAAAAGGAGTTCTGGACCCGGTTTTCGATTCCACTCTCCCGGCTCGACAGCGCCGCGATCCGTCGAATGCGGAACCGGATCCCTGCCCATTACAATGTTTTCGATCAGTTCGACCGGTCCATCGTTTCGATCGACACGCTCAAACGGGATGCGCAGATCCGGGACGCGATCAAGCACTCCTACTGGGACCTGATCATCATAGACGAAGCACATAATGCGGCCGCCCGAAAGGCGGCGGCGGGCTCGAACTCACAACGCGCGGAATTAGCCCAACTCTTGTCCCGGCGAACCGACTCCTTGCTCCTGCTTACTGCCACCCCGCATGACGGTTCGCAGGAAAGCTTCGCTAGTCTGATCGAGATGCTTGATCCGACGCGAGTGCCTGACCCCACCCGGCTGCACCGGACCGATATCGAAGATCTCGTAGTGCGCCGGTTCCGGTCAGATAGAATGGTCGCTGCGGATATCGGCCAGCAGGTTCCCGAACGCAAACTAATCCGACGGAACTTTCCTTTGAGCTCAGAGGAAGAGACGGCTTACCAATCGATCGCCAATCTTCATCTGGATCTGGATGAGCAATCGACCCGGGGCAGGGCGATCGACCTGTTTCGTACCACGCTCGCCAAGGCGATCTTCTCAAGCCCCGCCGCCTGTTTCGAGACGCTTGAACGGCGCATCCGGGGTATCGAGAATGGGACCGCCCGAGGCACCGAGGAAGATCGGGTACGGCTCCGGGATCTGGCCGATCAGGTCGCTACGATCGAAACAGATGCGTTCAGCAAGTATCAGGACCTCCTGCGCATGCTGCGCGAGATACGATGGACCGGGAAAGCTGCTCGAGACCGCATAGTCGTCTTTACAGAGCGTATCGCCACTGTTTCTTGGCTCGCAGAGCGGTTACGGGAGGATTTGGCCCTGTCGGAGGAACAGCTGGCCCGAGTGGATGGAGGCAGCGTCGAAGCGGATGTCCGGACCCAAGAGGTGATCGAAGCGTTCGGACAGGAGAAATCCCCTATTCGTATTCTAATCGCCTCTGACATGGCCTCCGAAGGGCTGAACCTGCATTTTCAGTGTCACCGGCTTATCCATTTTGACCTCCCTTGGTCGCTTCTGCGATTCCAGCAACGGAACGGTCGTATCGACCGGTACGGGCAAGACCGCGCACCGCTCATCACTTATTTCGTTGGGGAGAGCTCGCACCCGAAAGTGCGCCAGATGTGGGTGCTTGAGAAGCTGGTCGAAAAGGACGAGGCTGCGCAGTCTGGTGTGGGAGATCCGGCGGTCTTTCTCGGAAAAGGCGACGCGAAGGAGGAGGAGGAGGTCGTCGCGGAGGCGATCGCATCGGGGATCGGCGCAGAGGCTTTTAATGCGGAGATGGATGACCGCGCTTTGGAAGCCGAGGCTCACAAGTCGCTTGATGACGAGTTCGCCGCTCTTTTTGGGGATTATGCGACACCGGTTGCGCCAGAGCCTGACGCCGAAACAAGTTCGAAGCAGGCCCCGCCGCGGCTTTTTCCAGACACCTTCACATATGCATCCAAGATGGTGGAAAGGCTGTCCCGCCCTGAGGAGCGTGTGTTTGCTTCTCTTCCGGCGATCTCTCGGGAAGATCGCACAATCAGGATGGTCGTTCCTGACGACATGCGAGCGCGGGATGGGTTCGGGTACGCCAGCGAAGGGGCCGTGGACGGCCGGTACATGCCGGAAGAAGCGGTTGGTTCCGGGGACCGGATCGAGCTGACGGACCAAGCCCAGGTCATCAACCAGGCGATCGATCAAGCTAAGATGCAGGAGCGGTCTTGGCCGACCGTTCAGTATCTCTGGGACGTACACCCGATCCTCGAATGGTTTGCGGATCGGGCCAGTACCTTTTTTCCTGAACATTCGGCCCCAGCCGCCCCTCTGAGCCGTCTCGCTGCGGGCGAGGTGGCTGTGGTCATGCACGGGGCTATACCGAACGCGAATGGGGCCCCAGTCGTTGACCGATGGGCGGTCGTCATCCGAGGTTCAGACGGTACGGTCCGTGTCGAAGAAGTCCCTGACTTCATAACGCGGATGCGACTGGCGGAGGACACTCCGGGACGGTCGGTTGAAGATCTCGGGCTGGCACATTCGGCGATCTCGGTGGCGGTAGATCGGTTTCAGACCCATCTCGTCGAGCTCCGACGGGAGCAAGGGGCGCGGATCCAGCAAGACCTCGACGAGGTCCTTGACCGCCTCGCGAAGCTTGAAGGACGGTTCCGGACGCAGCTCGCGCTGGATCTCGGCGACGTGGCTGACAGCGACTCTGAGCTGACTCCGGCGGAAAAGCGTCGCCTTACGATCAGGCGTTCGAGAGAACAGAGGATCGAGCGCATGTTCCAAGACTGGACGGAATGGTTCGAGCGGACTCGGCATATGGTGGATGACCCCAATCCATATGTGGACGTCAAAGCAGTATTTGTGGGGTGACCGGATGGATCTGATCGGAATTGAGAACGAAGCAGAATTTTTCCCATCAGGCACCTTGTCAGATGTGCTGAAAGAGGAACTTCAGGACATCACGGCGCGCTGGTCCGGGCTTGAAAAGAAATCCCATCCTGTGGACCGGCTAACGCGGGTGGCGTCCCCGGCGGTCGAAACGCTGCGGCAGGTCCGGAACACCTCGGATCAGAACCGTCGGCAAGAACTTGTCCGGGATGCCCAGAACGCGCTTTTGGCCGCTCTCGGCTATACCTGGAAAAAAGAGGCGGTGATCACCGCACTTAAAGGCGCCCCGGTCATCCCGATTGTGGCAAAAGCCGCGGACGCAACAGGTCGAAACGCGCTGTGGGTTATCGAGGCACCGCTTTCGGACGCTGAAGATGAGGCGACGGACCCGCTAGGAGCGAGTTTTACCGCTGATCAGTTCCCGCCAGAAACCGATGAGGCGGCCCTCTTGGACCGGAGCATCGAGTCCCTCCTTGCTGAAGGGGTGTTCGAGCTGCCAGACGGACCGCGCCATGTTCTCGTGATGGGCCTCTCTCAGATGGCTCTGATCGACAAACGGAAATGGCCGGCCCGGTCCGTCCTGCGGTTTGATCTACAGGAAATATTTACCCGGGCTGAGCGGGACACGCTGATCGTCATGGCCTGCCTGATCTCTCGCGAGGCGCGCGTTCCTGAACAGGGCGCGCCGATCTCGGATCGGTTGGAAGAGGAAGCGCAGCGGAACGCCAACGCGGTCACCACATCTCTTAAACGGACCGTTCGGGACGCCATCGAGCTTCTGGGTCAGGAAGTTCTCGATGCCACCGGTGGGATGCACAAGGGGGTCTGGATCGACGGGCCGGAACTGTCGCGCGAGTGTCTGCGCTACATGTACCGGCTCCTGTTCCTGTTCTACGCGGAGGCGAATCCGCGTCTCAATTTGCTGGACCTGAAAAATCCGATTTATGCGACCGGGTATTCGCTTGAGACGTTGCGCGACCTCGAATCCGTGCCGCTCAGGACCACTGTGGATCGCGACGGAACTTTCTTGTGGGAAAGCCTCCAGCAGACCCTGAACCTTCTATACACTGGGCTGGATCTTGCAGATGCAGAGAAGGGGACCGGGTTGCGCCTGCCGGCGGTGAAGGTCTCTCTACTGGACCCGAAAAGCACCCCTATTCTGAACGCCCTCCCGCTCAGGAACGAGGCAATCCAAAAGGTGATCCGGCTGCTATCGCTCCGGTCCACCGGTAAGAGCACCGGCCGGATCTCCTACGCTAAGCTCGGGATCGGCCAGCTCGGCGCGGTCTATGAGACCCTGATCTCCTTCACCGGGGTCGTCGCTAAGACGGACCTGATCGAGCTGAAATCGCGCAAGGGACGGTCCGCCGGGGCGGAAGACGAGGAAGCCTCGGTCGAGACGGACGAGGACCTTGAAGAGGAGATCCTTGAAGACGGTGATGAGGCCGAAGAGGAGGTTTTCCGCCGCGACAAAGTGGACACGCTCGCCTCAAGCTGGTTCGTTCCGCGCAGCCGGATCGGTGAATTCGAGCAGGATGAGATCGTCTTCAAAGGGTCAGAGGCCCTCGTCTATCCCAAGGGAACCTTTATCTACCGCCTCGCCGGCCGGGACCGGGAGAAATCCGCCTCCTATTACACGCCGGAACCGCTCGCACGGCTGCTGGTAAAGCACGCGCTCATCGAGCGGTGCCGGGACCTGACCGCGGACGACCTTCTGGACCTGAAAATCCTTGAGCCGGCCATGGGGTCTGCGGCCTTCCTTGTCGAAACCACGAACCAGCTCGCCGACCTCTACCTAGAACGGAAGCAGAAGGAGACCGGCAAGACCATCCCGCAGGACCGAATCGTGGTCGAGAAGCAGAAGGTTAGGGCCTATATCGCCGACCGGAACTGCTTCGGGGTCGACCTAAATCCGATCGCGGTGGAGCTGGGCGCGATCTCGCTCTGGCTGAACAGTCTTCATGCGAGCGACTTTTCCCCCTGGTTCGGGGATCAGCTCCATGCCGGGAATTCCCTGATCGGGGCGCGGCGGGCGGCCTACAAACCTGTCCTGCTCAATGCCAAGTCCCAGAAGGACCTCTGGCTCAACGCCAAACCGGAGGAGATCGGTTGGCGCAACCGCCTGCCCGAAAACCATGTCTGGCAGTTCCTTCTCCCCGCCAAGGACATGGCGAATTTCGACAAGGACAAGTCGATCAAGCCTTTCGCGGGTGACGCGCAAGATCAGATCAAGGAATGGCGCAAGGGCGGGTTCTTCAAGAAGCTCGAACCCCACGAGGTCAAGCTGGTCCAGAAGCTCAGCCGCGTCGCCGAGGCCCTGTTCGACCAGGTGGCCGAGGACCTCGCCAAGACCCGTGCGGCGGCGAATGACGAGATCACCCTCTGGCCGGACAATGTCATTCCCGGAAACAAGGGGCTGGATTTCCACGCCAAGGAAAAGTTGAACGCCCACCTGATCGGGGCTGACCACGCGACCAACACGCTGCCCTACAAGCGGCTCAAGACGGCGATGGACGCGTGGTGCGCTCTCTGGCTTTGGCCGCTCGACAAGGCGGACCTGCTACCCAACCGGGCCGAGTTTCTTCAGGGCATGGCGATGATCCTTGAGGGCGGGTTCACGCCGGACGGGTCACTGGCCGTGCCCAGCATGGACGAATTCGCCGATCCGTCCCCCGACTTTCTTGATCTGATGGAGCCGGACGCACCCGCGCGAGATCTGTTCAAGGCCGCCGCCAAGCGGCAGGACGGTCTGTTCCGTGAAACGAACGTCGAGGCGCTGATCGAAACCTTCGACTGGCTGGGGGTCGCGGTCGCGGTGGCCGCGCGCGAGCGCTTCGTGCATTTCGACCTGATCTTCGCTGACGTGATGAAGGCGCGGGGCGGGTTTGACGTGATTGTCGGGAACCCGCCATGGGCGAAGCCCTCATGGAACGAGGGGCTGGTTCTGGCGGATATCGACCCGCTTTATGCGGGGCTGTTGGCATCGGACGCGAAGAAGGTTCTGGGTGAGGCGCTGCCGAAGGCTCCGGCCGTGCGGCGTGAGGGGCTGACAGTTCCGGCGGTCGAGGCCTTCCTTCAGGACTTCGTGTCGACCCGGGGGGCGATGGAGGTGACCTCGTCCGAGGTGATGAACCCCTTCGCCGGGGGCGGGTCGAATAACCTCTACCGCTGCTTTATCGACCTGTCGTTTCGGCTAGTCGCACCGGAGGGCTATGCGGCGCTGATCCATCAGGACGGGCATCTGGGCGATCCGAAGTCAGGGGCGTTCCGGCGGCACTGGTACTCGCGGATCGTCAAGCATTTCGGTTACATCAACACGATAAAATCGAAGAACTTTGCCGATGCTGCGCACTACATGCGATTCAGCCAAAATATCTATCGTGGTGTGGAAGCAGAAATCTGTTTCGATCAATTTACTACCGGTTTTCTACCTCAGCAGGTTGAAGAGTCCTATTCACACGACGGGGCGGGTCAGATTCCCGACATTAAAGGGTCTGACGGTCATTGGGACACACGCGGCCACCGCGACCGCATAATGCAGATCGACCGCGATGCGCTGTCCGTGATCTGTGCCCTTTCAGAGGAGGCAAGCGTTCCTGTCGAAGAGGCCCGATTCATCCAGCCCTATTCGGCACGCACGCTTGACGTGTTCCGACAGATGGCGCGCTTCCCTAAATTGGATGCGGCGATTCCGAAGATAGAGCGCAGGGTAGGCACAGCGTCAGGTGAGCGCACCGTAGATGTTCCGCTTTGGCAAATGTCAGCACACTGGCATGAAACTGGGGCGCAGAACGATGGAACTATTCTGCGTGAAACTGCTTTTCGACCTGCTGATCGGATGATCATTCAAGGTCCACATATCCATGTAGGCAACCCTCTCTACAAAACACCTAGGACAGTCTCCAAAAAGAAGGGAGACTACGATGTAATCGATTTGAGCGAAGCTCCCGTCGATTATCTACCCCGCACGAATTACGGACCAGCTGTCGAGATGGACGAATATCGTCGACGCTTGACGCGTTGCAGATGGGACCCAACTCAAAGCCACGCCGATTTCCATCGAGTGGCTTTCCGGCGAATGATTAATTTAAACAGCGAACGCAGTCTAATCCCAGCTTTGGTACCTGCGGGCACAGCTCATGCCCACACAATTGAAAGCGTTGCCTTTCGCGAAGAAAGTGACACGATCATTCTTCTTTCATTCGGTATTTCGCTTCTCGGGGATTTTCTCATAAAGGCGAACGCGCGCGCAGACGTTCAATCTACCGATCTAGCGAGATTTCCTTGGGTCTCTCCCGGACCAACCAGTGCGAGTCGCTCGCTACGTCTCGGCTGTCTAACTACTGCCCACGCTGACCTGTGGGATCGCCACACTGACTCGCTCGACGTCCTCCCGTGGTCCTCCACTGATCCTCGCCTGCGCCTCGAAGGCCCGATCGAAGGCCCGGCCACTTGGGACCGCACCGCGGGCTTTCGGACCGAGTTCGCCCGCCGTATGGCGCTGGTTGAAATTGACGTGCTGGTCGCGCAAGCTCTGGGGCTGACTATAGACCAGTTGCTGGAGATCTATCGAATCTACTTCCCGATCCTTCAACAATACGAGGACGGGACATGGTTCGACCAGAACGGCCGGATCGTCTGGACCTGCTCCAAGGGCCTGCCCGGCGTCGGCTGGCTCGACGACCGCGGCAAAAGCCCCGGCCGCGCCGCATGGGAGCGGATCCTCGCCGACAATCCGGCGGACCTGACCTGCACCGCCATCGACGACACGATGCCCGGCGGCCCCCGCACCATAACCCGCCACTTCATCGGCCCTTTCACCCAATGCGACCGGATCGAGGACTACCGCCGCGCCTGGGCTCATTTCGAACGGTTGAAAACCGAAGAGGCCGCCTGAGATGAACCCGGTACTCCTCGCCCGCCACGTTCAGGACAGCCTGCGCGAACTGGTCCATACGACGCTGAACAGTACCAGTCCCGCCTTCGCGGGGATGGTGGACCGGTTCATCGCCGAGCCCGGCAACTTCCTGAAGGGGCCGTGGATCTCGGTCGACATGCCGTTCCGGCAGATCGACGGCGCGGCGGATGGGACGTGGGAACAGCCCTTCCCGGAAGTGCCTCTGCGGTTTGCGCCCTATCAGCACCAGATGGACGCCTTCGCCCGGCTGAGCGGGGCGGCGATGCGCTCGACGCTGGTCGCAACCGGGACCGGGTCCGGTAAGACGGAATCCTACCTCTGGCCGATCCTCGACCATTGTCGTCGGAACAAGGGAAAGCCCGGGATCAAGGCGATCCTGATCTACCCGATGAACGCGCTTGCGACCGACCAGGCGCGCCGGATCGCGGCGGCCATCACGGACATCGGGTCGCTGGACGGGGTGCGTGCGGGGATTTACGCGGACGCGGAACCACAGAACCCGGCCCACGAGGTGACAGCAGAGAGCGTGATCACCCATCGCGAGACGATGCGGAAGAACCCGCCCGATATTCTTCTTACGAACTATAAGATGCTCGATTACCTGCTGCTGCGCGGCCGGGATAAGCCGCTCTGGGCGCAGAATGACACCGAGACGCTCCGGTTCCTCGTGGTCGACGAGATGCACACGTTTGACGGGGCGCAAGGCGCGGATCTTGCGCTTCTGTTGCGGCGGCTGAAATACCGGCTGAAGACCCCGAAAGAGCACCTGATCTGTGTCGGCTCCTCCGCAACGCTCGGCTCCGGCGACGATGCGAAAACCGAACTCAGGCGCTATGCGGAAACGATTTTCGGGGAGAACTTCGATGAGGGGGCTGTAGTCACTGAGACCCGAAAGACCCCGAACGAGGTGTTCGACGATCCGGAATATTTCGAACTTCCCGATCCGACCGATATTCACGTGGCCCTTCGCGAGGCAGAGGAATTGGACCAAGCAGGAGCGGCGCGGCGCCTTGCCAACTGTATCTTCCCGGATCGGACGGACCCGGACCTCACATTCATCGACGAACAGGACCCATCAGATCCGGCATGGCGGATCTCGCTTGGCGAGCAGCTGAAGGATCACGTCTTGTGCCAGCGGACCCTCAAGATCCTCGCTGAGCACAAAGGTCCAGCCTCGCTGGCGGCGATTGCCGCGGGGCTGGCGCAAGTCAAGATCATTCGGGATTGGGCTGAGGCGGACCATCGCGCGCTCGCCGAACTGGTGGTGGCGCTGGTGGCGTGGGCCCGGTCCGGGTCCGCTGACAGCCTGCGTCCGCTGTTCAACGTCCGGCTCCAGCTCTGGATCCGTGAAATGTCCCGGATGGTCTCGAACCTGCCCCGGTTGGAGGCGGGTGGGGTCCGCTCGGAGATGGACCTGTTCCACGCTCTCGACCTTGACCGCCAGTCGCTTCGTGAAAAGCTGCCGGTTGTGAACTGTAACCGGTGTGGTGCGACCGCCCATGTGGGTCGGCTGAACCCCAGCTCAACCTCCTGCTGGGCACCACTCGAGCAGCTGTATGAGGAGTTCTTCGACGAGAACGGAGGTGAGCGCATTCGGCTCTTTTACCATGAGTCGATTGACCGGATGGTTCCAGCGACCGGCGGCGGTGGAAAGATCGTGAAGGGGGTGCTCGACTCGGATTCGATCGCCTTCACTCCATGCGATCACGACAACCTCGAAACCGGCCCGGCTACCCCGGTCTGGATGTACGATCCGTCCGACACGAATGGTCGGATAGACCGGTCGTGCCCTGCATGTGGTCAGGTGCGGGGCTTGCTTCTCTTCGGGATGCGGGCGGCCAGACTTACGACCGGAATAACCGGCACGCTTTACACGTCGGCCCAGAACGAGGAGTTCCCGGACGCAAAACCGCGTTTTCTGGTATTTTCAGATTCTGTTCAGGACGCCGCGCACCGGGCCGCGGTGGCCGAGACCCGGAACGCCCTCTCGGTTTACCAGAAATCCCTCTACACGGCTCTTCGAGGTACGCAAACGGGCGGGATGACCTTCAAAGAGGTGATTGAAACCGTTCCGAGCGACCTGCTCGACACGCTGAGTGGGGACGCGTTCACCGCGCTGTTCATCCCGAAGGAACAGACTTGGCGGCGCCTCTATCAAGACCTGATCCGGGACGAGATTTCGATCACGGACCCTATTTTCTTGGATCACATGAAGCAGCGGCTCGGCTGGGAATATTTCGTTGACTTGAGCTACCGGGCCCATTTCAGCCATACGCTTGAGGTCAATGGGGTCGCCGTCGCAGACATCTCCGCAGACCTTTTGCGCGCTTCGGCCGAACGGCTCGCGAGCGAACTTCGCAACGAGCTCCCGGGCGCACCCGATTTAGACCCGGACCTGCTTGCGGGCTTCTTGTCCGGAGTGGTCCAGCGGATGCGGCGACAAGGGTCTGTCGCTCACCCGTATCTTGTCAGCGCGATCGCCACCGCAAGTGGTCGCTACGGGCTGAACTGGTTCGCTGCGCAACAGCAGGTCGGGGTGAGAAGAACAGGGGCACTCCCGTCGCCAGACAGTCGTAGAGGGCTCGCTCCAATCCCTGTCACTCTGCACAGCCCCCCGATCGGGTTCGAGCGTATCACCAAGGCGCATGTGTCGAGCTGGTACCGGGACTGGCTCTTCCGAACTTTGGGTCAGGCGGATATCCGGTACGGGACCGACCCGGACACGATATACCCGATCGTTTTGCGGCGGCTTGAGGTCGACGGGATGGTGCGGCGCGTCGACGGGCCAGACGGAAGTCGGCACGCGTGGCTCATCGAGCCGGAGCGGGTCACAGTGACCACTGACACGATTGGGCTGGTCTGTAGCCGATGTAGTCGGCGTGAGACCGCACCGATGGAAAACTCAGGGATTACGGTTGGTTCCTCATGCACGCGGATCGGGTGTGATGGGCAATTGGAGGGGGTCTTGCCGCCGTCCCGTCCAGCACTGCGCCGGTCTCTCCTTTCAGATCGAAATCACCGGGTTGTCGCGCGCGAGCATACCGGCATCCTGGAGACGAATGAGCGGCTGAATATTGAGAGCGGATTCATCATAGGGGAGACGAAATGGGCGCCGAACCTGATTTCGGCTACTCCGACGCTTGAAATGGGGATCGATATCGGGGACCTGTCGACCCTACTTCTGGGCTCTGTCCCGCCTGAAGAGGCGAATTATGTCCAAAGGATGGGCCGCAGTGGTCGGCGCGACGGCAACGCGTTAAACATGGTGCTCGCGAACTCCAGGGCTCATGATCTGCAGTTCTGGGAGGACCCAACCCCCATGCTCGCGGGTCAGGTGCGCCCGCCGGGGGTGTTCCTGGCCGCGGAGGAGGTGTTGCTCCGTCAGGTCACCGCCTTCACACTGGACACCTATGTCTCCAGTGCGACCGAGGCAGGGGACTACGGCAAGGTCAGGGATATCCTGAAACGCCGCGCGGCTGGTGCGCTGACAGGGTTTCCGATCGAATGGCTGGAACTGATCAGGGACCGTGGCGATGAGCTTGCGACCGAATTCCTGTCCGGTCTCCCGCAGGAGGTTCAGGCGAGAACAGATCTTGCGAACCGGATCCGCAGCTACCTGACGTCGATGGATTCCAAATCCATCGGCTGGCGGATTGGAGCCGCATTTGACGCAGCCGCTGAGGAGCGCGCACGCTTGGTGGAGAAGCGGGAGGAGGCGACGCGGGAACTCAAGCGTCTCCGCGCTCGACGGATTGAGTTGACAGACGAGGAGTTTGAGCGCCGCGAGGGAGAAATCGCCCGGGACCGGGCCGAGGTCAATCGGCTGATCCGGAACGGGATCGACGAGGTGGCCGTGATCAAATTTCTCACGGACAAAGGGGTCCTGCCGAATTACGCCTTCCCTGAAGAGGGGGTGAAGCTGACCTCGATCCTGTCCCGTCGGAATGATACTGGTCGCACCAACGCAGCAGGGGACGAGGACGGTCTGATCCATGTCGAGTATTCGCGCCCGGCGAGCTCGGCGCTTTCGGAGTTCGCACCTGGTCAGTTTTTCTATGCAAATGGCCGACAGGTGGAGATTGAGCGGATCGAACTTGGGAAGGAAGACCTGACGCCTTGGACCTTCTGTCCCGCCTGTTCATATGTCGCCAGCCGGGTCGAAGGTGCGGATACGAGCAGCTGCCCGGGCTGTGGAACGGACATGTATTCGGATACCGGGTCGCATCATGATGTGGTGCAACTGAAATCCGTCATTTCTGTCGACAGCGAGGAGAAGGCCGCGATCAGGGACGGTGATCAACGCGATCAACGTCAGTTCGACCGCGTGCTGATGCCGTTCCACGGGTCAGAGGATATCGTTTCGTCCTGGTTTACTAGCAGAGAAAACGGAGCCCCGTTTGGCTTCGAGTTTCTCCCAACCTGCACTTTCCGGGATTTCAATTTTGGGTCGAAGTCCGCGCTGCCCGGTCCGAAGATCGCCGGGGAGCATCGGCCGGCGCAGCCGTTCAAGATCTGCCGACACTGTGGGACCTTGCAAAAGCCGCCCCGCGGCGAAGATGATCGTGGAACACACCCGCCGACCTGCAAGGTCATGCGTGAACCGGATCTTGAGCGGGAACGGTGGGAGACCGGTGCCTTCCTGATGCGTAAGTTCGACACGGAGGCGATCCGGATCGTGATCCCCGTGGTCGGGGAGGCCGATGACGATGATCTGAAAAGCTTTGTCGCCGCGATCAATCTCGGGATGCGGCGGCATTTCGCTGGAAAGGTCGACCATCTCCGGTCTACGATCTTTGCCGCTCGGTTGGACGGCATGACTACGGTGCGCAGTCTCTACCTCTATGACTCCGTGCCCGGTGGTTCCGGGTATCTTCGTCAGATCGGGCAGCACCCGGACACGATGCGGAAGGTGATTGGCCGCGCGGTTGAGGCGCTCCGCGACTGCCCGTGCAACCAAGAGCCCGACCGAAACGGGTGTTTCCGCTGCGTGAAGCCGTATCGGTTGCAATTCGGCCCCGGCGAGCCGGACCGTGATCGGGCACGTCAGATGATGGAGACCATTCTCGAAAAATGGGAAAGCCTGAGCCGCACCGAGACTGGAATTGATGAGTCGATCCGCGGCGCGCTCGTGGAGAGCGCGCTAGAGCGCCGTCTCCTGCAGGTCCTTGCCCGGGAATATGGAAAGGATGCTCTGACCCCTCAGGTTTTATCCGGGGGGCGGCGGGGCTTCGTTCTGAGGGCTGGCACGAATGCGTCACAACACCTTTGGACAATTGAGCCTCAGGTTCAGATCGACGCGCGCTTCAAGGGCCTTCCGCGCAAACGGGTAGATTTTCTTCTCACCCCGGTTGGGCAGTCCGGTGCCATCCCCGTGGTGCTGGAAATGGACGGGATCGAGTATCATGCGGAAACGGTCGCTCAGGATCTTCTCGATCGAATGCTGATGATCCGGTCCGGACTGGTTCGGGTTTGGACTCTTTCGTGGCGGGATTTGGACCAAGATGACCGGGCCTATCTTAACCCGTTGGCGGAGCCTGCCCTCAGCCCTGCGAAAATCGGGTCCCTCGGTCGGGTCCTCGCTGCGCCTTCTCTCGCCGCACATGCTGATCATATTCGTGATTTGCAGGCTGAAGGCTCTCTTCAGGCCCTGAGGCGCCTTCTTGACGGTAAAACGGAAGGCGATGTCGCGACGCGTTCCATCCTCATCCGCGCTTTCGTTGCCATGGGCCGTCCGCTTGACCAACTCCCTCGCCAAGCGTCTGTCTCTGATGAGGGCCGCGAGTTCCTGTTGACCCCGGCTCTTGCCGAGCATGTCGGGGCCGGGCCAATCGATCTCTACATGGCCTGTACGAAGCTGTCCCCAGCGAAGTGGACTGGGTCCAGTGAGGATATTCGGCTTCTTTTACGTGCCGAGTTGCCGCCCCCTGGGGAAGACCCGGCGGCAAAGGCGCTTTACACGGAGGCGTGGCGCGGGCTCTGGCGGCTCGTCAACCTACTGCAGGGCGTCCGGGGCCTCCATGTTGAGCTAAGCGGTCTGGACACGCTTTCACCCCCTGACATGACCTCGGGAGGTGGTCCAACAGACGCAGACAGTGCGGCTTGGACTGAAGCACGAGCCTTGTGTGATGAGGCGTTCCACCCGCTGATTGACGCACTGGTCGCGGCGGAAATGCCCGGTCCGGATCATATCGGAGATGATATTGTCGCGGAAGGCCGGGTTGTCGGCACGATGGAATTCGGCTGGTCGGAAACTTCGGTGGGCGTGATCGAACAAGCCTACGAAGGGTCAGCCTGGACGCTTGTGCCGTTCGATCCCGACATGGACCAGATCGGTGAAACGGTGACCAGGATACTTCAGAAGATTCAGGAGACGAAATCATGATGAACGCCACCAAAAAAAGGGTCTCCTACGACATCGGCTGCATGAAGAGTTTGCGGAAACTCCCTGACCGGGTTTCGCTCAAGTTCATGGACCTAATGACGCGGTACATGTCTGATCCGTCCGCGAACGGACTGAACTTGGAAACTGTAGAAGGGGCCAAGGACAGTTCGATTAAGTCACTTCGTGTGGATCAGGGATACCGCGCCATCGCCTTCGAGGTTGGCAGGGACATCATGTTTGTGCATGTCAATGAACACGACAAGGCCTATCGCTGGGCGGTAGGGCGGCGGGTCAAGCTGGATCCCAATACGAACCGTGTCCGGGTGATTGAGGAACTGGACGCGGCAAAGGTCGAAGCAGAGGCACCAGCACCATCGGAGCCCCGTCTATTCGGGGATGTTGCAGACAAGCGGTTGCGCGCACTCGGCGTTCCGGACGAGGAGCTTCCTGCGATCCGGACCCTGACGACGATCGAGGCGCTGGACGCGGCTGAGGAGGATTTCGATCCACTCACCTACCAGGTTCTCTACGCATGGGCGGCCGGATACTCGGATGAAGAGGTTTACGCCCTGACCGGCGTCTCGGACGAGCCGCAAGAGGTTTCCGTGACGGTTGAAGGTGATCTTACCTTCGACCAGCTGATCGAGACGGAGGAGAGCCGACAGACGATCTTTATCCCCGAGAGCGAGGACGAGCTGCGCCGCGTCTTCGAAGAAGGTTTGGAAGGGTGGCGGGTGTTCCTGCATCCTGACCAACGCAAGTTGGCTTACCGGGACTATAACGGTCCCGCCATGGTTCGTGGGGGAGCCGGGACCGGGAAAACCGTGGTGGCGATGCACCGGGCCAAACACCTCGCGGATGCGATCAAGGAAGACCCGGCCCGGGCAGGTCAGCGTGTCCTGCTGACCACCTTCACCACCAGCCTCGCCCATGACATCGAGGCAAACCTGCGGACCCTGTGCCCTGACCACCTGGACGCGCGTCCACCGCGGATCGAGGTGATCAACCTCGACCGTTGGGTTTCGCAGTTCCTTAAGCGAAAGGACTTCGCCCGCAAGGTGGCGTTTTTCGGAGAGGCGCGGGACCGGCTGGATCAGATCTGGCAGGAGGTCTTTGATGACCATGAGCTTCCTGACGGACTGTCGGAGCCTTTCATCAGAGCAGAGTGGTCCCAGATCGTGCAGGCGAAGGGGCTCACCGACAAGCGGGCCTACCTTAAGGTCTCCCGGTCGGGCCGCGGAACCCCGCTTGACCGACGCAAGCGAGCTACACTCTGGGACCTGTTTGATGATTACCGTGCTCGGATGATCAGCGAGGGCCTTGCGGAACCGGATGATGCGTATCGAGAGGCTACAGAAATTCTTGCCTCGGAAGCGCCGAACCTCCCTTACACCGCGGTAGTTGTTGATGAAGCGCAGGATATGGGGGAGCAGGCGTTCCGTCTGATCCGGGCTATTGTTCCGGAATCCCCGGGCGGCGATCAGAATTCCATCTTCATCGTTGGCGATGCACATCAGCGCATCTACGGACGTCGCGCGAGCATGTCATCATGCGGGATCGAAGTGCGTGGGCGCTCAAGACGTCTGCGCCTAAATTACCGAACCACGCAAGAAATCAGGGCATGGGCCGTATCCATCCTTGAAGGCATAAGCGTGGACGACCTCGACGAGGGGACTGACACGCTGCGTGGTTATGTGAGCCTGCTGCATGGTGCCGCGCCGGAATTGGTCGCTTGCGCTTCGGAGGCGCAGGAGCTTGAGGGGCTGGTAGCTTGGGTTCGGGCGCTCCCAGCAGATCAGATCCAACTCGCTGATATCGGAGTCCTATGCGCACGCCGTAAGGATGTAGAGCGGGTGCGGGAAGCGCTTCGAGCCGCTGAGCTTGAAACTGTTGTTCTTCAGTCCGGCGGAGACGACCGTTCCGTGCCAGGGGTTCGGATCACCACAATGCACCGAGCGAAAGGTCTGGAGTTCTTTGCTGTTGCGATACCATTTATATCAGATGATTCTTTTCCACCACCGGGGGCGCTTGAGGCTGCCGTCGACAATGCTGACCGCGAAGATATTATTGTCAAATATCGATCCCTTCTTCACGTCGCAGCCACGCGGGCGAAAAAGGCGCTGCGCGTCTCTTGGTCCGGAGCATCCACTAGTTTGATTGCCGATAGAGTGTAGAGGGTTGGATGCAACTTAAGAAAGTCACTATTAAGAATTTCAAAGCGATTGACGATATCTCCATCGACCTTAATGCTTTCACGGTGATCGTGGGAGCGAACGGATCAGGAAAAAGTTCAATTTTGCAAGCGTTGCATTGGGTTTTCCAATCCGGTCGCAACTTGACTGTAGATACCAACAATAAGTCTACCGTTGGATCAACCCTTTCGGAAAAGAATGCAACCTACATGCCATCCCCCGACTATCGTAATGCTGGCCACGGGCAAGAGTACGGGAATTTCAAAGACGCTCCTCAACTCGACGTTAGCATCGAAGGTGTCGCAGACGATGAGACTCTTCTGAGCGCTTCAATGTGGGTTAAATCAGCTAGGAATGAAGGGCTAAGCGTACACGTACCTTCAAACAATCAATTTGTTACTGTGCTAAGAGATAGAAATAAGGAATTCAGCTCGTATATTCCCGGGCTTGCCGGCATACCCTTATCGGAAGAAAAACGCACCAAACTGATTGTTCAGCGGCAGGCCGCAGCAGGAGATGCAAACACTGTTCTGCGAAACGTCTTATTGCTTTTGGAGGGCGTCACCAACGACGGCCGGACCGGTTTGAAAATAGTCGAAACACTCGTCTCCGACGTCATGGGTGAAATAACGCTGAACATCGAATTTGACGACGAAAAGCACCAGACGATCCAAGCCACATTCCAGACAGCGGGTATGAGAACCGCTGAACCGAAGCGTACCAAACCTTTGGAACTAGCCGGGATCGGGTTCCTACAAGTTATTCAGATCTTTGCTTATCTCGTATATTTTAGGCCGGTGTTGCTGCTAATAGATGAACCTGACTCCCACTTACATCCAACTGCACAAGAACGCCTAGTAAAAGTTCTTGTAAGAGCGGCAGAACAATTTGGCACACAGGTCATTCTCACGACACATAGTCCATCTGTCGTTCGCGCATTGCCAGCGGCGGCCCGCGTAGTCTGGATGAAAGAAGGCAGGGTCCAACCAGAGGGCGACACTTCGGGGCGGCAGATGATGGGCTGGGGCCTCCTTGACAAACGCATCCTATTGTTGACCGAAGATACTAAGATCGGAATGCTTCGATCACTCTTGTCGCAGTGGCCGGACATTGAGCGGACGGTTGCTCTTTGGCCGCTGCATGGGTCAGGCAAGTTGCTTGATGCCGCGGGATGCGCGTCGCTCCAAAAGCTGTTCGGCGAAGCAATGAAGATTGTCCTTCATCGCGACCGAGACTTTATGATGCCTGCGGAAGCCGCAGCATTCTTGAAGCCGTACACGGAAAAAGGGATTTCTGTTTGGCTGACACAACACAGCGATATTGAATCCTATTGGGGTGAAAAGGATGTGATAAAAGCGCATTTCGGAATTGAGGAAGTCGGCTCAGAAGTCCTGTTGGCCGAAGCCGTTACAGAGGCTCAAACTGATAACGCAGATGTCACTTGTAGAAATACAAAAAGGCACACTATTCGCAATCAACCCCCGCTTAAAACTTTAGCAGAGAAGGGCGAACTTGGAGCGGTGTCGGACGCTGATGTTGCCAGTGTTTATAGCGTAGATGGGGCCCAGCATGTCGTTATGGGCAAAACACTGTGCCAAAAGATCAGAGACCAAGCACAGGGGAAAGGTCTGACTGGTTACCAAGGCTTTGGAAAATCGCTACCAGCGGAAATGAAGTCAGATGTCGCAAAAGACCTGCTGGCGCTTTTGAAGCAACAGCTTAACTAGCTGCATTTTGCCGTTGCGGGCTCTCAGCGCATTGGCCAAATACAGGCGCGAGTGCCGCAAGATCATCGGATCGAGCCAAGATGGTAATGGCGGTTGGGTTGGACCTTTAGAAGGCCGAACCTGAACGAACTTAGCTAACGCTGGCATAAGCTTGAAATTAACTAGACCTGACGAAGTGCTATTTCAGAACAAGGGGCGACGTCTTTCGTGGATAATACTGATTTGAAGTTGCGAGTTATGAAACTTGCAAGTACCGCAATAATGCCCGTTCGCGCTTCGGATGAAGCAGCTGGCTATGACCTTGCGGCTTGCCTCAAGGATAGAAACGGGGCGCCACGTGGCGAATTGATCGAGAATGGCACAATTACAATTCGACCCGGAGCTCGCCAACTCATCCCGACAGGTCTAGCCTTTACAGTGCCTGCGGGTACCTATGGGCGCATCGGCCCTCGCTCCGGACTCGCGCTCAACAGCGGGCTCGACACGCTCGCAGGAATCGTGGATCGGGACTATACGCATGAGGTCGGGGTAATCCTTATCAACCTCGGCCAAGAGCCTTTTGTCATCGAGCATGCGATGCGCGTCGCTCAGCTTGTTATTGAGAAGATAGAAACACCGGACGTGCTTGAGGTTGACCACCTCGAAAACACTGACCGAGGAGCCGGAGGCTTCGGCTCGACCGGCCATTAGAAATTGGGGTTTTGAAATGATAAGCGCGAAAAAACACAACTTTGCGTTTGGGGTTTGGGGTTTTCAAGGAGGCTCCGCCTCAGAAAGCCCGATATACTTGGCGGATGCGATGAAAACGACCCTCGATCATCCTGAAATGGTTTGCCAACATCAGGATTACCGCGGCGTGGTGATGGTCGGGCTGTACTATGTAGGGGATGCGCCTTTCGTTATCCGGCACGGGGATAGGATCGCACAGGCTGTTATTGCGCAGGTTCAACAGTACGCCTGT
>MAAC01018642.1_pt1 | contig 34147 bp, 32 predicted proteins | sample 1115981 | NCBI WGS metagenome assembly MAAC01 (sample SAMN04961126, study PRJNA320927) | seawater metagenome | isolation source: sample BD02T64 sea water enriched with oil for 64 days | place: USA:Gulf of Mexico | collected 2013-07-27 | reverse complement strand
ATGGTGCCAGTAATAATAATTTCACGAAAGTTTTTTTTAGTAGATTTTTGTGCGAAAACAGCAGCTATGCTAGATAAGAAGATTATTATAAATGTAATTTTTTTCATTAGGTTTTAGTTGTGGTTTTATACTCGCTTTTTAGACGTACAAATTTCACGTTAGTTTAATCGATCATTGTTAAACTTCTGTTAAAGAAAAAAGGAGCGCTAATCAGCGCTCCTTTTTTTTATAAAATTGTAATAATTTTCTCCGTGGGTCTGCCAATCACAGCTTTGTTGCCATTGATGATTATAGGTCTTTCAATCAACTTTGGATTGGACACCATGGCTTCAATAATTTCTGAATCAGAAAGCTCTTTTCCTTTGTAGTTTTCTTTCCAGATTGCTTCGTTTTTACGTACCAATTCTAATGGGTTGATTACTGGATCTTAGCGAACTATACGTGCCTTGAATTAAAGAGGATGGTACCAACACCCCATTAACAAACAGCATCACACTTGTGGAAGTATGTACCACTGCAACATGCTGCCATGTATTGGCCGTAATTACCATGGAGTTTGATTCATAAACGCTTCCAGTAGACGAACACCCTCCTTGAAACCATACAAAACGCAACTTACCATTTTTAACAGAGAAGTAGTAAGAGTTTTGATTCCCAGAACACCATAATTTACTCATGATCATTTTATGACCCACAACAGTACATGGTTTTATACTCGCTTCCAGAGTTAAGCCGTTGGACACATTAATGCTACTATGATTAGCGACCTCAATATAATTTGAAATCCCATCTAAAAAAATCGAGTTGACAATGGGCAAAGCAGGAGGAATACCCGTTATACTCGTACATGAGGAGGTATCTACGCAATTCCCATTGGTAATTATCACGGCAAAGGCGCCATTTTGAGTTGGGGTAAAAATAGAATCTTGAGCTCCAGCAATTAGCGAATTCCCGTTAATACAATCTATCCATTGGTAGGAATAATTCGAATTAGAAACCGCATAAAGCGTATTCCCTATTTGTGTAACCGTAGTATTTGGATTAGTTAGGGTTAAATTCACGGTAAAGATAGTATCACTAGAAGTAGTACCTACTAGGGTATCCGTATATTGACCACTCGTATTCCAAACATAATTTCCACTAGGAGATACTAGCGAATCGCAAACTACCGTATTATTAGTTTTAAACGTATATTTCTCAGTACTTAAAGAATCAATTTCATAAGGGCTTAAAATTCGATTATAAATCCTAACTTCATCCAAAGAGCCGGTAAAATAATTTGAATTTCCATACACATTATAACCCAGTCCTAAATCAGTCGTTGTTGTCAAATCAGGATTTGTAGCACTTAGGCTTCCTGTACTACGTAAAATACCATCCACCCAAATTTCAATACTATTTTGATTCACAACCCCTAAAAGATGATGCCAAGTACCATCTGAAATACTAAAGGTCTGTGAAGAGTTCCATGTATGGGCACCACCATTTGAAGTATTTCTAGCGGTCATTGCTGGAATCCCCCAATTAATGGATAAGAAAAACCCTTTATCCTGTTGCCATCTGTATTTTTCAACTAAGAATATGTTTCCAGTAGTTACCGTAGTTTTCACCCAAGCACTTACACTCACAACATCCGTAATAGAACGGCTTTGGGTTCCTCCAATAACTTTAGAATTCGTCCCATTAAAACTCATACCTGTATTATTTAAGTTATGAATCCCGGAGGTGTTTGTTACCGAAGTTGCAGTTCCATGTAATGCCAAGGTACTAGAATCCGCCACATTTCCATCCAATTTAAAATAACCAACTAACCCAGAGTCTAAATTAAATTGACTAAAAGATAAATTAGGAACAAAAATTAATTGAGCGACTAAAGCAAATGAAAACAATGACTGAATAAGGGGATTCATAAATAAAAAAAACTAGGATTGATAAAACTTAAGGTAAATATACTCATTATAAGCAGAGTACACTTACATCGCTTCTTCAAAGCCCACATAATCCCCTACATCGTCAAACGATTATGGCGTATATTTTTGTGATTTTTCTTTTTAATGGACACTTTTCCATTATCCGAAACCGGCTCTTCATTTGGGTTTTGAAATCCATGAGTGTCAAACCCTTGGTTACGCATGCGCTATTGCACTTTTTTACCCAAATACCCCATTAAGGTTCTTAGGAGCCAAGGAAATCCATAACTGCCACACCACTCAAAGCCCTAATAAATGGCGATAAGAATGAAAATTGTTCTTGCTAAACAGGTTATTTATGCATGCTTTTCAACTCATTAAATAAAAAGTGGCCTAGAACAGTCGTTCTAGGCCACCATTCAATTTTGTTTTTTCTGCCTACTCTACCACAAACTTTTCAAAAAAGAGTTTGTCTTCCGATTGAATTCTGATAAAATAAATTCCGTTTGCAAATGAGGAAACATTTAATTCGAACGAATTATTTGACCTCTGATTCAAAAGAACCTTTCCGGTAATATCCAAAATCTGGATTTCTAGGGCATAATTATTCCCATTTAATATCTGTAGGTAATCATGAACAGGATTTGGATAAACTTGAATTTCCATTAATCTAAATTCCGACACCCCAACTCCTGTATAGTTGATACAGGAAGAAGTTTCCACACAATTACCTTGGGTTATTTCCACCGCATAATCTCCATTAGCGGTAGGCGTATAAATAGAATCTTGAGCTCCAGCAATTAGCGAATTCCCATTATTACAATCCAACCATTGGTACGAGTAATTTGAATTAGAAACCGCATGCAAGTCTGATCCCACCTGAGTTATTGTGGTATCCAAAGTACTCACCGTTAAGTTTATGGTGAATATTGAATCCGCAACCGAAGAGCCGTATTTGATATCCGAATAGGTACCCGATACATTCCAAACATTATTTCCACTTGGGGAAACATAATTACCACATACCGTTTCATTTAGGGTTACCGCATTATTCATTTGGTTACTTAGGTAGGAAATTTCTGAACTAGACAATAATCTATTGTATAATCGAACGGCATCCATCCGACCGTCATAATAATTATGGTCTCCGGAAGCACTTCCAACATAATAACTTCCCAAAACCAATGGGTTGGTATTGGTTAAGTCAGGATTAACAGCACTATTTAACTGGCTCCCCTCCAAAACTCCGTCTATATAAAACTTAACACTATTCCCGGATATTTCGCCCAACAAATGATGCCACTGGTCATCATTTACCAAATTACTCGAGCTCGCATCAAAGGTATGCATACCTGCCCCCACACCGTTTCTTACGGTTATATAAGGATATCCGTCTCTAATAGCTATGTAATAACCTTTATTCAATGACCAATTGTATTTATCAATCAAAAAATCATGATCACCGGCAGGACGTGTCGTTTTCACCCATAAACTAATACTAATAGTATGACTCACCCCTCTGTTACTTACCCCACAATTAATAAAATTAGTCGTCCCATTAAAATCAACCGAAGTATTTGGCAGGGCATTGATTCCGCTTAAATAATTATTTGTACTTCCTGAACCATGGCCAGCTGAAATACTCGAATCCGCATAATTTGCATCTAACTTAAAAAAACCGACTAATCCAGAGTCTAAATTAATTTGACCAAAAGATAAAATAGGCACACCCATTAGTAGAACTACTAAAGCGTACGAAAACAATGATTGAATAAGGGTATTCATAATTATATAATTAGGATTGATAAAACGTAGGGCAAACATACTCATTTTAAAGAGAGTGCGTTTACTCCACTTCTTCAAAGTCCACATAATCCCCTACATCGTCAAACGACTTTGTAGGAGATTTTTGTGATTTTGTCTTTTTTATGGACACTTTTCCATTATCCGAAACCTGCTCTTCATTCGGGTTTTGAAATCCGGAAGTATCAAATCCTTGGTTACGCATACGCTCTTGCGCTTTTTTACCCACATACCCCATAAAGGTTTTTAGGAGCCAAGGCAATCCATACTTGCCAAACAACTTAAAACCCCAATAAATGGCAATAAGAATAAAAATTGTTCGTGCTAAACTGGTTATTTCTGCGTGCTGTTCCAAGAGTGACTATCTACTTAAATATAAATTTCTTTCCGAATAAATTTTCTTAAAGAACGGATCTCTTAAATGTTTGATGAAACGAATTGCTTCCCCCGTTGATTTCATTTCGGGCCCTAATTCTTTATTTACATTCGGAAATTTATCAAAAGAGAAAACGGGTATTTTAATGGCATAGCCTTCTAACTGTGGATTGTAATCCAAGTCCTTCACTTTCTTTTCTCCTAACATCACCTTGGTTGCCCAATTAACATACGGTTGCTTGTATGCCTTGGCAATAAACGGAACCGTTCTTGACGCTCTTGGATTTGCTTCAATAACGTAAACAATGTTGTCCTTAATGGCAAACTGAATATTTAATAATCCTTTTGTTTTAAGAGCCACCCCAATTTTATGGGAGTAATCTTTTATCCTTTGAATTAACTCTTCACTGAGATCAAATGCAGGTAATACTGCATAACTATCGCCCGAGTGAATTCCTGCAGGTTCAATGTGTTCCATGACCCCAATAACCAAGGTATCTTCCCCATCACAAATAGAATCCGACTCGGCTTCAATTGCATTCTCTAAGAAATGATCTAACAGAATACGGTTACCCGGTAAATCCTTTAAGATGTTTACCACATGGTGTTCCAATTCTTGTTCGTTAATAACAATCTTCATAGACTGCCCACCCAATACATAACTTGGTCGAACCAATAATGGGAAACCTAAAGTCTTGGACAACTCTATGGCTTCTTCGGCATTATCAACCGCACCGTATTTAGGGTAGGGAATTTCAAGCTCCTTCAAGGTATCCGAAAAACGCTCTCTATCCTCTGCCATATCTAAAGCTTCGGCCGAAGTACCAATAATTTTAATTCCGTAACGCGTTAATTTCTCCGCCAATTTCAGTGCCGTTTGGCCACCTAACTGAACAATAACACCTTCCGGTTTCTCATGTTGAATAATCTCGTAAATATGCTCCCAAAATACCGGTTCAAAGTATAATTTATCTGCAGTACTAAAATCTGTACTTACCGTTTCTGGGTTACAGTTAATCATGATCGCTTCGTATCCCGCTTCTTGAGCCGCATATACTCCATGCACACAGGAATAATCAAACTCAATTCCTTGACCAATTCTATTTGGACCCGAACCTAAGATGATCACCTTTTTCTTATCCGAAACTACCGATTCATTTTCTTGATCGTAAGTCGAATAGAAATAAGGTGTTTCAGCCGGAAATTCAGCCGCACAAGTATCTACCATTTTAAACACCCGGTTAATCCCCATTTCCTTACGCTTGTTGTACACTTCACTTTCTAAGCAACGTAATACATGCGCAATTTGTCTATCGGCATAACCTCTTTCTTTGGCATCCCGCATCAAACTCACTGGGAAATTCCCTAAATGGTATTTTTCCATTTCGTTTTCAATCGAGATTAACTCCTCGATTTGATGCAAGAACCACGGATCAATTTTCGTGATCTCATGAATGGTACTAAATGGAATCCCTAGTTTAATAGCATCATACAAGTGAAATAACCGATCCCAAGATGGTTTTTTCAAACTTGCCAATATCGTATCTTGGTCACGAACTTCTTTTCCATCCGCTCCAATTCCATTCCGGTTAATCTCTAACGATTGACACGCCTTTTGGATGGCTTCTTGGAAATTACGTCCAATCCCCATAACCTCACCTACCGACTTCATCTGTAGGCCCAATTCTCTATCTGCGCCTTTAAATTTGTTGAAGTTCCAACGAGGGATCTTTACAATTACGTAATCTAAAGTAGGCTCAAATAAAGCCGATGTATTTTTTGTAATCTGATTATTTAATTCATCCAAGTGGTATCCAATAGCCAGCTTAGTCGCTACCTTGGCAATAGGATAACCCGTTGCTTTGGATGCTAAAGCCGATGAACGGGAAACCCGAGGATTAATTTCAATCGCAATAATATCTTCATTTTCGTCTGGCGAAACCGCAAACTGAACATTACATCCACCCGCAAAATCACCAATAGAGCGCATCATCTTAATCGACATATCCCGCATCTTTTGAAACGTAGTGTCGGATAAGGTTAATGCAGGAGCTACGGTAATAGAATCACCCGTGTGAATCCCCATAGGATCCATATTCTCGATCGAACAAATAATAACCACATTGTCGTTCGCATCTCTCAAAAGCTCTAACTCATACTCTTTCCATCCCAATACCGCTTTGTCAATCAAAACCTCATGAATGGGCGAAGCATGTAAACCTCTATTCAATAATTCATCAAACTCTTCCCGGGTATGTACAAAAGACGCTCCCGTTCCACCCAAGGTGTACGAAGGTCTAATCACCAATGGAAAACCTAATTCTTGTGCAATTTCTTTACCTTCTAAAAAAGATTTAGCCGTTTTGGACGGTGCAGAACCAATTCCAATTTCGTCCATCAAATTTCTAAAAGCCTCCCGGTTTTCTGTAATTTCAATAGCCGCAATATCGACCCCAATCATCTTCACTCCGTAATCGGACCAAATATCCATTTCGTCACACTCAATACACAAGTTCAAGGCTGTTTGCCCTCCCATGGTAGGAAGTACCGCATCAATTTGACGCTCCGATAAAATTTGTTTGATTGACGCTGTCGTCAGGGGTAATAAGTATACATGATCAGCCGTAACGGGATCCGTCATAATGGTGGCCGGATTAGAATTGATTAAAGTAACCTCAATTCCTTCCTCTTTTAATGATCTTGCCGCTTGCGAACCCGAATAATCAAACTCACATGCTTGGCCAATCACAATAGGCCCACTCCCAATAATTAATACCGATTTTATACTCTTATCTCTTGGCATAGCTGACGTATATTTTTGGGACGCAAAATTACGTCATAGCTCCGGTCAAACCAACATCAAAAACCATTTTCTAAATCCAAATTTACTTTCTTTTTAACGGGATTTCAACAATTCGTTATTTGGGCGTTTTAACAGGCTATTCACTAGTAGTTTTGCTTCGCCTCCCCTGTTCAGCTCCCCCCTCAAAAGGAGCTCCCTTGGCTCGCTCTTTTCAGGCAAGCTTCACACGGGTTTTCAAAGCAAAAGCTCCCGTTGCTATCCTTAACGCTGCATCGCCACTTACTTTTCCCAATAATAACCTACTTTCGTTTTCATGAGTAATAGTCAATTCATTGTACACAACAATTTAAAGCTTGAATACCTCACCTTTGGTTCGGGTACCATCCCCTTATTGGCTTTTCATGGTTTTGGACGTCATGCAAAAGACTACCAGGTTTTTGAAACACTATTGGGTGAAAAATATACGATTTACAGCTTCAACCTATTCCATCATGGCCGAAGCGAGTATCCGGAAGATAGAATTGAAGCGAACACTTTTACCAAAAACGAATTAAAAATTATTTTCACCCAATTCTTCCAATCCTTAAACGCCCCCAAAGTAGCCATTATGGGATATAGCCTTGGAGGAAAAATTGCCTTGATGTTTACCGAAATTTTCCCGAAACAAGTGGAATCACTGTGGCTGTTTGCTCCGGATGGAATAAAAATGAATATCTGGTATTTATTAGCGAGTAAAACCGCTTTGGGCAGAGGGGTATATCGTTACTTTTTAGAAAATCCAGCACTTTTCTTTTCGATGGTTAACGGCCTGCATCGTACCCGACTCATAAACGACAAAATCAGAAAATTCGCCCTTAACAATATGGACGAAAAGTCCAAACGTGAATTGGTGTACAAAGTGTGGCTTACCTTTAAAGATACCAATCCAAACATGGGCTTATGTATCCGTAATATTCAAGAACTACATATTCCCGTATATCAGTTTTTTGGTAAAAACGATAAAGTGATTAAACCCAAATTAGGTGCTTGGTTTAGTGAAAAAATAAAGCAACCCGAAAACTACCACGTTTTACCAGCCGGACATATGTTGCTTACCGAGAAAACAGGTAGATATATCACAAACTTAAAATTGAATCTGCACGAATAATTAAGTCTTTGCGCCCCCCAATTTCCTAAAGCACACCAATACGTCTACATTCATCCCCACACAGTTCTAAGAACTCCTCGTTACTCAAACCCAGTTCAACATAATTACAATTGGTCATCAGGTAAAGGTTATATTCTTCTGGATCATACGCCCCCAATCCGTCAATATAATGACCCATTTCAAAAGAATAGGTCGGGCTATAACCACCAAAAGAAAGGAAAATGGACTTTTTGCCATTTGGTTTCATTTGAAAACCAACCCCGCTTTCATAACTCAAATGTCCAAACATTTCATTTATTTCCATGGTTTGTTCTTCGGAAATACTTTCATCGTCCAGCCCTTCCAGTACCATGGAATTAAAATCTGGAAAATGAGCATTACAAATATTCAAATCATAGGCATTTAGATTTTCATCTAAAACAAAAATAGTAGGCGATTTTCTAAGTTTAATGGTCAAAAAGCTATCCGAAATCAGCACATATAGAGAGTCTATACCGTAAGATTTTGCAGTATCTACAAGCTGAGTTGTGGATAATATTACTCTCTCATTAAAGGGCACTACATCAGGATCCAGCTTAACCGAAGTTCCACACCCCATTATTAACACCACCACAAAAACGTGAAAAGCACTTTTATTCTTCATCTATTTTTCATCTGAAATTTATACCATTTCATTTTTTATTACTGATTTCAAAACTTCCTAAATAATAGAAGTAATAGGTGGCTCTATAGCTTCATCCATCCAAACAACCTTTACCCATATATTATACATGGAATTGAAATATTAGCTCTTCTTGTCAGCAACCATAAACTTACTACCAGTTTCAGTTAGGTCAATGGAGTTGATACCAAACATGGGCTTATGTATCCGTAATATTCAATAACTACATATTCCCATATAACCGTTTTTTGGTAAAAACGACAAATTGATTAAACCCCAATTAGGCGCTTGGTTTAGTGAAAAAATAAAGCAACCCGAAAACTACCACGTTCTACCAGCCGAATACATGTTACTTACCTAGAAAATAAGCAAGTATATAGACGAGCTAGAGATTCTGTAATTCAAAGTCATTTATTCAATACCGTATGCCTGAAGCTTTTCTTCGGGAAAGTCTTCTCCATTTTCAATCATCACAACCAACCTACGCCTATTATACTCAAAAGAACTCAGGCTATACTCCTGATAATTATTAGGAAACATATAATATACCGTAGCCATTTCTCCATTTACATTCTTTAATTCCTTCAAATAAAATGATAAGGGCTCTACCCCTTTCCTATGGATGGATCGTGGCACCATAAATATTTCATATTTACCCCTTGCTATTCTTCGGAATGGTTTGTTTTCCCAATTATGCATATGCGCCAAATAGGTATTAAATATTTTCGTTTTCGCCTTGGAAACAGATGAATACTGCAATTCGTCTACCACCTTTCCTTGAAAATTCGGATAATCTGCATGACATATTTTTTCATCCAAAATCTCCCCATCCGTATTCAACACATAGCCCGTATTAACCGTATACAACCTTACACTTAAAAAAGAATCTGGAATAATAATTTGCGCTCTAGGCACTCCCAAAACCACCATAGAGTCCACTATTTCCGATATTTTATATTTTGGATATTCTTTGTGTACATCTAGATACTCATACGACTCGGAATTAGATTGACAACTTGTTGCAAGAAGTACCAGAACAACAGAAAAAAGGAATAGGTTTAAATAATATTTCATTTGCGTTTTATTTAGGATACCGAACAAAGCAATTTTGGATAGTAAAGAAACCCTATTGCGCTTAGAAAGAGGACGAACAATCACGATTTTCCTTGCGTTAATCCAAAACCAATCAAGCTATCAAGCGTTGATGCCGTATTATCATCAAATCCAATTTCCGAAAAAATAATTTCCCCGGTCTTATCTATTAAATACAAACTAGGATAAGAGGATACAGAATATGCTTCCACCACATTGGAGTTACCCAGTACCATTGAATACGATATTCCATTAAAATTTAAGAATTCACTTAAGTCATTTGTATCCACTGGATTTATTCCTAAAACCACCAATCCTTTGTTTTTATACTTTTGATGCAAGTCTTCCAAATAGGGCATGGCCTTTACGCACGGATAACAAGAGGTGTACCAAAAGTCTATCAATACCAGTTTACCTTTCAACTCCTCAAGAGTTACGGTATCCCCGTTTAAGTTAAGCAACGAGAAATTAGGCGCAACAGTATGGTTGGGTATTAATTGAAACGGACTACTTTCTGGTGGCGAATAATATTCCACAGAATAATTATCGGGTATGTGAAATTTGACAATACCTTACTTGTACGTTCTGCATCCACCACTAATTTAGAAATTGCTATTTCTGAATATTGCGTATTTCCCTGAAATTCCACTTCCGAAATCATTTTAATAGGTAGAAATGTCACCTTACTCATCCACAGTCGAATATACCCCGTAAATTCACCCGAGTCGGGCAACAAAAACTTCAACACATGATATGAATCCTTATCCTTCCTCTTTTCCAACAGATAGGAAATGTTGAGCTCATTTAGCCTTTCCGTAGGTATTCCGTCAAGTAGCTCCTCAAAAATTAAATGATCCCATATGTTACCTCGAAATGGCTTGTTATTGGAAGTCCTGGGATTTTCAATGATAGCTTTCCGTTTCTTAGGATCTAAACTAAAAAAGTCATTTCCATCGTAATATCTTATATATCCACTTTCATGAATCATTTTAACCTTCCTTCCAATAACCGTATCTTCCGGAAACCTCTCCAACCAACAAGCCCCTTTTAATGAAGTAGTATCATTTTCACGATAGAGCTTTAATACGTACGAAACCTCGTATTGAACGGAATGAATGGCTTTAGTTGCACTATTTAAACGGCCCAAAACCGCCTCCTTCTGCACAGTTTGCTTATTAGCCGCAAACTGTGGTGACCAGGCCTGGTCATTTCCATTATCCCCTGGGGAGTCAATTGAACAACTATAAATAAAAATGGATAGTAATAGCGTTACTAAAACGCAATAATAATATTTGGTATTCATAATAAAGCCTGCTCTTAGGTCTTTCAGCATATCACCACACTTTAAGGTTACTCTGGGTTAAGAAAAAAGTTTGCTGCAATAATCCATTAAATTACAAGTAAGCAATCAGGTAATTTCACCCTAATTAAATGAACAGGTAAAACTACCTATGTTGCGAATAAGGCAACCAGCCTTATGGATGAACACCCAAACAAAAACCAAACTGTTAGAAAACAATTTTCGACATTTCACCTCACAACCACTTATTTAGTACTTAATTCAACGCTAATTAAGCTATCAAGAGTTTTTACAGTAGTATCATTAAATCGCATTACTTTATTTTTCCGTAGGAGGGGATATTTCATATCCTACTATTTAATACTTAAAGAAGAGTACTTATCAAGTTCCATACCTAGAGAATCAAAATTAAGAGATCTTAAATCCACGGCATATTTTAAATCATCATTTAAATACACCCCCACTGAAGAAACATCAAAAACACTTGCATCGATTTCAGAAGGTAAGTCAGCCAAACAATATACTTTATTCACACTTAATTCTTTTTCCAAGGATTTCAACTCTAATACCCGGCATGATTTATTTACTATCTTTAAGTTGGTATCATACCGCCCTATGAATTCTAATAGAGCATTAATATTTATTCTACAATTAATACAATCGGTTTTAGAAATAAAAACATAAACAGTATTGCGTACAACATTCTTCTTAACATCACAACTAATTAAATTGCATAGTACGCAAAAAATAATTATCATTTTCAATGAAAACTGTATATACTTGCTCATTTTCAATCTTATTTAAATAAACTGGGACACCATTTTCACGACCATCTATCTTCAAAATGGAATCTGAAAAATCAATTTTAACCTCATAAATAAACCTATTTTTAGTCGTTGGAAAATTAAGCCTTAATCCAGTATACAAGTCCATGTTCAACTCCTCAAAAATGAAATTTTCATTGTTTAATTTCGCATAACTATTTCTTGCCTTACATATCACCTCTCCGTTCCTAAAAGACATCTCACTATTAAACCCATAACCCTCCATATTAAAAGCGACTTCATTAAAGCTCAACATTTTTTCAAATAAAAGCTCATCCCCATCCAAGGTAAACCACGCAAAATTGGCAATTTTAGAACTTCGAGATATCACTGGAAAAATTGCATTTTCAGTATCCCAATAAAAATCTGACTTTGAATACAATCCATATAGAAAACCATCCATATTGGACTCATTTATTAACCAAACTAAAGAATTCGAATTATTTTCTATTTCACTTGAAAATTCACAAACAAAGGAAATTCTTCGCCAAACTCTTTGATGTCCACCGCCATAAAAAGGAATTGACATAGAGCACCATAGAATTATTTTCTTTTCTTTTTCAATAAAGGTTTCTATCTTCAACCCCTTAATAAACAAGGGGTTTTCACTAATCTCTAAAAACGGAAAACAACTATCAAAATGACTATCAGCAATGTCATACATCTTGTTAATTGGAAGATCTTCTATTCCTATCACCCTTGACAACTCTAATTCAGGTAATTTATAAAAACCAATATTTGAACTAAATCTATCCAGAATCCCTAAACGACTCCCATCTGACCACATCTGACCTGGAAATGAATTTAGAAAAAACGACTCTGTTTCAGGGATTTTCACGTCACTTACTTTAGTACTTTTATCCTGTGTATTACAGGATAAAAGCACTAAAGTAAGCATAAATGAAATCTGCCATTTACTCCACATGGGCATGGTAACTAATAGTTGCGGAAACAGGATAATAGGGATAAAGTGTACTCTTCTGAAATCCACTTTCATCTACCGATACATCCATATGCTCCATAACATACGTCTCCTCTCCGTTCGGAATAATATCTACATCTACAAATACCCCTGAAGTCTGAGCATCAGCACATACAATTATCATACAAATTCGATCCGGAGGCAAACACTCTGCAGATCCATCACCACATTCACGAAACTCGCCACCTGATATTATCTCAATCCATACCCCCTCTTCTCTTTGGGCTAATTTACCAGTTAACTTATCATGATAATTAACACTTGCCAATTTTATCAGCTCCATAGGATCTGAACCTTCATATAATTTACCTTCATTTTGTTTACTAAATTTAGCGTCTGAATTAACATCAATTAAGGATACCTCATCTTTACTACAAGAGCCCAAGCACAAGGCTAGGACAGCAAATCCCAACATTTGAAATTTAAAATATTTCATTTTTCTATTTTATATTAGTTCAGCCTACTCTTAGGTTTTTCAGCATATCACCAAACTTTAAGGTTACTCTTGGCCAAGAAAAAAGTTCGCTGCAATTATCCACAAACAAACAAACAAACAAACAAACAAGTAGGTGTTTATACCCATTAGTTTCAATCGGGGAAAACTACCTATTTCATAAATATGGCAACCAGCCTTCTGACTGAACACCCAAACAAAAATCAAACACGAAATAAAACCCAACAAAAAAAGACCGAACTCTAGGAGAACGGTCTAATCCCATTGATTAACCGATATTATATATTAGGACTTCTTTTGCTACTTAACAACGAATTTACTTTCATCCATTTCCCAACCGGCAAATTTCAATTCCCCAAACTCTACATAATAATCTCCATACCTAGAATTAGGAAAAGATGGGTGGGTGTTAATTTGACTATTTACGTTACGCATCATTCGATCCACAAATAAACCATAATATGAAACACTAGGTAAACGAAGGTTTACATGCGAACACGTATCCGAAAAGCTCGCCACTTCCGACAAATTACCTTCATCATATTTTGTGGCTATAAACAATACGCTTACATCTAATTTTCTTGCTGTTATAAGAAAACGGGAATTAGGATCAAACCCTTCACACCCAGGAACCCAAAAATGAACCCAAACTCGAGGTTTTGATACCAGGATTGAATCTAGTTTAGATGGGGTTAGAAGTGACACAGGTATTTCATCCACAAAAAACAATGAATTTTCAATTATGTCCGTTTTTATTTCTGCAGGAAGAGAATCATACCCATTGGTACCAACACTTAAAATACGACAACTTGCAAGTATTAGCCAAACCAACAAAAAATGAATAATTCGCTTCATATTTTACTATAAGGTATAGCTACATTCAATGATTGCTTTCCCAAAAGCCGTTCTAGTTAATCCATTTACATCTACCACCTCAAAGGTTTCATTATGGTAATTATAATCAGCTGGAATTGTGGTTATTGAAGAATATCCTAAAAATTCGGAGACCTGGGTACCAAATGTAAATGGCGCATCATCCGCCCCGATGAAAAAGGGCTCAATTACCGATGGTTCATCCATAAAATATATTATTATCGACATCGAACCACCACCATTATCAGTTGGTATTAAACCTAATTCATGAGTCTCAAAATCTGAATAACCTACCCCAACGCCACATATGCTAAATCGCCTCATACACTTCGTATATTTTCTATGTAAACTACCATGAATTCCTGTTGTTAAATTTACAGAACCGACAACATCAGTTAAAGAGATCGAGTTTTTATTATTCTCCCCCTTTGTCACCATCGTAATAGCATTGTTTTGACCAATTGAGAGAGGAGACTCTTCCATACCTTGCATTTCATTTTTACTACATCCAATCACAACCAAACTCAACATTCCTAATCCAGTTATTGATAATTTCAATTTATTCATTTTTATATTTATTTAGTTAAGCCTACTCTTAGGTTTTTCAGCATATCACCAAACTTTAAGGTTACTCTTGGCCAAGAAAAAAGTTCGCTGCAATTATCCACAAACAAACAAACAAACAAACAAGTAGGTGTTTATACCCATTAATTTCAATCGGGTAAAACTACCTATTCCATAAATAAGCCAACCGGCCTTTTGGCTGAACACCCAAACAAAAATAAAACACGAAATAAAACCCAACAAAAAAAGACCGAACTCTAGGAGAACGGTCTTCAATGTTACATGAAAAGAAAATCAGACTAGCGCTTGTGTCTTGGCTCGTCAGATACAGAAATTCTTTTTCTTCCTTTAGCTCTTCTACGAGCTAAAACTCTACGACCATCTTTCGATGACATACGCTCGCGAAATCCGTGTTTATTCTTACGTTTTCTTTGTGAAGGTTGAAATGTTCTTTTCATAACTTATATTTTTAATTTGCTTTCCACACAGAAAAACAAATGCTGTTGTTCAAATTTTGGACTGCAAATGTACTGTAAAATATTTTTTCCGCAAGTCAAAAAATAAAAATAATTCCTATTTTTTTAATTCTTGCAAAACTAGCGAAACCATGACATTTCACAAGGCCTGTTTTAGACCCCACACTTCTTGAATCATTACTTTTGCAAACCAAAAATTTACATCGTGTTTTCACCAAGAAATAAGAAAAAAGAAACCGTTAAACTAAAAAAAGGTGCCTGGAAAAAAGCCATGCGCATTTTTAAGTACTTCAAGCCTTACAAATTGAAGTTTGGTATTGGTATGCTCATCCTTGTTGTAGGCAGTACCTTATCCATGCTGTTTCCCGCTTTGGTAGGAAAACTAATTGATGCGGTTAACGGAGAACCTATCGAATTTTTAGGCTATACCTTTTATGGAATCAATTCTATAGCCGCTGCCTTATTGGTGTTATTTACGATCCAAGCGGTATTTGCCTTTTTCCGTATTTACCTATTTAGCGATGTTACCGAACGGGTATTAATGGCGTTACGTAAAGACACCTACGCGCATTTATTATCCTTACCTATGGATTACTTTACGAGCAAACGTGTAGGCGACTTAAATAGTCGTATCTCCAATGACATTACTCAAATTCAAGAAACCTTTACCATTGTTATAGCCGAACTTATTCGCCAGTTTTTGACCCTGAGTATCGGTATTGCCGCCCTTACCTATTATTCCTTTAAGTTAACGCTTATTATGCTGGGCTCGCTTCCTGTAGTTATTCTTATTGCTATTGTGATTGGCAAAAAAGTAAAGAGCTTTGCAAAAGACACGCAATCGTCTATTTCTGATTCGAATGTGATTGTAGAAGAAACGCTTACGGGTATCCAAAGTGTCAAAGCGTTTGCCAACGAATATTTTGAGGTGAATCGGTATACCAACAAAGTAAACGAAGTTCGAAAAATTGCTATGCGTGGGGTGTATGCTCGTGGATTCATGAGTAGTTTTATCATTTTCGCCATTTTTGGAGCTTTTATTTTGGTGATTTGGCAAGCAGCTAAACTGATGCAAACTGGTGAAATGTCGATGGGTGATTTAACCACCTTTTTGTTCTACACCATTTTTGTAGGTGCCTCCATTGGGGGATCGGCCGATTTATATTCTAGATTACAAAAAGGCGTAGGTTCTACCGAAGACTTATTGGATATTTTTAGTGAAAAAACCGAGGAAATTTCCTTAAACCAGAAACCTGAAAAACTCCCGCTCTTTAAGGGCGAAATTGCATTTAACAACGTAGGTTTCCATTACCCATCTAGACCAGAAATGGAGGTGTTAAAGGATATTTCATTTTCTATTCGCACAGGCGAACGATTGGCCGTTGTAGGACAATCGGGAGCGGGTAAATCCACTCTGGTTTCGTTAATCATGCGCTTCTTTGATGCGCAATCGGGTACCATCACCATGGATGGTAAAAGCATTTATGATTATGATTTAACCCAACTTCGAAATGAAATGGCTATCGTACCTCAAGAAGTTATTCTTTTTGGTGGAAGCATTCAAGAAAACATTGCCTATGGCAAGCCAGATGCAAGTTTGGACGAAATAAAAACAGCGGCACAAAAAGCCAATGCGCTTGACTTCATTGAATCCTTCCCAGATGGATTCCATACTTTAGTAGGCGAACGTGGCATTCAGCTTTCGGGTGGTCAGCGCCAACGTATAGCTATCGCTAGAGCGGTATTGAAAGATCCAAAAATTCTGATTTTAGATGAAGCCACTTCATCGTTAGATAGCGAATCAGAGAAACTCGTGCAAGATGCCTTAGATCAATTAATGCAAGGAAGGACCTCCATTGTGATTGCGCATCGCTTATCTACGATTAGAAAAGCCAATCAAATATTGGTCATGAAGGATGGAAACATTGTGGAACGTGGAACGCATCAAGAGTTATTAGCGATTGAAAAGGGTGCCTACAAAAACTTAAACGAACTCCAAGTTCAGATAGGATAATTCTAATCCAAAGAAAATAGGGCATTCACTGTAATCCCAAAAACATCCGACATTTTTAAAGCTAATGCCGTTGATGGTACATACTTTCCCTTTTCTATTGAATTGATAGTCTGTCGCGACACACCTATTTTCTTAGCTAAATCTTCTTGTGTAATACTCAATTTTGCACGCTCTACTTTTACCGTATTATTCATGGTTATCGTTTTAAATAATAATAATGAAACCGAACAATGAAAATGAGCAATGGGGTGTACATATTGATGACTAACACATTAAAAAATTCGAATTCATACACTCCAATTATCCCCAAAAAGAGAACTGTGTAATTCAAATAAATACTCCAAACAAGAGAATCTAAGCGAATTTTTTGGACATATTCATCCTCCTCTTTTGTTTTTGAAAAACCGACAACCATCGCAGATACCAGAACCAGAATCATAAGTAATTCATTAGTGAAATTGTCGGAATCATTCCCATTCCATGGAACTTTCCAATCCAATGCATCGAGCTCAAAGCTAGAAAATAACATAGTAGAAAGCCCCAAAATTAAAGAAGGAACTAGAACGATCCACCCCATGGTTTTAAAACGATGAGGAAATAAAAATACAGTTTTCATAAAATTGATATTAAGTTTAATCAAATATACACTATACTTTACATTATGTCAAGCTTACTTTACATTTCGTGAAAATAAAAAAGCCAGAGTTCATTCTGACTTTTCAACTCGTTATTCTTTTCGTTCCACAATATCTAATAAGTACTGGCCGTAACCACTCTTAACTAAAGGGGTAGCAATCGCTATTAATTGTTCTTTATCAATATACCCCATACGGTAGGCTATTTCTTCGATAGCTCCAATTTTAAGCCCTTGGCGATCTTCAATAACCCGTACAAATTCTCCTGCTTGCATTAAAGATTGAAAGGTCCCGGTATCCAACCACGCAGTGCCTCTATCCAATACGGAAACTTTTAATTTACCTCGTTTTAGATATTCTTGATTTATAGTGGTTATTTCTAACTCTCCCCGATCACTTGGTTTAATCGTCTTTGCAATTTCGATTACATCGTTATCATAAAAATACAATCCTGGTACGGCATAATTAGATTTGGGATCTTCGGGTTTTTCGTCAATGGATTTTACCGAACCATCGGCACCAAAATCCACCACACCATAACGCTCGGGGTCTTTTACATAATAGGCATATACAATCCCTCCTACAGGATCTGTATTACTTTGCAATACCTTACTCATACCTGAACCATAAAAGATATTATCCCCAAGTATTAAGGCTACCTTATCTTTACCGATAAACGCCTCCCCAATAATAAAAGCTTGCGCTAAACCATCTGGCGAAGGCTGAACTGCATACTCAATTCTACATCCTAATTGAGAACCATCCCCGAGTAACTTTTCAAAAAATGGCAAATCATGCGGAGTGGAAATAATCAATATTTCACTAATCCCTGCTAACATAAGCGTTGACAATGGATAATAAATCATCGGCTTATCATAAATAGGCATCATTTGCTTACTCATGGCTAAGGTTAATGGATGTAAACGGGTACCTGACCCTCCAGCTAATATTATTCCTTTCAAAATAGTGCGTTTATGATTTATGACGAAAACGTAAATATATCAATAAAGATAAGGACATAAATACAAATCTCATGAAATAAAAAAATGGGAACTATGATTGATCAAGGCCCCCATTCCTAAATAAGATATCTAATTAATAGGCATTTTCTTCTCCCTTGGCTCCATTAACCACCGTTTTATAAATGATTTTCAAATCCAAAAAGAAATTCCAGTTCTCAATGTAAAAACGGTCTAGGGTAATTCTTCCTTTAATTTCATGCATCGTTTTTGTTTCTCCCCTAAAACCCATGGTTTGAGCAAGTCCAGTGATTCCTGGTTTCACATAATGGCGTAACATATAGCGATCCACAATATTTGAAAATTCCATGGTATGTTTTACCATATGCGGACGAGGCCCAACCACCGACATATCCCCCAAGAACACATTGAAAAACTGGGGTAACTCATCAATACTAGTTTTACGAATAAAGGCACCTACTTTAGTGATACGCGCATCACCTTTAGAGGCTTGTTTTGAATTACTATCCGAATTAACGGTCATAGATCTAAACTTATAACAATCAAAATCCTCGTTATTGATACCCGAACGTTTCTGTTTAAACAACACTGCCCCTTTAGATTCCCACTTAATAATTAATGCCATCAAAGGCATCAACCAAGATAAAACCCCGAGTATTACCAAGAGTGAAAACACAATATCAAAAGCGCGTTTCAAGGTGGAATTTACAATATCATCCAACGCAATTTCGCGATGCACCAATATGGGCTGAAACCCAACGTAATCCAATTTGAGATTACTCGCTAAGAACCCGGAGAAATTAGGCACCACTCGAATCTTGATCAGGTTGTTATCGGTAAAATCGACTATTTCATTAAATTCATCATTGGAAAACGTACCTGCAGCAATAAATACTTCGTTCACGTCATCCGTGATCGATTGCGTTTTAAACTCCTCAAAGTCGTAATTACTTTTGGGGATTAAACCTTTCATCCGGTAACCCAATTCCACCGATTCCTTAAAGGTTTTACATAAATTTTTGGTATCTGCTGTTTCCCCTAGAAGTAATACATTACGAAAATTCTTTCCCAAAGATCGGTATTGCTTCATTATTTTAATAGAAGCCACTCGAAATAAAACAATGCTAATGAAAAATGCGAAGTGAAAAATAAAATAGAATTTCAAACCCATTTCATTTTTCAAAATGGCTTGTTGCATCATGATATTTGTTCCTAAAAAAATGAATGTTAAACGACTAACATTTTGAATTGTTTTAGGAATTCTCGAAAACCGTCTGACACGGTACTGTCCGAATAAATATATGGATATAAACCAAGCTAATAAACTAACAATAACATTCTGCGCCAATATTTCGTAGCCGAAAATTCGAACGAGTATCAACCAGCTAATTTCTAGCAAAAGAACATCTGCTAATATTTGCAAAGGGAATAAAAACTTGGAATACTTCATTGGTTTGTTTCCCCATCAATTGTGATACACGATCACCTAAGGGACTTTTTTTCTTTAATAACTGTTATTCAAACGCAAACTCTGTTGAAAGGTTGGCTCCGTTTAATTTTTTGTATTGAAAAATTTTAATTTTTCAATAAACTTCTTTAACACCACTTCTTTAGTGAAATTACTTAATACGTACCTCCTAGCATTCTGACCGTGTTCCATACATTCCCCTCGACTATTTACGTACTTTTCTATAGTATCACACACTTTTAACGCATCCATTTCACCAATAAAACAACCACCCTTTGACAATTCAAAAGCATAACAAACTTCTGATTTTGAATTCCCAGTAACCACCGAAGGTTTGGCACTAGCCATCATCCCCAAAATCTTGGAAGGCATTACTGTATCAATAACGTCACTTTTTTGAAATAATACATGTAAATCAGCAGAACAAAGAAGGTCATTTAATGCCTCATACGCCACAGGCTCATAAAACACAATATTAGGGAGTCTTCCCAAATCTTGAATTAAATTTGCTTTTGTCGCTCCAGCACCTACCACTACAAATTGAATGAAGTCATTATTTTTAAGTTGATTTACAACAGCCGAAAAAAGTTCCCAATCTTGTTTTCCGCCAATATTCCCTGAATATAAAATATTGAACTTTCCTTCTTTCATATAAGGATGTTTCGTGAACTTTATCGGATTAATAAAAGATTCATCCACCCAATTTGGAAAAAAAAAGTTGGGTTGGTTTGTTTTTGACTCCAATTGGCTTAACATACCATGACTTATCGTACTTACTAAATGGGCTTTATCCAAAATCGACTTTTCCAATTTAAATAACCCAGAAGCCACCCAATTCAACATCCCCTTTTTGGAAGACAAACCTGACTCGAAAGCAGCATCAAACTCAAAATCCTGAATATGAATCCAATGTTTTGCTTTCATTCGTTTTGATAATTTGTTACCTAACCAAGCAGAACTTGTATAGGGTATTATCGATAAAACAACATCGGATTCTTTCACCCTACCTAAACCAAATAAATGCCCTATTGTATAATCCACAATTTGCACAGATCTTTTCAAAAATGAGGGATCCTTTGGGACAAACTGCTTGTACCTATACACCGTGACACCTTCTATTACGTCCATAAAATAAGACGGTTTGTCTTTGTATTCTTTGGCGATTTCCCATTGCGGGTAATATGGGAAGCCTGCAATGACTTGAACCTCCCAACCTTTTTCTACCAAATAGGTTGCCATTTGAGAGCTATAAAGACCAATAGCAGTATCTTCAGGAGCGTAATTTAAACTTATAATGGTAATACTTGGTTTGCTCATCTTTCTTTAACAAATTTCGCAGGGCTTCCTGTATAAATGCCTTGACGCTTTAAATCTTTAAACACACTACTTCTGGCTCCCACAATAATTCCTTTTTCAATGGTAATTCCTGGAGCAACATAAACATCTGTAGCCAACCAGCACTCATCTTTAATTGTTATTTTTTTAGCATATATAGGGAAGTCAACCTTTAAATAATCATGAGACCCAGTACATAAATAAGACTCTTGAGAAATAACTACATTTTGTCCAATTTCTATTTCTCCAAGGCTGTATAGTTTAACATTGTCTCCAATCCAACTAAAGTCACCAATCTTCACTTTCCAAGGATACGTAACTTTCACGTCCGGTCTAAGAATTACATTTTTTCCAATTTCTGCTCCGAATAAGCGTAATAAAAAGCGTCTCCAACCATATAAAAACTGAGGAGACCAAGCAAAAAGACTTGCTTGAACAATCCACCACAACTGCACAACAATAGCCGAGCGACCACGAAACCCAGGAGGGGTTGTATATTTTTCTAGGTTTTGATTTTTCATTTATTCGGCTATTAAAATCATTTTTAAATTATTTCCAAAAACCTGAATCGTGTATTTCTCTTTATATTCTGACCTGTTATTTTCTGCAACGTGGTCAAACAATTCCGATTGTTCTGTTAATTTAAGTAAACCAGAAACGATAGATTTGGGGCTATGAATATCAACATAAACACCATTAATATTTTCCTTAATCACGTCCGGAATTCCTGCGTGCCTAGTTGTGACAATAACACACTTTGCAGCCATGGACTCTAAAATAGATATAGGCTGTCCTTCCATTTGATAATACGTGGGTAAAACAAAGCTGTTTGCCCAATTTAACAACGCCACTTTTTTATCCCCATGTACTACACCTACAAATTTAGTTTTAGTTAAACCGTGTAGTTTACTCATGAGCAAAGCTTCATTATCGACATCAATATTTCCCGCAATTCTTGCTTCATAAGCTATTCCACGCTCCTCTAAAATTGATAAAGCATCCAACAGATCGTTAATACCTTTTTCTTTCATTAGATTACTCAGAAAAACGATTTTTAAACCATCCTGTTGAAATTGAACCCTCTTTAATTCAAATACATCATGGTCTTGAGCAAAATTATAAAGGTGAAATACCCCCTTAGTCGGAACAAAAGGAATTACATTCCCCGTTAACGATTCCGATAAAGCAATGCCTTTTTTAGCCCTAGAAAGAATAAAATGAAAGAGTCTTTTTTTAACACCTTCTAAACTTTCATATTCCGTTTGTAAGTGATTCCCGTGTACATGAAAAATAATTTCCTTTCCAAACACCCATGCCGTTAAGAAAAACAACAGGTATTTTGCTATTCCAAAAAACGTTTGGCCAGGAGTTAAATAAACAATATCATTGAAAACAACCTTAAAAATGGAAAGGTTAAATTTTAAATTAAAAAACAACTTACCCCAACTAAAATCTCCAATTTTCTCATCAAATTTATTAAAAGAAGTATTCAAAACAGAAACAGAGAATTCGTCATCTTCCTCCAAAATTTCCGACACCACTTTATTCGCTAAAGAAACTCCTGTTGTGGGTTCAGGAAAAGGACCAATTATTAATACTCTTTTCATTAATTTTTTATTAACCCTTGTTATGTCAGTAAAGGTGAAAAACACCATTATAAACGAAAACAAAATTACACCAGTTTGCCGTTCAAGAATATTTTCAGTCATCATTTCTACACAAAATAAAATCCAAAAAGCAACGAGTAAATCCGAACGAAACCTTATTCCATTATACAATATCACACCCATCGCAATTAAAAAACAAACCAACCCAATCCAACCCGTCCCCAATAGAAAACTCAAAAATTGATTATGGGTGTTATAATTCCCCTTTAACAAAAAAATACTGGTACTTTCATAACAGTCATTTAAAACTTGCTGTTGATCCCCAATTCCATAGCCCCATAAATCAACATCATCAACTACTTCAAAAACACATGCATAAATACCTAACCTAATGCTAGTTGAGTTTTTTTCATTTAACTCAGACGAATAGGTATTAATATCCAAAAACTCCAAAATTCTGGGTGAATATTTGACTGCTACTAAGGAAATACCGAAAATCAATATAAACCCACCCACCAGTTTAATTCTTTTTGACACTTTAGTTTTAACCCACAAATAATACATTAAAGCAAGACTAAGGGCGAGTATAACTCCTTTCCTTTGTAAAAAAATAACTCCTGAAAGATTTATTATGATACCAATTAGTATTACGCCTAACTTTACTTTATTGAAAGTATATTGAAACAAATATTCTAACCCTAATATTACACTTACCCCGAATATCAATGCCAAATAAATCGGGTGATCATTAGAAACCCACATATAAGCTTCTATATAAGACATACTATAATCATAGGTTACCAGTTCCGAATAAAAACCTAGACTACCTACATAGAAAAACATCAAAACCACTAATAAGGCGGAAGAGAACAAAAAACCCAAAAGAAAAAATTTCCGCCAAAACACAATAACGACTTTAGATATTAGCGTTTTCTTTAGAACAGAAAACACCAATGGAAATGCAAGTAAGGGCAAGAAGGTCTCCAATCGTTTTAAACCCAATTCTATATTAGTGGAATAAATCAAGGAAAGAGCAGCAACACAAAAAATACAGCTCAAGGGTAAAAATGATTTTACATCAAATCCATTCTTAAAATAAAAGAAAAAAAAAGGCGCAAATGAAATTACACAAAGAGGCTTTAGAAGTGAAGGTAAAATTGGAAATAATACCATGCTAATGACACCTATTCCCAACAACCAAAACGAACTATTTTGCTTGTTTATCATCATCTAAGTGAGATAAGTAAATTAATACACGTTTAATAAATCTAAAAGCCCACAATATAACAACGAATGCCAATGCATAGTAAATATACCGGATAGAGGATCGCATATTATATTCAAATGAATAAAAAATATGAAGTACGATTAGTAAATTAATAATTAAGGCTGAAAAGTAATGTTGCCGGCTGATTAATTTTCTAACTAAAACATCCAGATAGGAAATAATGAAGCCAACAGCAACATAAAAACAAAAAGTAAACCACTTTCCCATAGAAAAGACCTCGCCATGAGTTGAAAATGGAGCATAGACATTTATTCTTCTAGTTTTGGAAAATTCATACCATCCAGCCATAGACCCAGGAAGAGGATTGATGTTAGTAAATATTATGGACCAATCTTTAACTGCGATACTCATAGTCTTAACTGTTACAAACACCCCATAAATAAAAATATAATAAATATTAAAGAAGAAGTCCCTGAAAATGCTTGAATCAATATATAGAACCTCACTCAAATATGGAATCAAACCATGGGACTCCAACCCTCGTAAATGCATGACAAAAGCCAAATAAAACAAAATCAGTATTATTACTGCGACTAGTTTCATCCAATCTATTGTTTTATGAGTAGGTTGTAACACAAATTTAATTCCTATAAAAATCATCAAAAAAAGCACACCTACTCTGGATCCTGTTGTGAAAAATAGAATCATTAAAAAACCAAAATAAAAAGCAGTTAAAACTTTCTTCTTTTCGTAAATTAAAGATGCCAGAATACTACCTAAAAACCCAACTAATTGAACCAACAACATTCCTGATCTTGAAATTTCAGACGATAGGTATTCACACCTAATAAACAATTGTTTGCCAAATAAAATAAAGATGAAAAAATAAGTTAAAGGGAAAAAATATTTTGAAAAACGAAAAAGAGAATTAGTCAACCTATCTGGAATCTCCCATGTAAGGTTCAATTTTTGTTGTGTCAAACTCCTTTTTGCCTTGTTTATAGCAATATAATTAATATTTGCTCCAACTATAAAGGCTATAAATGACACAAAATAATACTCAATTGCCAAGTTAAATGATGAATAAGAAATTTCATCTAATCCAAATAACGAAAACCTATAGGTAAAAAAATAAAAATATATAGCAGAGAAAATAATAGTGGTAATACCAAAAATTAGATATTGATATATTGGGCTTAAAATGCTAAATGAATATTTCCGAAGAACCTTCCCTATTCCAATTAAAAATACAGTTATGTAAATAAAAATTTCCAATACTAATTAGTTAATTAATCCTATAAACGTTTCAGCCATATTTTCCACAGAGTATTTATCCTTACAGTCATTTACAATTTGCTCACATTTAGAATCCCAAAATTCTTGTTTTTTATAAAAATCCAACATTTCGTTAATCAGGCTTAGAGAATCATCAGTTTCAAAAAACTGACCATTAAAACCTACTTGGACTGCTTCAATTTCTGGAGAATGATTCTCTTCTTTTGAAATTAACATAGGCACCCCCATTCCTAAACTCTGTGTTACCGACAACCCAACATAACCGGGAGATAGACTACAAATACTTTTAGCATATAAATCAACCAATTGAGCATGATTTGAAATGTGACCATAAGTAATAATTCGCTTTTCCATGGACGCATTTGCAATAACTTCTTTTATTCCTTTTAGTTCCTCGCCATCTCCCACTACTAATAATCTGCATTCTTCGTTAAATTTAGAATGATATTTAATAAACGAATCCACTAAAAAGCGTGCTTTTTTTAAAGGAGTCAACCTACCTACATAAATAAAATCATTTCTTTTTTCATTAAAAGCCCTTGCTCCATTCATTTCACTTTGAAACATTACCGCATTTGGAGCAACTTTAATTGGTTTTGAAGGCATCTTAACCCTTAGGTCTTTCGCCTGACTATAAGTGTAAACAATTATTTCGTTAGCCAGAACCCTCATAATATGTCTAAGTTTATCTGACTTTGAACCGGCTCCCCTTCTCGGCCAAGCATGTCCCCACAAAACAGTACGCTTTCCCAAAACTCGTCTTACAATCAAAATCATCCAATTAGATATGATACGTGGATTCATTTCCAGAACTACTACCTTAGAAGATATTACTTTGTTCCACATTCCAGTTTGGAATAGAACTCTTCGGCCAAAAACAAAATGATTTTTAACCGTCTGCAAGCATGAACTTGAGTAATTAGTCTTTACAGAGGTTTCAAAATACTGATTACCAGCCAAAAGAATAAATCTACGACCCAAATTATCGTAAATTTGGTCATATACTTTTTTCCTATAATCAGGAGCACATGTTTGTAATATAACTAGATCAGTCATCCTTAAATCTAAAAAAATAATAAGCTCCTAACGCCAATAAAAGAAATTCACTAAAGGTAACTGTTATAGCTATCCCCCAAATACCCATCCATTGTACCAACCATATAGCCAAAGCCAAATTTAATAACCCGGTGGTTAGCATTATGATCATCCTTTCTTTATACTTCTTTCTTGCCGATAAGAACAATGTATTGAATAACATATTTAATGCTGAAAAAACAGCAATTAACCCTAACAATCTAAAAATATTACTGTAGGAGGATATTAAATCATTCGCATAAACCAATTCAAGAATCAAATCCGCACCGAAATAAATTACGGCAAACCCTAAAAGACCAACAGCTAATAAGGGCAGAATCAATTTTTGGCTAATATCGTCAATTTCTTTATTATTCTTTTTGGACAACCATGGGAACAAAGCTTGAAACAACGGAGCATATACATTTTTTATTGCTAGAATAAGTTTCTCAAAACTAGAGTAAACCCCAACTAAACTGTTATTTGTAAAAAAGCCCAGAATAACAGTGTTAGATACCGTATACATCGTAACCGACAAATTAGAAACAAATAATTGCGTACTCTCCTTAAATCGCACTATCGTACCCTCTCGATCAGGAATCTTAAAGGATATATTTTTTAACGCAATCACCAACCCTAAAACACCTGCTATAATAAATCCAACGGAATTAAAGACTGGGACCAAAATATAATCTGTTTTCGATTTTACCATGGTGAAAATTAAAACGGTAAATAAAACCTTAGCAATTACATTAATCAAAGTTACAAATTGCATCTTCTCAATACCCTGAAAATACCAAATTGGAAATAAAGCTTGCCCAACCACAACTCCAAAACTTAATAGAAAAATAGTCGATTCAGATTTTAAATTAGGCACCACATTTGTCAATAGAACAAGGACAATAAACGAGCAAATTAATAACAGAATTTTAATAGAAAAAACAGAGCTAAATATCTCAGCTACTTTATCATGATTCTCTCGATGTACTGATATTTCCCGGGTAGCACTAAGATTGAAACCGTAATCCACAATAACATTAAAAAAAATGGCAAAAGCTTGAGCAAACATAACTAAACCAAATTTTTCACTTCCCAAAACACGAACCAGATATGGCATCGTTACTAAGGGTAAAATAAAATTCACCCCCTGAAGTACGACTAACGAAGAAAAATTCTTTGTGACAACTTTAAGTTCTGATTTATTACGATTTTTTACGAGCACTTTTCAATCTATTAATTCAATCCTTTATTACGATTCTTTTTTTTGCTTAAAATTACTTTTTGCAAGGGTTTTTCAATGAAATAATACCCCATTGTAGAAACCAGGATCACGATAATGAGATAAATATTAAATTGAAATGTTTTAGAAAATTCATGACTCTTATAAATACTGGGTAGAACCGAAGCTTTTATTAATTCATGAATAGGCGAATGTAGAATATAAATTGAAAAGCTTATTTCCCCAAGAAAAATAAAAAACTTCCATTCTAAAAACCGACTTAAATTGTTCTCAGATACCCCAACAGCAATAATAACAAATGCAAATACTGGCGCCCAAAAACTAGCACCAAAAGGAAAGTTCAATCCGAAAAGTAGTTTAATTTGGGGTTCCTTCATTAAAGAGAAATATAGAATAACGAACGAAACAAGAATAGCAAAAACCGATCGATAATTTAATACGTGCAACAACCACTTTCTCTTTTCTAGGAATAAAAAACCTACAGCTACTCCCATAAAAAAGGAACAATAATGAACCAAAGGCAAATAATAAAGAAGGTCATGCGAACGACTAGGAAACCCTGTGTAAAACTTACTGTTTAAAAGGTTTAATAAAATGGCCTGACTGAAAGCCCAAAAAACTAACGAAGCAATGACCACGTTTTTCGGTTGGGGCTTAATTTTTTTTAAGACAAATAATAAAAACGGGAATGATAAATAAAAGAACATTTCAACTGAAACAGACCAAGAAGGACCATTAAACGATAATGAATAAGGCGGAAACCATGTTTGTAAAAATGCCAAATTAAGTACCAGAGAAGTACCATTCGATATAGGATGAATACCGTATCTTAATGGTATAACCAATATCAACCCGAAAAGATATAAAGGAACAATTCTAGCTATTCTTGCATAATAAAACTTTCCACTGGAAAAATCTTGCTTTCCATATTGGGAGATTATCATTACGAAGCCTGATAATACAAAAAAAAAGGAAACCATTTGGGGCCCAGATGTGGCAATTCTATCAAAGAAGCGTGTATACCAAGTACCTGAACCATAATGAAATGTGACAACAATAAACGCAGCTAAAAACCTCAAAAAGGTCAAACTTTCTAATCTCATAATTATTTAATTGTTTTATTAGCTTTGTGTATACCAATTATACATCCGTGCAATCCCCTCTTTCAACTCCACCGAATACTTCCAACCCAAAGAGGCTAGTTTTGAACTATCCGTTAATTTACGCATCGTTCCATCGGGTTTGCTACTATTAAACACCAAATCACCCGTAAAACCAATAGTACCTTTAATGGTTTCCGCTAATTCACGAATTGAGATTTCTTTACCTGTACCAATATTGATATGCGTATTAATAACCTCCGTAGAACCGGGTATTTTTTGTTTTTCAACGATATCCTTAAATTCTACATTTTCCATCAAATGCACACACGCATCCGCCATATCTTCACTCCATAAAAATTCTCGCATCGGTTTACCCGATCCCCAAATTTCAACTGAAGCAATACCATTATTTATTGTAACTCCAAAATCATTCAGTTTTTTAATAATCTCTTCTTTAGAGCTCTCTCCTGAGACTCCCTCAATAGGTAGCTTATTTAAATCTGCATTTATCGTTTCCCAATCATTACCTTCTAATGCCTTTCCCAAATGGATTTTACGAATTAAAGCGGGTAAAACATGTGACTTCTCTAAATCAAAATTATCATTTGGGCCATACAGATTTGTGGGTTGCACCGCTATGAAGTTCGTACTGTATTGAATGTTGTAACTCTCACACATCTTTATCCCCGCAATTTTAGCAATAGCATATGGCTCATTGGTGTATTCCAATCCGGAGGTCAATAACGAATCCTCTTTCATAGGTTGTGGAGCTGCTTTTGGATAAATACAGGTGCTACCCAAAAACAATAGCTTTTTTACGTGATGGACATAACTCTGATGAATCACATTATTTTGGATCATCAAATTTTCGTAAATAAACTCACCCCTATAGGTATTATTCGCTACAATACCTCCCACTTTAGCAGCCGCAAGAATTACATACTCCGGTTTTTCGTCTTCAAAAAACCGAGCCACAGCTATTTGATTAGATAAATCTAATTCTTTATGCGTACGACATACAATATTTGTAAACCCGCGTGCTTGCAAGTTGTTTTTTATAGCCGAACCAACAAGTCCGCGATGGCCAGCTAAATATACTTTTGCGTTTTGATCCATGGTTAAATTTAGGATTTACTCAAAATAATTTAATGTCTCGTATCCGTTATCCTTTAAAAACTGATCTTTCTTCATCAATTTCACGTCACTTTGCATCATATCTTTTACCAGGTCCGCAAGAGTGAATTCTGGTTTCCATCCCAATTTTTCGTATGCTTTGGTAGCATCACCAATTAATAAATCTACTTCGGTAGGTCTAAAATAACGTGGATCTACAGAAACAACCTCCTTACCAATTTTAATTTGATAATCTGGGTTTGTGCAAGCAACAACCACACCAATTTCATCGACTCCTTCCCCGTTAAACTCAAGGGTAATACCCACTTCAGCAAATGCTAATTTCACAAAGTCTCGTACCGTAGTAGTCACTCCGGTAGCAATGACCCAATCTTCCGGCTGGTCTGCTTGTAAAATCATCCACATCATACGGACATAATCCTTTGCATGTCCCCAATCTCTTTTAGAGTCCAGGTTACCTAAAAATATTTTGTCTTGTAACCCTAACGAAATACGAGATGCCGCACGTGTAATTTTACGCGTAACAAACGTTTCTCCACGTATGGGAGATTCATGATTAAACAATATTCCATTACACGCAAACATACCGTAGGCTTCTCTGTAATTTACCGTAATCCAGTATGCGTACATTTTCGCTACAGCATACGGAGACCTTGGGTAAAACGGAGTCGTTTCACTTTGAGGGACTGCTTGTACCAAACCATATAGTTCAGAGGTAGAAGCTTGATAAATTTTAGTTTTCTTTTCTAAATTTAAAATTCGAATAGCTTCCAATACACGCAATGTTCCAATTCCATCTGCATTTGCCGTATACTCTGGCGTATCAAACGACACATGAACGTGACTCATAGCTGCCAAATTGTATATCTCATCGGGCTGAACCTCTTGAATAATTCGGATTAAATTGGTCGAGTCGGTCATATCACCGAAATGCAATATGAAATTTTTATTATCTACGTGTGGATCCTGATATAAATGGTCTATTCTATCGGTATTAAATAAAGAGGACCTTCTTTTAAGACCATGAACTATGTATCCTTTTTTTAAAAGCAACTCACTTAAATAAGCTCCATCCTGACCGGTTACACCGGTTATTAACGCTACTTTTTTCATTCTTTTAATTTCTAATTATCCACCCTATTGTAATCATCACTTAACCATACATTGTCATTTTCGCCAAAATAGGTACCGATCTGAACTTCAATAAAACAGAGGGTGTTTTCTGTATTATTAATCATTCGATGTTTAGCTCCTAATGGGATAAAAACCCCAAGAACTTTTCTCAATCATACTATTCTAACTAGTCTTTCTTAACAAACTGCTTCAATTCGATCCCAACCAACCCTAAAAACAACAATACAAAAGCGACAACAGAAAAACGGAGTACATAACGATCAATAACATCATTCTTCTCAAAACCAACAGTTGGTAGTTTTGAAATAACATCAATAATTTCCGCATTGCGCACTGCAGACCTTTTTAAGGCAGCGACCCCATTATTAATAGATGTTTCTTTTTCAAAAAGTGATAACTCTTTTGTTTGGACCGAGTTACTTTCTGCCATATTAATATTAGTCCCTTGGCTATTTGGCTTCTTAGCCACGAGTTTCATGGTCTCCATGTACACTTTTCGAAGGGTATCTACTTCCTGTAAAGTAGACTTATAAAAAGCTTCTGTTTGTGCTATTATGGCAAATTCAGCATCTTGCTGTCTTTTATAATATGGGTTATTGGTAACCCCTTTAATAATGGAATCGCCAAGAGTTGCAAATACATCACGTTGTTTCGACACGACCGTAATGGTATGTCGCGTATAATTGTATTGAAAAAAATTCTCCTTATAGGTTTCAAACTCAAAACTCTCGGCTGTTACGGAATCTAACTTTCGTAAATAATCATCAAAGGTGGATAGAATCTGATTCTCGTTTACAATAGGTTCAATTTCAAAACTAGCCAAATCTGCAGCCATCCAAGTAGGAATTCCAAACACTTCTGCAAGTTTCAGTGTATCTCCTTGTTCCGTTAAGGAATTATAATAGGCCACATTTTCGTACAACTGTTGGCCACTACCAAAGTTGGGTTCCACCACCATCCTACCTTCATATTGAGGTTCCTTATTATAGTCTACAACATAACCTATGACTCCACCCAATACAATGGCAATTCCAAGTTTCAAAGCATGTTTCACAAAAAAAGAAAGAACAGTAATTATCACATTCCATCCCAACTTAAATATCCAGGTTATCAAGGATCCAATTTTGCCAAATCCTTTACCAATTAAGTTAAACAATTGACCTAAATCTATTTCTTCGTCTTTCTGGGAAGTATTATCCGACATGGTTTCGTAATTTTTGCGCAAAAGTAACCATTCAAAATGGTTTAACTATATTTATTCTAACTAATTTAAGAGCGTTGATTACCAACTAATAAGGCACAAAAACCAACTTCTTTGTTTCAAAAAAATCTTCCTCAAAATAGTCGGCAAGGTTGATTTCTTGATAGGGAGCCTTAATTTCTTGCATTTCGGCATCCAAATCACCTCCCTTTAATGCGTAAATACCATTGCTTAACCCGGGTATTCTTTCGGCATCCAATTTTTGATGCACCCAATGCCTAAAGGGTTTCATTTGAGTAACCGCTCGACTAATCACCACATTAAACTGTCCTTTAATATTCTCCGCACGGTCATGATATCCCTTTATGTTTTCCAATCCTAAAGATTCCGCGACTCCATTAACTACCTTTATCTTTTTACCAATGGAGTCTACTAATCTAAACTGGGCCTCCGGAAACAATATAGCCAACGGTATGCCTGGAAATCCCCCACCACAACCTACATCCAAAACTCTTGTTCCCTTTGGAAACGAGGTAAACTTTGCAATGGCCAAACTGTGCAGTACATGACGTACGTACAGTTCATCGATATCCTTACGAGAAATCACATTAATCTGTGCATTCCATTCGGAATACAAATCGTATAGCGCACTAAACTGTTGTGTCTGCTTTGCGGTTAACTCCGGAAAATATTTACCGATTACTTCAAATCCAATCATGGCGCAAAAGTAAATGAGAAGTTTAAATAATGAACAAAAAAATAGCCCCTCGCTGTTTCCCAACAACCAGGGGCTCAAACCTACTATACTAATCGTTTAGTATTTGACCGCAAACTGCTGGTCAATCATCATATCTTGTAACAAGCCTTTAGCTCGATGTAATCTTGCTTTTACCGTTCCTTCAGGTAACGCTGTTTCTTTCGCTATCTCCGCATAACTCAACTCTCGAAAATATCGCAGTGTTATTAATTCTCTGTACATATCCTTAAGGTTCTCTACACAGATTCGAACCATTTGGTTCTTCTCCTCCTGAATCAACAATTCGGACGGGTTTTTTGAGTCTGACATAACATCAAAACCAACCATCTCTCCTTTATCATTGAGCGTATTATCCATGGATACCGTTGCTAGCTTACCTTTTCTTAAACTATCAATCGTATGATTAATACTTACTCTTTTCAACCAAGTACTAAACGCAAAATTTGGTTGATATTGTTCTAATTGTTCAAAAGCTTTGGCCATAGACTCCATCATCAAGTCGTTGGCAGTTTCTTCGTTTCTTACAAGTTTGTGAATTTCGAAAAAGATACTCTTCGAATATAAATTCATCAATTGCTCGAAAGCACGCTGGTCACCGTTCTTAGCTTTTAAGATTAACGCATAATCTCTGGTTGCTTTAACTGTTAACATAATTCTCGTTTTTGAATGATAGCGTA